>MPLY02061575.1_pt1 | contig 11298 bp, 8 predicted proteins | sample 1617301 | NCBI WGS metagenome assembly MPLY02 (sample SAMN05944805, study PRJNA350692) | marine metagenome | biome: marine; feature: ODZ; material: water; isolation source: 140 m water sample filtered on 0.2 um supor filter | place: Pacific Ocean | collected 2012-04-08 | depth 140m m
CGTCGCGATCTTCCCAAGTGGCATTGCGGTACCCGCTACTGTCATTCCAAGGTGGCTAAGTGCCATGTTCTTGGCGTAATCGATCAAATCCTGGCCAAAGTCCTGGTACCCGCTACGGCATACCCATTGTGCAATTTCCTTCGTTGTCTTGGCACCCATAATGATCTCTCCTGTATTTTCCCGAGGTGGTTACGGCACAGAGTATAGGAAGAATAAACACCCTTTCCGCCCAGGTCCGCCAGCCGATGACTGCTGTCAAATCATCCAGCAACTGTGTAATACGACCCGGAATCCGACTGGTTTGAAGCCAGGGTTGCTGAAGCCCCGCCCTTCTTGCAAGCGATTTCACCATCGGGCACACAGGGCTCCTACTGCAGTGGTCGGAGCGCAGCATGGTGATTTGAGCGATTGCTGCCCGGACTCGTCGGTCAGGCAGTCCCTGCACCAGCCCAGGCGGTGGCACTCGGCTTTGGACTAATGCCCCGGGCACGCCGACTGACTGCCTTGGCCATGAACAAGTCCGCTCGCCCCTTAAGCCAAAATCCAAGCCAGGAGCTTATTCCCGATATCGGTTCACTTCTTCGCCACGGAAACGTGCGACCCGATTCATCGGTGGCAGTGGCTCGTCATAAAAGAACTCGGGAAGGTCGTCATCTGCATCGCAAAACCCTGCGGCCCGATTAAATTCGTGCTCAAGGCGCAGCGTTTCATTTGCGAGTTCGTCATAAAACGAGGTTGGCAGATCCGTACCCAGAGCGTCATTGATCGCGTTAACAATAAAGTCTGCGTGAGTGTGAGTCACCGAGCGGCCAAAGATGCAAAGCCCTAATGCATCCGATGCAGCCATCACCCGTTGCACATCAAAACTGGCCGCCACAATCTGCTCTGCATTCATCTCACGGCAATCGAGTTTCGGAAGGTTGCCCGCGGTATGATCAGCACCCTGCGCCGACATCATCATGGTGATACCAGTACCCTCTACGACGCGCGGGTCATACGCGCTGATCGCCTGTTGTTTAATGACCGGAACTCGAGCCACCCCGTAGTGGGCCCCAACCCGAGCGGTCCCTTGCGCCCAGAGCTTGCCGTTTTCTGATCCGGCTCGGATTTCTTCAAGCGCGCGAAGTATAAAATCAACGTCTCCAAATTGACCCTGACCGGCCTCCATCAGTACGGCGATCATGGCGCCCGCTTCAATAGTGTCGACCCCCAGATCGTTGGCGACGAAATTCACTCTGGCCAATTCATCGGGATCAGTTAACCCACAGTTCGATCCCATCAAACCAATGGTTTCGTATTCGAGCGGCGAGGTAATCTCTTTGCCATCGGTATCGACATAGACGTTACTGCATTCGATGGTGCACCCGGGCATGCACGTATGCGCAGTTTCCCCGCCACGTTCGGTGTTTTGTTGGCGGATAAATTCGCCCCCTAAACGGAAAACTTCCTGATCCGTATCAATAAGGCGTCCTGAGGAGAAGTTGCGGGTCGGTAGACCTCCAAGGTAATTCTGGGTGTCGGCCATCAGGGCGGTGCCGTAGAGCTTCATGTTCTGCGCAATCTCATCATCCTCAAGCAATGCGTTGTACTTCTTGACCGCTCCAATTACCTTCTTTCGATCGTGTAGATCAGGCATACGGTTAAGGTCAACGACAATTGCCTTTACCTTTTTGACACCCATCACCGCGCCAACACCGCCCCGGGCGGCAAGACGAGAAGGTCGAAGATCGGTATCGCTGAAGGAGATTCCGGATAAGAGTCCCTGATACTCCCCTACCGGACCACAAAGCCCCAGACTGACCTTTTTCCCGAACTTCTCGTGAAGTTTCGCGGCGCAGGCAAAATTGGATAGCCCCAGATAATCGTCTGCCGGGCTAAAGTTGACGGAACCATCCAGCGCGATATGTATGATTGACCATTCACTGCAACCACCATTGAGTGTAAATCCTGCAATACTTAATTGCCCCAAAGCAAAGCCAAAGGTGCCTCCAGAATTCGCCTCCTTGATTCCACCCGTCAGCGGGCTGCGACAACCCACGCTCAACCGGTTTGCGTTGGAGAAATTCGTACCGGCAAAAGGACCAGCCGAGAAAATAAGGGGATTGGCAGTGGACAACGGATCAACTGTAGCAGCGCCGCATTCGACCAGGGTACGGGCAATGAAATACCGCCCGGCCCGTGCGACCTGATCTCCGCTAAGGGTTTCGCGGCGCACGCTCTTCGCTGCAAGATCAAAATGCAGGTAGTCTCTCATATGTTCTCCTTGGCAGAAAAGTTCAGTAAAGGGTCGATTCAGCGCCGGATCAATCGCCAGACCAGCGGCAAAGTAATAACCGCGAGGATAATCTTAAAAATCTCGGCTGCGATAAACGGTGTCAATCCCAAAGTGAGTGCTTTTGTAGTGCCCACTACGGTAGCCAGCCAAGCCACGCCAAAAAGGAAGATCAATGCGTCGCCGATAAGCATTGCCGCAAGCGTGGTTAAGACAGCGCGATCCCAGCCGCGGTTTGCAAGATAGCCCATCACCGCCATCGCCACCAGAAAGCCGATGAGGTAGCCGCCCGTTGGGCCCATGAGGTAAGCCAGGCCAGCCCCTTTGGCAAAAACGGGCAGCCCGAGCGCGCCTTCCAGTAAATAAAGTGCGCCAGTAACTGAGGCTAAACGGAATCCGAAGGTCATACCCAGTACCAGGACCACGAAGGTCTGCATGGTCATCGGTACCGGCCAGAAAGGCACCTGCACCTTTGCCGAGATTGCCAGCAAAGCCGAGCCGGCGATCACAAGCAGAGTTTTGGCAATAAGTGAATCCCGGGTGCCGGGCCAGAACTCAAAAGCTAACGTTGAATGCATGTTTATTCCTTACGAAAAAGAGGGGTTGAGCACACGATCACAAAAATGACGCTGAAATTCTCCAGAGAATCGCGAAAGAAAGACTGTTCGTCCGATGGTATTGTCGTTTTCGGGAACCTGCCTGTCAAAGTGCTTAATTCGCTTAACTTACTGACGTTAGCAATCCCTTATGGAATTCATCTTTTGCCACAGACCTTGTCGACGCGTTTGTGACGGCTAACCCAGCGCGCCAGCAGACGATCCTCAAGAGCCCGGTTCCAGGGAACTGAGATATTGCGCTACAAAGTCATACTCGGCTTCACGCGCAAAAGCGTGAATCAATCGCTGAGTGACCGGCCCGGGGACCTGTGAGGCTCCCAAAGTCGCGCCATCGTACGTGCGAACCGGACAAATACAAAAACTGGTAGAGGTGATAAACGCTTCGTCTGACTCGGTGGCGTCCAATGCTGTGAGATCGGTCTCCCGCACTTCGAAACCTTCGGCCAAAGCGAGTTCAATAACCACCTGCCGACTGACGCCGGCCAACACATACCGAGCATCGGGGGTAAATACAACGTTGTCTTTCACCAGGAAAATATTGCTGCCAATGCCCTCACAAAGATAACCCCGGGTATCCAGCAGAACAGCCCAGGCATGGCTCGAACGATCCCGTACTTCCAGATCCGCGAGTACCAGATTAAGGTAGTTATGACTCTTGATATTGGGATCCAGACTCTCAGGGGGTGTTCGACGAAGTGCAGGCGTAAAAATATCAAGACCATCGCGCAGCAACGGGGCTCGAGCTCGAAGCGGCAACGGGGTGCACTCCACAATCACCGTGGCGCCTGTGCTTTGCCATAGTTCGCCGCCGATGACGTTCAATCCCCGGGTCACACGCTGCATTACCCAGTAATCCTCTGCCGGGCCCAAAAGCGCAAGATTTCGCTGGACAGTCTCACGGGTAATTTCAGTCATTTCAGCCGCAGACAAGCCCGGATCTATCCTGGCCTTTTCCAGCGACTGGTACAGCCGGTCGATATGCGCCTCCAAACGAAAAATCTTTCCGGCAAAAGTTCGCTCGGCATCAAATACCGCATCTCCCAGATTGAAACCTCGGTCACGGAAAGACACACAGACCTTGGATTCAGGAAGGTACTGTCCGTTGAAATACGCTACTCTTTCCATCAGCATCCCCTTTTAGTTGTACTTCCAAGCCTGTGGTGTGGTAACGGAGGTTTCACGTGCGAGGTCGGTGCAGCTCGAACCCGACTTCCATTGCCGCATCGATCAGCCAGCGCAGCAGATGATCTGCAAAACTGCGCCGAACAACAATGTCAAGCGCCTCACCACGCTCATCGGCATCGACATGAATCAGCAGGACGTTACTGTGGGCCAGCACGGTCTGGGCACAACGACCGGCCTCGAAAGCTCGTGGGTGCAGGTCTAAAGTACAGGCTGAGCCTAGTACATCGCGCCAGGCTGGGCCCCCGATTCGTATCACCGTCTGCCCGCCGGAAAGATCAACCAACGAATAGTGCATCCCATTAAGCCCGGCCATGAGCGTCTCGGGAAGCTCTTTACTCTTCGGCCCTAAAAGTAACCATTCATCCGGCCCCAGCCAGCAGCTGCGCCATTGTTGGGAAACACTGACAGTATTTGCCACAAGTGGCAACCTCAGCCCGATCTGCTCATCCAGCACCTCAAGGAAATCCGAGTGTTGCGGATCACCCCTGAGATTGAAATGGGCCAGAAACGCTTGCTCCTCGAGCCAGCAATCCAGACGATCCGATGCTCCGAATCTTTGCTGCGGTGTCGTGAATTCAGACAGGGGTGAAAAACGGGTATTCATACTGCCTCTTGGCGCTGGCGCTCATTTTCCGGATCGAGAAATACCGCACTGGTGATCACCGCCGGAACAATTGCGCCATCCATCAACTGCGCATACACGGTGCCGCCCATACGCGAGGCACCGCCCTTGACCAGTGCCAGCGCTATGGACCGTCCCAGGTTTGCACTGAAATAACTGGACGAGACATGGCCAATCATCGGCACGGGCCGGGACTCAGACGGTGCGTTAACCAGTTGGGCGCCTTCAGGCAAAACCTGTTGCGGGTCACTCGTTCGTAACCCGACCAGCTGTTTGCGATTGTCCCGCGCAGTATCTGAGCGCGACAACGAGCGTTTGCCGATAAAGTCTTTGCTCTCAGATACGATCCACTGCATCCCAAGATCAAGGGGGGTCACTGAACCGTCGGTATCCTGCCCGACAATCACATAACCTTTTTCGGCACGCAGAACATGCATGGCCTCGGTACCATAGGGAGTGATGTCAAAGCGATACCCGGCTTCCATAACCGTCTCCCAAAGCGCTAATCCAAAATTCGCATCGACGCTGACTTCAAACGCCAGTTCACCGCTAAAGCTGATCCGGCTGACCCGGGCGGCGATTCCGGCCACGCTGCCTTCGCGCACAGCCATAAAAGGAAACGCTCCGGCCGCAAGGTCAAAGTCGCACCCAACATCCTCCAACAATTGGCGACTTCGCGGCCCAGCAACACTCATAACCGACCAGTGGTCTGTTACAGATGTGAGAAACACCTTAAGCTTCGGCCACTCGGTCTGTAGCCAGCGCTCCATCCAGCCCATGACTGCAGCTGCCCCGCCTGTAGTGGTAGTCATCAGGTAGTGGTCAGGCCCAAGGCAGGTGGTAACACCGTCGTCCATGATCATGCCATCTTCGCCCAGCATAAAGCCGTAGCGGCAACGGCCGGGCTGTAGCTTATCCCAGCGATTGGTATATAGCCGGTTTAAAAACTCTGCGGCGTCTGGACCTTTAATATCAATTTTCCCAAGTGTTGATGCATCCAGTACGCCAACGCCCTGGCGCGTGGCAGTGCACTCACGGTTAACGGCCGTGGGCATATCTTCGCCATCGCGTGGGTAATACCATGGCCGTTTCCACTGGCCCACGTTCTCAAATTCTGCGCCCTGGCGCGCATGCCACGAATGGATCGCGCTCTTGCGGATCGGATCAAACTTGTCCTCACCGATTGCACGGCCTGAAATTGCGCCGAACGTGACGGGCGTATAGTTTGGGCGAAAGGTCGTTGTTCCGGTGTCGTTGAGCGTCTGGCCCAGGGCTTTTGCCAGAACCGCCATGCCATTGATATTGCCCAGCTTCCCTTGATCCGTTCCGAAACCCAATGCGGTATAGCGTTTAACATGTTCGATTGACCGATACCCCTCACGTGCGGCCAATTTGATATCGGCAACGGTGGTGTCGTTCTGGAAATCGAGAAATTTCTTGAGCCCCGTTGAATCGAGTTCAGTGCTGGGCACTTCCCAACAGGCTTGAATCGAGCCGCATTGACCTCCTATTGCCATTGGAATATCGAGATTGTCCCCCGACCACCCACTGGCCCGGGCAGCAGCAACTCCAGCACCGGCGCCTGCGCTAAGGCATCCGGCAAGATCAAACGTTCCGGCGCTCGAGCCCGCTGAGCGCTCCGCCTGCACAGAGTTACCTGGCACAAAGCAGGCAAGTTCCTCGTCGAAAACTGCCTTTGCGCCCGATTGTGAGTGCAGATGCACTGTGGGGCTCCAGCCACCGGAGATCGCCAGAACCTGACAATCTAAAAGACCCTTGTACGAGAGAATGTCGCTACCGTTATCGGTCAATCGCGCGAGTTCTATCCGGTTAAGGCCTTGAGCGTTACTGCGGGTGCCGCAAACGACATGGCCCGCGTGTACCGGGATACCAAGCGCCTCCACAGTTTCGACTGCTTGACCGGCAGGCGACGGGCGTAGATCAATAACCGCGCTGACCTCCATCCCGGCCCAGGCCATATCAACTGCCGCCTGATAGCCCGAGTCATTATTGGTGAAAACTGCGCCGCGCTGGCCTGGTACCACGCCGTAACGGCGGATATAAGTCGATACCGCCGAGCAAAGCATTACTCCCGGAGCATCATTACTCCCAAATACCAGTGGCCGCTCGATTGCCCCTGTCGCCAGCACAACCTGGGACGCCCGTACCCGCCAGAGCCTCTCCCGGCTGATTCGTGGGTCCGCCTGCCCTGGGCCGAGGTGATGGGTACGACGCTCGTTGATAACAAGAAAGTTGTGATCGTAATATCCGGTGACGGTAGACCGTGGCAGCAAAATCACGTTGGAATTCGCCTTAAGTTCGCTTAGGGTTGCATCTACCCAGTCCAACGCCGACTCACCACCGATCCGGGCATCGGTATGCAATAGACTCCCGCCAAAACGGGGTTGCTCGTCCGCCAGGATCACCCGGGCTCCCGCGCGTGCTGCAGCCAGCGCCGCCATCAGGCCAGCAGGTCCTCCGCCCACAACCAGTACATCGCAGTGCCGATGCATCTTGTCGTACCGATCGGGATCGGGAGTCGTTGGCGCAATTCCCAACCCCGCTGCCCGCCGGATATGGCGCTCATAGCGCATCCAGGCCGAGCGAGGCCACATAAAGGTCTTGTAGTAAAAGCCTGCCGGAAGCAAGCGCGCGAGCCAGTTGTTGATTGACCCAATATCAAACGAAAGACTTGGCCAGCCGTTGATGGTTCGGGCTGTCAGCCCCTGGTATAACTCGATCTGGGTGGCACGAAGATTAGGTGTACTGTACGCCCCCTCGCCTAGTTGAACCAGTGCGTTCGGCTCCTCTGCACCGGCCCCAACCACACCGCGCGGCCGGTGATACTTAAAGCTGCGCCCGAACAACCGTACCCCTTGTGCCAACAACGCTGAAGCCAGGGTGTCGCCCGGGTGACCAGAATACTCCTTGCCATTAAAACGAAAAGTGATACTGCGTGAGCGATCAATCAGGCCACCAGTCGGCGAACGCCGAGCCCCGCTCATGGTTTTTCCTGTGGCGGGCTAGCACCGGCCTGATAAACGGATGAAATTTTGTAGCTCACGGTGTCGCGCACTATATTAAACCAGCGCCGACAACCGCCGCTGTGACACCACTGTTCGGCATGCGCCCCTTTGGTATTCGCCCGATTAAAAAGGTAATCAGCCCACTGGGCGTCAGATAAGTCTTCAGGCGTAGCTGGCCTTACGATATGCGCCTCACCTCCGCATTGAAATTCATCCTGATCACGAGACCCACACCAGGGACAGTCAATCTGAAGCACTTTTAAACTCCATAGTCTTAGAATCAGTGCGCAACACCGGCCGCCCCATGTTCGTCAATCAGGGCGCCGGTCGTAAAACGCTCCATATTAAAAGCAGCGTTCAAGGCGTGCGGTTCGTCATGGGCTATGGTGTGTGCGAATACCCATCCAGAACCGGGAGTGGCCTTAAAACCGCCGGTACCCCAGCCACAGTTGAAATAAAGCCCCTTGAGTGAAGTTTTGGAAATGATCGGGCACGCGTCAGGACAGACATCGACAATGCCACCCCACTGGCGCAGCATCCGCACCCGGCTGAATATAGGAAACAGCTCGACAATCGCCGCAACGTTACCCTCAATGATTGAAAAACTTCCGCGCTGGCCATAACCGATATAGCCGTCGACGCCAGCACCAATTACCAGTTCGCCCTTGTCTGATTGACTGACATAGCCATGGACTGCGTTGGACATGACCACCGTGTCGAGAACTGGCTTAAGAGGCTCTGACACCAGCGCCTGTAAAGGGTGACTCTCGATAGGCATCCGTAACCCGGCCATATCACCAAGTACGATTGAATGCCCAGCCGCCACCACTGCCACTTTTGAGGCTCGGATCACCCCGCGGTTGGTCTCTACCCCGGTGACAGCGCCGTTTTCTTTGAAGATTCCGCTCACCTCGCAGTTTTGAATAATGTCCACCCCGTGCTCATCCGCTGCCCGGGCAAAACCCCAGGCCACTGCATCATGCCGAGCAACCCCACCACGGGCCTGAAATGACGCGCCCAATACTGGATAGCGGGCATTTTCAGAAACATTCATAGCCGGCACCATCGTCTTAATCTGGGCGGGGTTAAGTATCTCGCTATCAATACCATTCAGCCGGTTTGCGTTGGATCGGCGATAAATATCGCGCATGTCCTGCAAGGAATGACCCAGATTCATGACGCCGCGCTGGCTGAACATCACGTTAAAGTTGAGTTCCTGGCTTAGACCTTCCCACAACTGCAGTGATTTCTCATAAAGGTGCGCTGACTCATCCCAGAGGTAGTTTGAGCGCACAATGGTTGTATTGCGCCCGGTATTGCCGCCACCGATCCAGCCCTTTTCCAGTACCGCGATGCGCCCAACCTTGTGCTCGGCAGCAAGATAATAGGCTGTTGCCAAACCATGGCCCCCTCCACCAACGACAATGACGTCATACGACGGGGCCGGATCAGGGCTGCGCCAGGCGGCCCGCCAATCGCGGTGGTAACTGACTGCGTTGCGGGCCAGACTGAAAATGGAATAACGGTTTCTTTTCACGTCAAACCTAAGAGCTTGCCTTAATAAAACCAGAGTCTAACTGCGAATAGTGCACTATAGCCGCCAGGCCTGGAATCACCCACATCAATCGTTCCGATATACCGGAAAACGTGCGCACAGCTCCTTAACCTGTTCGCGAACCGAATCCACTACTGACTCGTCACCCAGATTGTCGAGAATGTCACAGATCCACTGGGCGACCTGGCGCATCTCGGTTTCACCAAAGCCGCGTGTGGTTCCCGCCGGAGATCCGATACGCAGACCGCTGGTGACAAAGGGTGACTGTGGGTCATTGGGGACAGTGTTCTTATTGACCGTAATGTTCGCCCGACCCAGTGCGGCATCTGCATCCTTGCCTGTAATTCCCTTGTCGATCAGGTCGAGTAGGAAAAGATGGTTGTCAGTGCCTCCGGAGACGATGTTGTAGCCGCGGCCGATAAACGCGTCGGCCATCGCCTGTGCATTGGCGATCACCTGCTCTCCGTAAACCTTAAATGAAGGTTCAAGCGCTTCCTTAAAAGAGACGGCTTTACCGGCAATCGCGTGCATCAACGGGCCGCCCTGGGTACCAGGAAACACCAGTGAGGCCAGTTTCTTTTCGATCTCAGGGTTGGCCCGGGCCATGATCATACCGCCACGGGCCCCACGCAGAGTCTTGTGCGTGGTGCAGGTTGTGACGTCGGCGATATCCACAGGACTGGGATAAAGGCCCACGGCGACGAGTCCGGTAACGTGGGCCATGTCGGCAAGCAGGTAAGCGTCCACGCTGTCGGCGATATCTTTGAAACGCTGCCAGTCCAGAAAACGGCTGTAGGCCGAAAATCCGGCGACAATCATCCTGGGCCGATGCTCTTGGGCCAGTTGCTCAACCTGGTCGTAGTCGATCTCCCCGGTATCGGTGTTGAGGCCGTATTGCACGGCGTTATACAACTTGCCGGAAAAATTGACAGCGGCGCCGTGAGTCAGGTGCCCACCATGGGCAAGGCTCATACCGAGCACAGTATCACCTGGGTTGAGCAGCGCCATGTACACAGCGGAGTTGGCACCCGAACCCGAGTGCGGCTGCACATTGACATAGGCCGCTCCGAACAACTCCTTAGCCCTGTCAATCGCCAGTTGCTCGGCGACATCAACAAACTCGCAGCCCCCGTAATAGCGCTTGCCAGGATAGCCTTCGGCATACTTGTTGGTTAAAGCGGTACCCTGCGCCTCAAGCACCCGCGGACTGGTATAGTTCTCAGATGCAATCAGTTCGATATGCTCTTCCTGGCGTTGCTCTTCGTTCTGAATCGCTTCCCAGAGCTCCGGATCAAAATCCGCAATGTTATCTTTACTACTGAACATATCGATGCTTCCTCAATTGGTAAATTCGGCCGGCCGACAACTCCCAGAAAAAGGGTGGGCGGGAGATTTTACCGGAGTACCTGCCAACAACCCAATACCAGATGGGTAAATTATCTCGCAGATCAATCGGCCTGGGATCGAGCCCATTGCTGGAGGCTGGCCAGAGACCGGCTACCATGGTATCGAATCTGCTCCTTTGGGTAACGCCACTTCTCGCCCACCGGGCAGGCTAAACGCGAACGGCAACTGACGCCGCAGCCTTGGGGATCGACAAGTCGCTGGGGTAGACAACGCTCCATTGCGATCTCTTGATCGCGGGTCACGGCTCTACCGGGGCAGGCTTGGATGCACGGTTTTGGCTCGCAATCATCGCACGGGGAATTTACTGTAAAGGTCTTTGTGTATTCCAGCGGCGCATCGACTAAGAAGGCCGCGCGGTAGGCGAACCACGGCCCATAGCGTGGGCTGATGTCAATCCCTATTGGAGACGGGCTAGCCCATCCGGCCCATCGACCCAGTTTTTGCAGTGGGATCAGAGCCGGGCCCGGATAGAGCAAGCGTGGCTCACTCACCCCCCAGAACCGACGGCAGACCTCCAGCACCGCTTTTTCGGACGCCGAATCGAAAAGCTCAGTTTCAGGGTAGTTTTCCTGTCGAATCCGGTCCCATAGGCCGGACCCGCCCATTCCGAGCAG
>MPLY02021801.1_pt1 | contig 11252 bp, 4 predicted proteins | sample 1617301 | NCBI WGS metagenome assembly MPLY02 (sample SAMN05944805, study PRJNA350692) | marine metagenome | biome: marine; feature: ODZ; material: water; isolation source: 140 m water sample filtered on 0.2 um supor filter | place: Pacific Ocean | collected 2012-04-08 | depth 140m m
AGCGATGATAGCGGGATGAAAGGTTCACATGGACCTAGATCAGCAGAATCAGTTGAAAAAGCATCAATCCAATTAGATAATTTTGTTAAAATTTTAAATTCTCTTGATGTAAAAGTGGACAGACCAACACCTATAGATTTTAGTCAACCTATAGCTACCCCCGATTGGGAAAATGAAGGAATGTTTGGGTGTATGCCACCACGGGACGTAATTTTAACAGTCGGTAATGAAATGCTTGAAGCCCCAATGTCGTATCGCTGTAGATGGTTTGAATATTTAGCCTACAGACCGCTATTGGAAAAATATTATAAAGAAGATCCTGATATGCGCTGGGAAGCAGCTCCTAAACCACGACTTACTGGAGAAACTTATAAATTCAATTATCTGCCAAAAGGCATATTAGAAGAAGAAAGATATAAAAAAATAGAAGAGAGAGATTTCATTTTAAATGATAATGAACCTCTTTTTGATGCTGCTGAAATTTTACGTTTTGGAAAAGATTTATTTTTTCATAATAATTTTACGTCCAATTTACATGGATTGAATTGGTTAAGAAGACATTTTCCTAATCATCGGATCCATCAAATTAATTTACCGGGGGACTTAATGCCAACTCATATAGATGATTGTTTTACTCCTATAAAACCGGGAGTGATGATTATAAACCCAAATAGAAAAATTTCATCTGAACAAAGAAAAATTTTTGATGACAATAAATGGAAAATACATGAAGCAGCCCCGTCCATACATAACGCGCCTCCCCCGATGTGTTATTCTTCTATATGGTTATCAATGAATGTTTTAATTGTTAATCCCAAAACCATATGTGTTGAGGCAAGTGAAGAAAAAATGATTAAACAAATGGAAGGCTTTGGCATGGATGTAATCCCAGTTCCGTTCAGGGATGTATATGCCTTTGGCGGCAGTTTGCATTGCTCAACAACAGACGTATATAGGGAAGGGGGATGCGAGGATTATTTTCCCAGTCAATCATGAAATATTTTTCACAAGTTGACATAAAACCAGACATATCAAAATCATCCAATCCAAAAATTGGCGTCATTACCCTTTCAACTGATTTCACCATTGAGCAAGATTTTCGTCGTATATGCCACAATCAAGATGTTGGTATTTATGTAAACAGAATTCCATTTAAAAACCCTCTTAATGAAGAGAATTATTTGAAAATGGCCGAACATTTAGCAGACATTGCCGGCAACATCTTGCCCGGAGAACATATAGATTCAATTGCTTATGGCTGTACATCAGGCACTGTTGCCATTGGCGATAAAAGAATTGTTGATGAAATAAATAAATCAAAAAAAGGCTCTTATGTTTCTACACCTATAAAAGCTGCGCTTAAGGCGTTTGCAAATTTGAAACTTAATAAGATAGCCGTTTTGACTCCGTATCCAGAACAAGTGAATAAAACTATTTTTGATCATTTAATAAAAAATAACATTGAAATTATTAGTTTTAGTTCATTTAATTTAGAGTATGACAATGATATAGCAAACGTTGATCCAAAATGCTTGATTGAAACAATCGATAATATCGATCATAAAAATGCTGAAGCGGTGTTCATATCATGCACCGCTTTACGCGCTGTGGAAGTTCTGGACCAAATGGAGAAACGAATATCAAAGTGTGTGATTTCCAGCAATCAAGCCATAATTTGGGATTGTTTGCGCTCAGTTGACATTAATAATACTATAAGCGGGTATGGAAAATTATTTTCCCATTAAATCTGATGATTTCACTTGAAGACATAAAACAAGCTCACGACAATATATCCAGTTATATTCATAAAACTCCCCAAATATATTCAAAGGCCCTATCAACAGATAGTCAAAAAGTATATTTAAAATTAGAGTCTATGCAAATCACTGGCTCCTTTAAGCTGCGAGGAGCAATGAATAAGTTACTGAGCTTAAGTGAGGAACAGAAAAAAAGCGGAGTAATTGCAGTTTCTACTGGCAATCACGGTAAGGGAGTTGCCTATGCCGCTAAACAACTGGGTATTAAATCTAAAATTTTTATGTCCAGTCTTGTTCCCAAACATCGTTGTGATGCAATTAAATCTTTAGGGGCCCTGGTTGAGATTGTGGGAACAAACAGTGATGAAGCAGATTTATACGCAAAAGATTACGCATTAAAGAACAGCATAGAATTAATTCATCCTTTCGATGATCTTAAGATCATAGCAGGGCAAGGCACGATTGGTTTGGAGATGTTAGAATCAATGCCATCCGTTGATACAGTTATTGTGCCTACATCAGGGGGGGGATTGATAGGAGGTACAGCATTAGCCATTAAAGCGCAAAAACCAAACGTAAACATAATAGCTGTGTCAATGAAGCGAGGCGCTTCCATGTATGAAAGTCTTAAAGCTGGAAGACCGGTTGAAGTGGTTGAAGAAGAAACGCTGGCAGACTGTTTGGGGGGCAGCATTGGATTAGAAAATAAATATACTTTTAAAATTGCACAAAATGTCATTGATGATTTTATATTAATCGATGAAGATAAAATTTCCGAAGGTATTAAATTCAATTTTGAATTTCATAAGCTTGTTACGGAAGGTGCTGCAGCTACAAGTGTTATGGTGGTAAAAGATAAATTATCAAAACTTATAGGAAAAAATGTAATTTGCTTAATTTGCGGAGGAAACATTGATCCTATGCTTTTTGCCAAAATTATTTCATGACAAAACTTTACCGAAAATATTCATCAGCATTTTTTTTATAATTATTTTTTTTTTCTTATTTTTTGCAAAAGATATTTTAGCAAAAAATTGTCATAAAGAAGATTTTGTAAATTTTGTTTCTGATGCAGTTGGATGCATAGCAATTAATATTCATCAAGAAGAAGAATTGTTAAATAATATTTATAAGAAAAATAAATTAGTTTTTTTTATTCATGGCGATCAAATTGAACCTAAAGTTAGTTATTTTAATAAGTTTGCCTCTGATTTTATAAATCCTAACGCACTTAAATTATTGATAGAAAACAAATAAAATTCGGAAATATTGTATTTTGAAGAAGACCAAACTAGTGTTTTAAGAAATGAAGAATCAAGGAAATCCCTGAAAAAAGTTATAAATTCTTTGTTTTTCAGCTATGTTTGATTTTTTTCATAATCCGCAAATGAGAATTATTCTTTTTTGATTTAAATCAAGGATTTTTTAAACTGATAATAAGTTTGTATTATACCGAAGTTGATTATATAAGTTTTAGTGGTATTGGTTGCAATTATTACATACGGGGGTTCTATGCCAAAAATTATGGCTACAGTAGTTAGAATAACAGTCACTTTTTTTATTATTTTCTTTTCTTTGAACGCATTCTCAATGAATTTAACCGAACTTATTGAAGGACTATTCAATACTGATGCTTCAATAAAAAGTGCGGAGTCTGATGTTAAAGAAGCAAAAAATGACATTAAAACAGCTTGGACTGCTTACCTTCCTGAACTTGATGTTAAATTTATCAGAGGTAATGAAAACAAATACAAGTATGAGGCGGCAAACGATCACTATGATCATCAAGAAATGGATATAACCCTTAAACAAAAATTGTATGATTTTGGCGAAACTGGTTCAGACATTAGACAAAAAAGAAATGCTTTCATAACTGCCGACTTAGATCTTCAAGCAGAAAAAATGACATTAATACTAGATGCGGTTGACGCATATCTTGGTTACATTGATGCGGTAAAAAAATATGATTCAGAAATTGAATCACTTGAAAGTAAAATTGAATCAACCGGCCAGGAAGAATCACGTGTTAAAAAAGGTTCAGGCTTGGCCTCAGATGTTCTGCAAGCAAAATCTGATCTTGCAACTTCGCAAAAGGATAAAATAAAAGCAGAAGGTGATTTAAGAAAAGCCCGTAATAAATTTTTCAAAGTTTTTAAAATAGAACCACCAGATAGCATTGATTCAATGAATTTAATCGAACTATCTTCATTAGGTAATAGTCAACTGCCAACTTCATTGGATGATGCATTGAATAAAGCAACAATGGGAAATATTGATTACGTAAAAAAAGAAATTGATGTGGAGGACGCGGAACAAGATGTCGTATCAGCTAGATCGGAATTTTTACCCGATTTGGACTTTGAATCTACTTATAAGTGGAAATATAATGTATCTGGAACAAAAGGCGGAACAGAGGAAGTCAATTGGAAAGTTACTCTAGCCGTTCCATTGCAACCTTGGCAGGATACGGCAGATTATAGGAATAAAAAAATGGCGTATCTAACAGCTCAAAAAGATTATGAAGAAGAAGCTTATGTAACTAAACAAACTGTCGGTGATTTGTGGGAAGATTATCAGGTGTCTCAGGTAACAACAGATTTCGCCCGAAATAAAATAGTTATCTCTGAAGAACTTTTGACAATTAAAAAAAGAGAAAGACAACTTGATCAAGCTGACGCCGCGGCTGTAACTGCAGCTGAAAACGCGGTCAATGATGATACACAGACTTTGATTGATGATGAAACGGCTCTTACTGAGTCCGCACTTGACTTATTGGAATCAATAGGAGAATTAACTTTAGCTAGTTTGCAAGATCAAATCTCAACACCAGCTGAATCTTCCGAAGAAGCTGCCTCAACTGAAGCTGCCTCAACTGAAGCTGCCTCAACTGAAGAAACGACTGAGGCAGCATCTGAAGATGAAGGACCTCCGCCGGAGGCCGCGCCTGTTGAAGGCGTTGTGATTACGAACTATACCGATGAGGAACAAATGAATCTGGCCGCCGAAGCAGAACAAGCAAGATTGGCATTAGCTAATGCAATAAGCGGATCAAGCGAAGCTGGTTCAGGTGAATCTGACGCGGCTGCAAGTCCTGGTTGCGCAAGTAATACATACATTGGTCAACAACAAGCAGACGGTTCTTGGAAAACTGTTTGTAAGAAATAACAAGGAGATAAAAAAAAATTAACAATATAAAATAAATGGCAAAAGAATTTACAGGGATTGGCGAAATTGCAGCAGGAACTCCTCCTAGTCCTGAACAGGTCGATCAAATATATGAAATTATATCCAATGCCCCTGAAAGCGAGCAAGAAGATTTAATCCAGGAGTTAGCAAACGAATACCCTGACTCAGGTGGCGAAATATTATCTGAACTTATTCACGCTCATCCAGAAGATGCAGAAGAAATCGCAACTGCAACTGCTGCTGCCCTGCCTGAAGCCGCCGCCGAAGTTGCAGCCGCTGTTGCGGAAGAAGCACCAGAAGCTGCTACAGAAATTGCAGCTCAAATGGCGCAAACAAATCCAGAAGCAGCACAAGCTGCTGCACAAGCTGTTGTAGAAGCAAATCCAGAGGCTGCCGCTGAAGTGGCAATCGCAATGGCGGAAGCTGCCCCGAGTGCCGCTGCTGATATTGCTGCTGGTGTAGCTGAGGCAAATCCTGAAGCTGCCGCAGAAGTGGCTACAAGTGTTGCTGAAATTGCTCCAACCGCTGTTGCTGAAATAGCAGGAGCTGTTGCTGCCGCTGCTCCAGAACAAGCTGCGGAAACTGTAAGTTCAATGGCTGAAGCTTCACCGGAAGCTGCCGCATCAATGGCGGCTGCTGTTTGTGAACACGCTCCACAAGCTGCTGCGGAAGTTACATCTGCATTAGTAGAATCAAATCCTGAAGGTGCAAGTGCTTTAGCTGGAGCGATAGCTGAGGCAAATCCAGCTGTTGCTGCAGAAGTTGCGAGTGCTATTGCTGAAGCGGCCCCTGAACAGGCCGCCGCTGCCGCAACCGCGATGGTTCAAGCAAATCCAGCTGCCGCACAAGGTGTGGCGGAAGGTGTTGCTGAAGCAAATCCTGAAGCTGCTGCAGAAGTTGCAGCTGCACTAGTTGAAGCAATGCCGCAAGCTGCCGCATCAATTGCAGCTGGCATAGCTGAAGGTGCTCCTGAACAAGCAGCTGCTGCTGTAGCTGCAATAACAGATGTCAATCCTGATGCTGCAGCACAAGCCACTGCTGCTGTTGCACAAGTTGCCCCTGAACAAGCCGCTGCCGCAGCTAGTGCTGCTGCAGAATCTAATCCGGATGCTGCTGCTGCAATTACAGCTAGTGTTGCAATGGTTGACCCAGAAGCTGCCGGTGAAGTTGCAAGTATACTCGTAGAAGAACATCCAGAACATTCAGAAGATATGGCCGCTGCCGTGGCGCAGGCTAATCCAGAAGCCGCCGCTGAAGTAGCAGGCGCAATGGCTGAAGCAAATCCAGAAGGTGCTGCGGATATGGCAGCAGCAATGGCTGAAGCCAATCCTGCCGCCGCGCAAGGAGCTGCTCAAGCAGTGATGGAAGCTAATCCAGAGGCCGCTGCTGAAATTGCAAGTGCGATGGCGGAGGTTGCTCCACAAGCTGCTGGAGTTATTGCTAATGCTGCTGCTGAAGTCAATCCAGAGGCTGCTGCTGAAATTGCAAGTGCTGTAATTGAAGCTGTTACCACTGCTGCAAGTGAAAATGCTGCTAGCGCAGCTGAGACCGCAGGAACAGATGCTGAAGGAACAGATGCAGCTGTTGCACAAGCCGCTGCACAAGCAGCTGCACAAGTTGCAGCTCAAGTTACAAATGGAATTTCACAAGCTGCTCCAGAAGCTGCAGGAGAAGTTGCTGCCGCAATGGCTGAAGCAGCTCCAAGTGCTGCTGCTCAAATTGCTCAAGTAGCTGCCGCTGCTAATCCTGAAGCTGCTGCTGAAATTGCATCTGCAGTTGTAAGCGCAGTTGTTGATAATGCAGCTGAAAATGCTGCCGCTAATGAAGATGCGGAAGCTGGTGCTGCTCAAGCTGCTACTCAAGTAGCTGCCGCTGCTCAAGCTATTGCTGCAGGAGTAGCTCAAGCTGCTCCAGAACAAGCTGCTGAAATGGCAACCGCTCTTTCTGAGGCAGCCCCTGATGCAAGTGCTCAAATTGTTGCTGGTACAGCTACAGCAAATCCTGAAGCAGCAGCTGAATTAACAGCTGCTATTGTTGAAGATAATCCTGAAGCTGCTGCAAGTATTTCTATAGCAGTTGCTCAATCAAATCCTGCCGCCGCCGCTGCTGTAGCTGGCGCTGTTGCCGAAGCAGCCCCAGAACAAGCCGCCGCCGCCGCAACCGCAATGGCTGCTGCAAATCCTGCGGCTGCACAAGGTGCTGCTCAAGCAGTCATGGAAGCCAATCCTGAAGCTGCTGCAGAAGTTGCTGTTGCTATGGCTGAAATGGCCCCTCAAGCTGCTGGCGCTATAGCCGCCGCGGCCGCTGAAGCTAATCCTGAAGGTGCTATTGAAGTTGCAAGCGCTCTTGCTGAATCCAATCCTGCTGCTGCAGTTTCAATTGCTGCTGCAGTTGCAACTGCTTCTCCAGAACAAGCTGCTGAAGTTGCAGCTGCAATGATGGAAGCTGCTCCTGATGAAGCTGGAGCAATTGTTGCTGGAACAATAAATGCAAATCCAGAAGCCGCAACTGATTTAACAGCTGCATTAGTTGAAGAACATCCAGAACATGCCGCTGATTTAGCTATGTCTATAGCTGAGACAAATCCGCAAGCCGCTGCAGCTGTAATAAGCGCTGTTGCAGAAGCCGATCCAGAACAAGCTGCAAATGCAGCAATAGCAATGGCTGAGGCAAATCCTGCCGCTGCTCAGGTTGTTGCGCAAGCAGTGATGGAATCTAATCCCGAAGGTGCTGCCGAGCTTGCAGCTGATATGGCTGAAGCTGTACCGCAAGCTGCTGCTCTAATTGCAACTGCTGCAGCAGAAGCAAATCCAGAAGCCGCCGCAGAAATTGCAGGCGCAATGGCGGAAGCTAGTCCTGAAGCCGCCGCACAAATTGCAAGCGCTATTGCGCAAGCTGCACCCGAACAAGCAGGTGAAGCAGCTGCCGCAATGGCGGAAGCTGCGCCTGAAGAGGCTGCCGCTATTATAGCTGGGACAGCTGCTGCCAATCCCGAAGCTGCCGCTGAATTAACAACTGCACTTGTAGAAGCTGATCCGGAAGGGGCAGCCGAACTTGCCACTAGTGTTTCTCAATTAAATCCACAAGCTGCCGCTACTGTTGCTGGCGCTGTCGCTGAGGCTGCTCCAGAACAAGCTGCAGAAACTGCTGCCGCAATGGCCGAGGCAAATCCTGCTGTTGCAGGTGCTGTTGCATCTAGCATGACAACTGCTAATCCTGAAGCTGCGGCTGAAATAGCTTCAGCTGTAGTTGAAGCTGCTCCCGCTGCTGCTGCTATCGTTGCTGCAGGCGTTGCTCAAGCAAATCCAGAAGCTGCTGCAGAAGTTGCAGCTGCAATGGTTGAATCAAATCCAGAAATGGCAACTCAAATAGCAGCTGGTGTTACCACTGCAGCTCCAGAAGCTGCAGGCGATGTTTCAGCAGCTATGAATGAAGCAGCACCCGAAGCTGCTGATGCTATTACTGCAGGTACAGCCGCCGCTGATCCTGAAGCTGCTGCAGAAATTATTGCAGCAACTGCTGCAACCGATCCTGAAGCTGCTGCAGAACTTGCCGCAACAATTGTTCAAAATAATCCAAATGCTGCCGCTGCAGTTGCTGGTGCAATAGCTGAAGCTGCACCGGAACAGGCTGCAGAAGTTGCAACTGCGATGGCTGAAGCTAATCCGGCTGTTGCTGCCGCTGCCGCACAAGCGGTAATGGAAGCAAATCCAGATGGAGCTGCTGACTTAGCAATTGCAATGGCTGAAGTTGCCCCACAGGCATCAGCGGGTATCGCTAATGCTGCCGCTGCTGCGGACCATGATCACGCTGCTGAAATTGCAGCATCAATGGCTGAGGCAAACCCTGCCGCCGCCGCTCAAATTGCTAGTGCAGTAGCGCAAGCTAATCCGGAAGCTGCAGCTGAGATTGCTGCAGCTGTAGTTGAACAAAATCCAGGTGCTGCCGCTCAAATAGCGCAAGGGGTTGTTCAGGCAGCTCAAACAGCTGCTGGTCAAGAAGCAGCTCAAGAAGCAAATCAAGATATGGAAACCGGAGCAACAGGTGAAGAAACGACTGCTGAAATGCAAACAGCTTTCAGTGATGCCGCAAATGACATTGCAGGAGACATTGCAGCCGCAATGGCGGAAGCTGAACCAACAGCTGCCGCTGCTGTTATAGCGGGAACGGCTGCCGCAAATCCTGAAGCTGCTGCCGAATTAACTCAAGCTTTAGTTGAATCTAATCCAGAAGGTGCTGCAGAACTTGCGGCAAATGTTGCTCAAATGAATCCAAGCGCTGCCGCTGCTGTGGCTGGCGCTGTTGCCGAAGCGGCCCCAGAACAAGCTGCCGCTGCCGCAACCGCAATGGCTGAGGCAAATCCTGCCGCCGCACAAGGCGCTGCCCAAGCAGTGATGGAAGCTAATCCAGAAGGAGCTGTTGAACTTGCCGCTGCAATGGCCGAAGCTGCTCCTGAAGCCGCTGCTGGTATTGCTGCAGGCGTTGCAGCTAGTGCACCGGAAGCCGCCGCTGAAGTTGCGAGCGCGATGGTTGAAGCAAATCCTGAAGCCGCTGCTGCAATTACAGCTAGTGTTGCAATGGTTGACCCAGAAGCTGCCGGTGAAGTTGCAAGTATACTCGTAGAAGAACATCCAGAACATGCCGCTGATATGGCCGCTGCCGTGGCGCGGGCTAATCCAGAAGCAGCCGCTGAAGTAGCAGGCGCGATGGCTGAAGCAAATCCAGAAGGTGCTGCGGATATGGCAACTGCAATGATTGCAGCTAATCCTGCTGCTGCTGAAGGCGCAGTTGAAGGACTTATTAATGCTAATCCAGATGGAGCAGCTGATATTGCTGCGACAATGGCGGAAGCCGCACCTGCAGCTGCTGCTGCAATTGCTGGCGCTGTTGCAACGGCCGCACCAGAAGCAGCTGCTGAAGTTGCAACTGCTTTAGTTGAAAATAATCCAAACGCTGCAGCCGCTGTTGCAGCTAGTATGTCGAATGCCAATCCTGATGGAGCTGCTGAAGTAGCAGCTGCTCTAGTTGAAGCAAATCCTGACGCCGCCGCTGCTATCGTGGCTGGAACAGCTGCTGGCAATCCAGAAGCTGCTGCTGAATTGACTACTAATCTAGTTGAATCTAATCCAGAAGGTGCCGCAGAACTTGCGGCAAATGTTGCTCAAATGAATCCAAACGCCGCTGCCGCCGTTATGAGCGCAGTTGCTGAATCTTCCCCTGAACAAGCTGCAGAAATTGCAACCGCAATGGTGGAAGCAAATCCTGCCGCCGCGCAAGGAGCTGCTGCTGCTATGGCTGCAGCAAACCCTGAAGCTGCTGCAGAAGTCGCCGCCGCGATGATTGAAGCGGCCCCTCAGGCAGCTGCATTAGTGGCCGCAGGCGTTGCATCAGAAAACCCAGAAGCTGCCGCGGAAGTGGCAAATAACATAATCGAAAATAATCCAGAAGCTGCCGCACAAATCGCTGGAGCTATGGCTCAATCTAATCCAGAAGCTGCAGCTGAGATGGCCGCGGCGATGGCGGAAGAACATCCAGAACACGCCGCCGATATGGTGGCCACCGTGTCACAAGTTAATCCTGAAGCGGCTGGTGAAGCTGCCGCTGCGATTGCGGAAGCAAATCCTGAAGGCGCCGCTGAAATGGCCGCCGCTGTGGCGCAAGCTAATCCAGCAGCTGCCAATGAAGTTGCAAGTGCGATGGCGGAAGCCAATCCTGAAGGCGCCGCCGAGATGGCTGCGGCAATGGCGGAAGCAAATCCAAATGTTGCTGCAACAGTTGCAGGTGCGATAGCGGAAGCTGCGCCCGAACAAGCAGCTGAAGCCGCAACCGCAATGGCGGAATTAAATCCAGATGCGGCAGGTGCAATTGCTCAAGGTGTTGCGGATGCTAATCCTGAAGCCGCAGCTGAAGTTGCAAGTGCTATGGCGGAAGAACATCCTGAACACGCAGGAGACATTATTGCCGGTGTAGCAAATGGGGATCCTGATTCTGCTGCCGGTGCTGCTACAGCCATGATGGAAGCCAATCCTGATGCCGCCGCTGAAATGGCCGCGGCTGTCGCTGAGGCCAATCCAGATGCCGCAGGGGATGTGGCCGCCGCTCTGGTTGAAGCAAACCCTGATGCCGCCGTTGAAATGGCCGCGGCTGTCGCTGAGGCAAATCCTGACGCAGCTGGTGATGTTGCCGCTGCTCTGGTTGAAGGAAATCCAGAAGCCGCGCAAGAAATGGCTGTTGCTATGGCGGAAGCCAATCCTGATGCGGCGCAAGGTGCAACTGAAGCCCTTATTAACGCTAATCCAGATGCCGCTG
>MPLY02000718.1_pt1 | contig 11192 bp, 10 predicted proteins | sample 1617301 | NCBI WGS metagenome assembly MPLY02 (sample SAMN05944805, study PRJNA350692) | marine metagenome | biome: marine; feature: ODZ; material: water; isolation source: 140 m water sample filtered on 0.2 um supor filter | place: Pacific Ocean | collected 2012-04-08 | depth 140m m
AAGATCCTTACGGATATCTCCATGATCGCCCGTCATGATATGGTGTTCGCTTTTAACGATAAATCTCTAGGCATTGTTTTTCCTTCACCAGGAAGAATGAAACCTTTGTTGGCCTTACCTTAAAGCCCTCTATGGGGGGGTCTATCGTTCCCCGGTTGTCTGGGCGTTTACCCCTCGATACCGCCCACGGTGAGTCCGTCGATCTTCAGGGTCGGCTGGCCCACGCCCACGGGCACGTGCTGGCCATTCTTGCCGCAGGTGCCGATGCCGGGGTCCAGCGCCATGTCGTTGCCGATCATGGAAACCTTGGTCAAAACATCCGGGCCGTTGCCGATCAAGGTCGCCCCCTTGATCGGCGTGCCTATCTTACCGTCCTCGATGAGATAGGCCTCCGAGGCCGAGAACACGAACTTGCCGCTGGTAATGTCCACCGAGCCGCCGTTGAAGCTGACGGCGTACACGCCCTTTTTCACCGAAGCGATGATCTCGTCGCGTGGCTGGTCGCCGCCCAGCATATAGGTGTTAGTCATGCGCGGCATGGGGGCATGGGCATAGGACTGACGGCGGCCGTTGCCGGTGGGCTCGGCGCCCATGAGATGGGCGTTCATGCGGTCGAACATATAGCCTTTCAGGATACCGTCCTCGATTAGTACCGTGCGCTTCGGCGGGGTGCCTTCATCGTCGATGGTGATTGAGCCACGCCGGTTTTCCAGGGTGCCATCATCGATCACGGTGACGCCGAGTGCGGCCACCCGTTCACCCACCAGGCCGGAAAAGGCGGAAGTGTTCTTGCGGTTGAAATCACCTTCCAGGCCATGCCCCACGGCCTCGTGTAACAGGATTCCCGGCCAGCCAGGACCTAGAACCACGGTCATTTCGCCGGCCGGAGCGGCCACCGATTCTAAATTCACCAGGGCCTGGCGCAGGGCCTCGTCCACCGAGGCCTTCCAGGTCTCGGGTTTGAGCCACTCGCCATAGCCGGCGCGGCCGCCGCTGCCAAAGGTGCCCTGTTCCATGCGCTCGCTCTCGGCGGCCGTGACCGTTACGTTGAGCCGCACCAAGGGACGCACGTCGCAGACCCGCTCGCCGCCGGGGCGGATGATTTGCACTGCCTGCCATTGTCCCGAAAGTGAGGCCGAGACCTGGTGCACCCGGGGGTCGCGATCCCGCGCATAGGCGTCTATCTCAGAAAGCAGACTCACCTTGTCGGTGAACTCGCCCTCGCCAAGTGGGTTGGCGTCGTCATAAAGATGGCGGTTGGTGGGCTGGGGTGCAGCCTCCGCTGCCGCCCCGGTTCCGGTAATGACCATTTTCACCGTTTTGGCGGCGCGCTTTAATGCCGTTTCGCTCAATTCGCTGGCATGGGCATAGCCGGTGGTCTCGCCCGTCACACAGCGCAGGCCGAACCCCTGGGAGGTGTCGAAACTGGCCGTCTTCAAACGCCCGTCGTCGAAGTTGAGGCTTTCGGTCTGACAGTATTCAAGGAATAGCTCGCCGTCGTCGCATCCCGCCAGGGCGTCGTTGACCTGGGATTCGGTTTGCGTCCGGTCGAGTCCGGTGCTCTCGAAGAACAGCTCGTCGGTGGTGGCAAGATCGCTCATCTCTATGGTTTTTCTCAACTGGCTGGCGGTACGGGGAGAAACGAAAAAATCTCCGGTGAGGGGTAGCGCGTTCCGTCCCCTTCCTCAAGATGGGAAGCTCCACCCCCGATGCACAGAAAAAATGGAAGATTCGGGTCCCGGTGTGGAGTAAAAAAACTGCCAAAAATGAGTTACGTCTTGGTGACATCCGTGCTTAATTCTTTACACTATTTTTTAATATTATGGTTATACACCTTCTCTTTCTTTATAAAATTTTTAAATTAAAAACGTGAGTTTTCCGTGGTTTTCGGCCCCTTAAAGCTGTACTTTTAATGCAGTTTAGGGAGTGATTCTTTGGCTTGAGCAGCACGACTGCACTGTGTATTGTTCCCCATGATGCGCCCGTCGCCGGATTGCATTCTTTTCCCGTTTTCCCCGGGCTCCAACTTACCCCGGTCCAGTCTCGGGATGTGAATGGGGCCGTTCTTTATCGAGGATTGGCGCAATGGGGGGGTGGCTATTATTGTCGCTCCATACATTTTTTTGTTTTGAGACAGGACAGGACACAATGTTTCTGAATACTGTACGCACTGCCATGGCGGCTATTTTTTTCACGGGACTAAGTGCCTTTTCCGCCCTGGCTGAAAATGCGGGCGCAGCCCATACCGGCCAGCCGGTGGAATGGCAGATGGGCCTGCAGGCTGCGGCCTCTCCGGTGATGGAGAAAATTGCTGATTTCCATGATATGCTTCTGGTCATTATCATCGCCATCGCCCTTTTCGTCACCGCGCTGCTACTCTATGTGATCACACGTTTCAAGGCGTCGAACAACCCGGTGCCCTCCAAGGCGACGCACAATACGCCCCTTGAGGTGATATGGACGGTGATCCCCATTCTTATCCTAGTGACCATCGCCATTCCCTCCTTCAAGCTGCTGTATTTCGAGGATCGCGCGGCGGACGCTGAGATGACCATCAAGGCCATCGGCCAACAGTGGTACTGGACCTATGAATATCCCGATAACGGCGACCTCACCTTCGACAGCGTCATGCTCGATGATGAGGAGCGGGGCGAACATCCCCGCCTTCTCGGCGTGGACAATCCCGTAGTGCTGCCGGTGAACACCACCGTGCGCGTGCTTTTGACCTCGCCCGCCACCGGGGTCATTCACAGCTGGGCCGTGCCTTCGCTCGGCATCAAGACCGATACCGTTCCCGGCCGTCTAAACGAGACTTGGCTCAAGATCAACGAAGAGGGCTGGTATTACGGCCAGTGTTCGGAGCTTTGCGGCACCGGCCACGGCTTCATGCCCATCGCCATCAAGGCGGTCTCTAAGGAAGTCTTCGATGCCTGGGTCACCACGGCGAGGGAAGAATTCGCGCACAATGATAACGACAGTGGCGATAAACTCGTCCGTGTTGTTCAGAGCATTGCACAGAACCAAGTCCGGCAATAAGCCAAAACGAGAGTTATAAATCATGAGTAATCACGATACCCCAACCGGCATCAAACGCTGGCTGTATTCCACCAACCACAAGGACATCGGCACGATGTACCTTGTCCTTGCCGTGATCGGCGGCATTGTAGGCGCGGTTTTCTCCCTGCTGTTGCGCATGGAGCTGGCCGAGCCCGGCATGCAGGTTTTCGGCGATGACTATCAGTTTTTCAATGTTGTGGTGACCGCCCACGGCCTCATCATGGTGTTCTTCATGGTCATGCCGGCGATGATGGGTGGTTTCGGTAACTGGATGGTGCCGCTGATGATCGGGGCGCCGGACATGGCCTTTCCGCGCATGAACAATGTCAGCTTCTGGCTGTTGCCGCCGTCGCTCATCCTGCTGGTGACATCGGCTTTTACCGATGGCGGCGCTGGCACGGGTTGGACTGTTTACGCACCTTTGAGCACCTATGGCCATCCCGGCAAGGCGGTGGATCTGGCGATCCTGGCCCTGCATCTGGCGGGTGCCTCGTCGATCCTGGGCGCCATCAACTTCATCGCCACCATCTTCAACATGCGGGCGCCGGGCATGACCCTGCACAAGATGCCGCTGTTTGTGTGGGCGGTTCTGGTAACGGCGTTCCTGTTGCTGCTCTCATTGCCGGTTCTGGCGGGCGCCATCACCATGCTGCTCACCGACCGTAACTTCGGTACCACCTTCTATTCCCCCGAAGGCGGCGGCGACCCCCTCCTGTGGCAACATCTGTTCTGGTTCTTCGGCCACCCGGAGGTTTATATCCTGATCATTCCGGGTTTCGGCATCGTTAGCCAGGTCATCTCCACCTTTTCGCGCAAGCCTATCTTCGGCTATCTCGGCATGGTCTACGCCATGGTCGCTATTGGCTTCGTCGGCTTCATCGTTTGGGCCCACCATATGTATACGGTGGGTATGGACGTGGATACGCGGGCCTATTTCGTGGCCGCCACCATGGTTATCGCGGTGCCTACGGGGATCAAGATCTTCAGCTGGATCGCCACCATGTGGGGTGGGTCTCTGACCTTCCCCACGCCCATGTTGTTCTCGCTGGGGATGATCTTTCTGTTTACGCTGGGTGGCGTGACCGGTGTGGTGCTAGCTAATGCCGGCGCCGACATCGCGCTCCACGACACCTACTACGTTGTGGGCCATTTCCACTTCACCATGTCCATGGGTGCCCTGTTCGCCCTGTTTGCCGGTTTCTATTACTGGATTGGCAAGATGTCGGGGCACCAGTATCCGGAAAGCCTGGCCAAGCTCCAGTTCTGGATCATGTTCATCGGCGTGCTGGCGACCTTCTTCCCCATGCACTTCTTGGGGCTTTCCGGAATGCCGCGGCGTATTCCCGACTACCCGGATGCCTTTGCCGGCTGGAACGAGATTTCCACTTACGGGTCATACGTCTCGGTCTTGGGCATGATTCTCTTCCTCTATATCGTCTACAAGACGTTTACATCGGGCGAGCGGGTGGCGGAGAATCCGTGGGGCGAGGGCGCCGACACCCTGGAATGGAAGCTCTCTTCGCCGCCACCCTTCCATACTTACGAAGAACTACCGAAGGTGTAGTTTTTCGGACGGGTGGAAATTATGTGTAACAGATGGAGGACATAAATGTCTTCTGCCTCCATTGACATGTCTTCAGTCTCTTCTGGGGCTGTCCTTGGCGACGGCCCCCGGGTGGTGGACTTCATCGCTCTGCTGAAACCGCGGGTGATGTCGCTGGTGGTGTTTACAGGCTTCGCTGGCGTGATGCTGGCCCCTGGTCATCTCCATCCCCTGCTGGCGACAGTGGCTATCTTGTGTATCGCGGTGGCGGCGGGGGCGTCGGGCGCCATCAATATGTGGTACGACCGCGATATGGACGCCGGCATGAACCGTACCCGCAACCGTCCGTTGCCGGCGGGCCGCATGAACCCGGCGGACGCCCTGGGCTTTGGTGTGGTGCTGGCGGTGGCGGCGGTGACGGTGATGGGACTGGCGGTGAACTACGTGGCCGCAGCGCTGCTGGTGCTCGCCATCTGTTTCTACGTGTTCGTCTACACCATCTGGCTGAAACGCCGAACGCCACAGAACATCGTCATCGGCGGTGCGTCGGGGGCGTTCCCGCCCATGATCGGCTGGGCGGCGGTAAGCGGCGACGTGTCGCTGGCCTCGCTTGCCCTGTTCGTCATTATCTTCATGTGGACGCCACCCCATTTCTGGGCGCTTTCACTCTACCGTTGCGGCGATTACGCCCGCGTCGGCGTACCCATGATGCCGGTGGTGGCCGGGGCGCGGGAAACCCGCAAGCTAGTCCTCCTCTACACGGCGGTTCTGGTCCCCCTGACCCTGGCCCCGTTCTGGCTGGGCGTGACGGGAATTGCTTACGCATCGGCGGCGCTGGTTCTGGGTATGATTTTCCTGGGGTTAGCGCTGCGGCTCTGGGTCACGGCGACGGACGCCGCCGCCAAGGCCATGTTCAGCTATTCCATCCTTTATCTGTTTGCCTTGTTTGCGGCCATGCTGGCCGATGCCTCCACCGCCACATGGATGACGTCATGACCAGGAACGCCAACGGCATGGACGACCCGCACAAGCGCCAGCGCAGCCGTAACCTGGCCCTGGGCGGGGTGCTGCTCGCCCTTGTGGCGCTGTTTTATTTCATCACCATCGTCCGCATGGGGGGGCACTAGACCATGACCGCCACGCCTGCTCGCGGGGAGGAACTGCGCCGCCGCAACCGCAAGACCTTGAGTGTCCTCGCGGCGGTGGTGTTCGGTATGGTGGGACTGGCCTACGCTTCCGTGCCGCTCTACCGCATCTTCTGCCAGGTCACCGGTTTTGGTGGCACCACACAACAGGCGGCTGCCGCGCCCGGTGCGGTAGCCGATAGGATGATGACGGTGCGCTTTGATTCCAGCGTTTCTCCTACCCTGCCGTGGCGTTTTGCCCCGGCCCAGCCCTCTGTGGAGATCAAGGTGGGGGAATCGGGGCTGGCCTTTTTCACCGCGCGCAACCTTTCTGCTGCGCCCATCACCGGCAGCGCCGTGTTCAACGTGACTCCGCTCAAGGTAGGCAAGTATTTCAACAAGATCGACTGTTTTTGCTTCACCGAACAGACCCTGACCCCGGGGCAACAGGTGGACATGCCGGTGAGCTTTTTTGTGGATCCGGCGATCATGGACGACACCAACATGGGTGAAGTCAAGACTATTACCCTTTCCTATACCTTCCTCCGCGCCGAGAACGGGGAGGAAGAAACCACCGCCCTGCTGGGGGATTCTCACGGGGGGTAAGAGACGTTGTTTTTTATTTTTATTAGCAAAAGAGAGTAAGAAGAATGAGTTCCGCAAAACATCCGTATCATCTGGTTGATCCCAGCCCATGGCCTTTCGCCGCCGGCGTGTCGGCGCTGGTTGTAGCCTTTGGTTTCATCAGTTTCATGCATGGCGAGGGCAATGCCCTTTTCTATGTTGGTGCCCTCCTGCTGGTATTGACGGCCGCCGCCTGGTGGCGTGACGTCATTCGCGAAGGGGAGGTGGAAGGCCACCACACGCCCATTGTCCAGATCGGCCTGCGCTACGGCATGGCCCTGTTCATCGCTTCGGAAGTGATGTTCTTCGTGGCCTGGTTCTGGGCCTTCTTCGATGTAGCTCTCTATCCCGGCGCCGCCAGCCCCGAGCTGATTGCTCGCAAAGAGGTCCTAGGCGGGGTATGGCCGCCGCTGAACATGGAAGGCAAGCTCTTCGATCCCTGGGGAGTGCCCTTCCTCAACACCGTTATCCTGCTCAGTTCCGGTGTCACCGTGACCTGGGCTCACCATGCCCTGCGCGAGGACAACCGCAAGCACTTCCTGCTCGGTCTGGCGCTTACCATCATCCTCGGGCTTACTTTCACCAGCCTTCAGGTCCATGAATACGACATTGCTAGCTTTTCTTTCACCGAAGGCATCTATCCCTCCACTTTCTTCATGGCCACCGGCTTTCATGGTGCCCATGTGATCGTCGGCACCATCTTTCTCATCATCTGTTTCCTGCGCGGAATGGCGGGGCATTTCAAGCCCGACCATCACTTCGGCTTCGAGGCCGCCGCCTGGTATTGGCATTTCGTGGATGTGGTGTGGCTGTTCCTGTTCACCTGTGTCTACTGGTGGGCGGGCACGGCCTGAGTCCGTTGAACCGCGTCCGGGTTTCTGTCTGGGTGGGGGCGTAGGATGAAGGGATGACCCTACCGCTATCACCTTTCCTCACGGGGGCAGCCATGCGCTGCCCCCGCTGCGGAAATGGTAGGCTCTATGATGGCCTGTTAAAGATCGCGGACCGGTGCACGATCTGCAATCTTGATTTGAGCGCTGAGGACAGCGGCGACGGCGCAGTCGCCTTCGTCACCCTGATTATGGGTGGAATTGCCGTGGGGCTGGCGCTGTGGATGGAGGCTGTCTTTGCACCGCCGCTGTGGGTGCATTGGGCCGTGTTGCTGCCGCTTATTCTCGGTGGCTCGCTTCTCGCCACGCGCTGGCTCAAGGCGACGCTGGTGGCGCTGCAGTTCCGTCACAGATCGGAAGACTACGGAGAAAGCCACAAGGAAAACGGTGGAAAGAACGATCATGGCTGACAAAGACCGCACTGACCAGGACGGTACTGATCAAGGCGGGGGGGGGCGGTTGCGCGGCTACGTCTTTCGCCCGGCACCGGGTCCCACCCTGTTCATGGTGCTGGGGGTGGCCTTCATGCTGTTCCTGGGAAGCTGGCAGGTACAGCGCCTGTTGTGGAAGGAAGATCTGATTTCCACCCGCCAGTCCCGCTTTACCGCGCCTGTGGTGGCCCCGCCCCCCGCCAATGCGGACGCCGCCGCCATCGGCGAGTTCGAGTTCCACCGGGTGCGGCTCGAGGGCGTTTTTCTCCACGGCCGCGAGATGTATCTTGGCGCCCGCTCGCTCATGGGCCATGTGGGCTATCACGTGCTTACTCCGCTCCAGCGCGCCGATAATAGCCTGGTTCTGGTGGACCGTGGCTGGGTGCCTTTGGACTACAAGGACCCGGCGCCGCGCGCGGCGGCTCAAGTTCAAGGTCCGGTTTTGTTGGAAGGTGTGATCCGCGCCCCCGGCCGCAAGAGCCGCTTTACCCCCGACAACGTGCCGCAAGATAATTTCTGGTTCTATGTGGATTTGCCCGCCATGGCTTCCTACGCCGGGCTCGATCCCCTCGTCAGCTGGTACGTAGAAGCCGGAGCCGCCCCCAATCCCGGCGGCTTTCCCATGGGCGGCCAGTCCAAGGTGGACCTGCCCAACGACCACCTGCAATACGCTATTACCTGGTATTCCCTGGCCCTGGTCCTGTTGGTGATCTACCTCATCTACTCCACCACCCGTGAGGGTGAAAACGTCTAAAAACGCCTGATTACTGAGCTTTTCCCGCCTTTTTACCTACCCTGGCTTGCTTGCCCTCCACTCGCGGGATAGGTTAGGCCCCGTTTTATCCACAGGGCTTTAAGAGGGGGCCACGTGCGCTACATCAGCAGCCGGGGAGAGGCCCCGGTGCTTTCCTTCGATGAGGTGCTGCTGACCGGGCTGGCCCGGGACGGCGGCCTCTACGTACCCGAAAGCTGGCCCCACTTCGACGTCGCTGCGCTCCGGGACATGGCGTCGCTCTCCTACGCGGAACTGGCGCTGCACCTGACCCATCCATTCGTCGGCAAGGCTATCCCCAAAGCCGCCTATGCCGGCCTAGTAGCCAGGTCCTATGCCGGTTTCGACCACGACCCCATCGCGCCACTGCGCGATATCGGTGGCGGCGTTCACTTGATGGAGCTTTTCCACGGCCCCACCATGGCCTTCAAGGACTACGCCCTGCAGCTGGTGGGACGGCTCTTCGAGCACGTTCTGGAAAGCCGGGGCGAGCGCGTCACCATTCTCGGCGCCACCTCAGGCGATACCGGCTCGGCGGCTATCGCTGGCTGTGCGGCTTGCCCTTCAGTGGACGTGTTCATACTCCATCCCAAGGGCCGGGTATCGGAGGTACAGCGCCGCCAGATGACTACGGTGACTGCCCCCAACGTCTTCAATATCGCTATCGAGGGCGATTTCGATGACTGCCAGGACCTGGTAAAGACCCTGTTCAACGACACTGCCTTCCGCCAGGATCTGCGCCTCTCCGCGGTCAATTCCATCAACTGGGCGCGCATCATGGCCCAGACCGTCTATTACTTTTTCGCGGCGCTGAAATTGGGCGCGCCTGACAAAGAGGTCTCCTTCGCCGTGCCCACGGGTAATTTCGGCAATGTCTATGCGGGCTATGTGGCGCGCTGCATGGGGCTTCCCGTTAAGCGCCTCATCATCGGCTCCAATCGCAACGACATCCTCACTCGCTTCTTCGAGTCCGGGGTCATGGAAACCCATGAAGTCACGCCTTCCCTGAGCCCCAGCATGGATATCCAGGTTTCCAGCAATTTCGAGCGCCTGCTGTTCGACCTCTTTGACCGCGACAGCGGACGGGTGGCGGCGGCCATGGTCAAATTCCATAAAAGCGGGCGGCTGACGTTGGAAACAAAATGCTTCCGCAGCGCCTGCGAACTGTTTGCCGCCTGCCGCCTCGATGACGAAGGTACGCTGGCGGCCATCGCCCGGGAACACGAGAAAACCGGCATCCTGCTTGATCCCCACAGCGCCATCGGCGTCCATGCCGCGCATCAGCTTGGGGAGGCCACGGAAGAAACCCCGGTGGTGGCGCTGGCCACGGCGCACCCGGCTAAATTCCCCGAGGCCGTGGAACAGGCTTGTGGCACGCGTCCCCAGGCCCCGGTATCGCTGGCCGGTCTGGCGGATCTTCCCGAACGCTTCGACGTACTCCCCGCCGATGTGGATATAGTGGCCGTTTATATGCGCGAACACGCCACCGTCATGAACGCCATGAACGGGAGCGATAGGGGAGAAACAGAGGAAGGCGGCCAAGGCGCTGGGGAAGCCCCGTGACCGTTACCGTCACCACGCTCGATAACGGCTTGCGGGTGGCCACCGACGCCATGGAGAGTGTGCGCTCGGTGTCGCTGGGGGTTTTCGTGGGCGTGGGCACCCGCAACGAGACACCGGAAATCAACGGCGTCTCCCATCTTCTCGAACACATGGCCTTCAAGGGCACCAAACGGCGCTCGGCGCGCGCTATCGCCGAGGAAATAGAAGCCGTGGGCGGCCATATCAACGCCTATACCTCGCGCGAGAATACGGTCTATGTGGCCCGCGTGCTGAAGGAGGACACGCCCCTGGCGCTGGATATTCTCGCCGACATCCTCCAGAACTCGGTGTTCGACGAATCGGAACTGGAACTGGAACGCCATGTGGTGCTCCAGGAAATCGGCCAATGCAACGACACTCCCGACGACCTCATCTTCGATCATTTTCAGTCCCGCGCCTATCCCGACCAGGCCATGGGCCGCCCCATCCTCGGCCTGCCCCATCTTGTGAGTGCTTTTTCGCGGGACAGCCTGGGCGCCTATATGGCCGAGAACTACGCGCCTGACCGCATGGTGGTGGTGGCGGCGGGCGAGGTGGATCACGAAATCTTCGCGCTGATGGTGGCGGAGGCCTTCGACTCCCTCAACCCGGCAGTCTCCCCGGCGGTGGAACCGGCACGCTATGCTGGGGGCGATATGCGCAGCGAAAAGCTGCTCGAACAGCTCCACCTGGTTCTAGGCTTCGAGGGGGTTCCCGCCGTGGATCCCGATTACTACGCGCTGGCGGTGTTTTCCGGGATATTGGGCGGCGGTATGTCCTCTCGTCTGTTCCAGGAGGTGCGCGAGAAGCGGGGACTGGTCTACACCATCGCCTCCTTTACCTCCTCTTACACCGACAGCGGGATGCTTGGGGTCTATGCTGGCGCCGCCGCCGACAAGGGGAGCGAACTGCTGCCCGTGATCTGCGACGAAATCAAGGGGCTGGGCGAGAGCGTCACCGGGGATGAACTTTCCCGTGCCCGCGCCCAGGCCCGGGCCGGCCTTCTCATGTCTCGGGAAAGCACGCCCTCGCGCTGCGAACAGCTGGGCACCCAGATGCTGGTCTATGGCCGTCCGTTGCCCCTCGACGAGATTACCGCGCGCATCGACGCCGTGGACCGCGAAGCCGTCTCGCGGGTGGCCGCGCGCCTGCTTTCCACCGCTCCCACCT
>MPLY02142909.1_pt1 | contig 11173 bp, 10 predicted proteins | sample 1617301 | NCBI WGS metagenome assembly MPLY02 (sample SAMN05944805, study PRJNA350692) | marine metagenome | biome: marine; feature: ODZ; material: water; isolation source: 140 m water sample filtered on 0.2 um supor filter | place: Pacific Ocean | collected 2012-04-08 | depth 140m m
ACAAGTGCAGATGAAATGCGCAAGGTGCTGGAAAATACTAAACCGAAAGCGCTTCTTTTTCAGACGAGTTACGAAAAACAGGCTGAAGCACTTCGGGATTTGCTGCCGCCACGTCAATTATACAGCATTGATGAAGATCCATCACCTTTGACTGATCCGCAACCGGGAGTTGATGACGGATGGCTTATAATTCCAACTGCAGCTGTAGACGGAATTCCAAAAGGCGCAATGCTGAGTCAGAGAAATGTAATGGCCTCTGCTGCTGTTCATCTCCAGCATTTTGGGCGTGAAGCGATCAAGGGTCACCTTGTGGCATTACCAATTTTTCATGTGATGGGACTGACTTCTGCGTGGGCGACTTTTATCAACGGCGGAAAGAATGTTTTGCTCAAGCAGTTTGAAGATAAACTAGCTGTGCAGTTGATTGATGCTGAAAAATTAACTTATTTCGGCTCGTTTCCTCCTGTTCTGGAACGTGTACTTGATACCGCAAAAGAAGCCGGTACAGAATTGAAAAGTCTGCGGGTGGTTTACGGATTAGAAGGTCCTCAGAATATTCAACGTCTACATGAAGAAACATCCGCGGTTTTCTGGACGGGTTTTGGACAAGCCGAAACCACAGCATTTGTAACTGCTTCTCCTGCAGCGGAAAGGCCGGGATCTTCCGGACAAGCGACCATGCTTAATTCAGTTGCTGTTGTTGATGAAGTTGATCGACAGTTACCATGTGGTGAAGAAGGTGAAATTGTGGTACGTGGGGAAAATATTTTTCTCGAATACTGGGAGATGCCTGAAGCAACAGCCTATGCACAGCGTAATAACTGGCATCACACAGGTGACATAGGACGTTTTGATGAAGACGGCTATCTGTGGTACGTCAAACGTAAAGCAGAAAAAGAATTGATAAAAACAGGTGGTGAAAATGTATATCCTGGCGAAGTGGAAAACGTATTGCTCAAGCATCCTGAAATCAAAGAATGCTGCGTGATTGGAGTTCCGGATAAAACCTGGGGTGAAGCGGTAAAAGCGATTTGTGTCTGCAGCGACGGTGTTAAACTATCTCTGGACGCAGTACGTGATTTTGTAGGAGAAAAGATTGCCGGTTTTAAAAAACCGCGGCAGGTGTTTTTTGTGGATGAACTGCCTCAGACCAATAATGAAATTGATCGGGAGGCAGTAAAAGCTAAGTGGGGAGCATAAATTGAAAAAATCACTCCGGAGTTACATAAGCTGAGGTAATTCCGCCATCCACCACAAATTCAGTTCCGGTTGTGTAGGATGATTCATCGGAAGCCAGAAACAATGCTGACTGTGCCATTTCCTTGGCTTCACCGAATCGTCCCATTGGAATATGTACGAGTCTTTTTTGTTTTTTGGCTTCAGTGTCGAGAAATTTCATCAACAATTCAGTCCTCAAAGGTCCCGGACACAGCGCGTTTACGCGGATATTTTCACGGGCATGAATCACCGATAATTCACGTGTCAAAGCTATTACTCCGCCTTTACTGGCAGTATATGCCACTTGTGGTGTCGCTGCGCCCATCAGACCAACGAATGACGCGGTATTGATGATCGAACCACCACCTGCACGCTGCATGGCCGCGATACCGTATTTACAGCCGAGAAAGACGCCTTTCAGATTGATTGACATGGTTAAATCCCAGACATCTTCTTCTGTAACCAACGCATTATCGTCACGGCTGTCCATGATTCCAGCGTTATTGAACATTACGTCCAGCTTTCCGAACTGATTCTCTGCGGTTTTTACCATTGCTTCACAGTCAGCCGCTTTCGAAATATCGGCATGTGCGTAAACAGCTTCTCCGCCTGCACTTTTGATTTCCGCAACTGTTTTTTCACCTTCTGTGTCATTTAGGTCAACTGCCACAATTTTAGCACCTTCTTTTGCAAACAATAGAGCAGATTCTTTTCCAATTCCACTTGATGCACCCGTAATAAGCGCGACTTTATTTTCTAATCTCATTTTTATATTCCTGATAATTATTTATATTCGTTCAAAATATCGTTTTAATTCCCAATCCGTCACAGCAGCTTCATAGGCTTCCGCTTCAGTGAGGAAAAAATGAATGTAGTGCTTATGCACAGCATCTCCAAAAGTTGTTTTTGCAAAATCACTTTGCTCAAACAAAGTTAACGCCTCCCGTAAAGTCATAGGCACTTCAGGAAGTTCATCTGCCGAATAAACATCACCTTCAAACATCGGTGGTGGCTCGGTTTTGTTTCGAATACCGTCAAGTCCCGACGCCATGGCTGCAGTGTATGCTAAATAAGGATTACAGTCTGCTCCCGGGATACGGCATTCTATTCTTAAACTTGCCCCTTTTCCAACCACACGGAATCCGGCGGTGCGGTTATCATGGCACCATGCCATGCGAGTTGGCGCCCAGGATTTTGTTTCATAGCGTTTGTATGAATTTATTGTTGGCGCATAAAACACCATCATCTCCGGCATGTGCTTAATCCATCCTCCAAGAAACCAGCGGAATGTTTCGGAACATTCAATCGGCCCTTCTTTCAAGCCTCCAGGAAATGCGTTTTCGTCACCTTTCCACAAACTAAGATGAATATGGCAACTGGAACCAGGTTGACCATCTTTATATTTTGACATGAAAGTGACACTGATGTCTTTCTGTTCCGCGACTTCTTTGAGACATTGTTTGTAAAGAGCATGACGGTCTGCCATTGTTAATACTTCGGCATATCTTACATTCAGTTCGTGTTGACCAAGCGCCGCTTCACCTTTAGAATTTTCCACTGGTATTCCAGAATCCCGCAAATGTCTCCGGACGTCGCCGTTAAAATGCTCGACACGTGTACCCTGTAGAGAATGATAGTCTTCAATATACCATCCTGCCGGTTTCAGGTCTTTGTAACCCTTTTCCGCAGCTTCCTGAAAAGAATTTTGAAAGATAAAATATTCCAGTTCAGAACCGGCTTTTGCAGTGAAACCAAGTTCGTTTGCTAAATCAACCTGTTTGCGGAGCATTGAACGTGGAGCTACTTCTGTCAGTTCATGCGTTTTATTCTCTTTAACATCACAAAGCACCATCGCACTGCGGTCTAGCCAACTGACTTTACGCAAAGTACTAAAGTCCGGAACAATGTGAAAATCACCGTAACCACGTTCCCAATTTGTGTATTCATATCCGGAAACGGGATCCATTTCCATATCCACTGTCACCAGGTAATCACAACAGTGAGTTCCGTTTTCTACAGCATCTTCCAGAAAAAACTCTGCGTCAAAACGCTTTCCCATAAAACGTCCGTAGAGGTCGGTAAAAACTACCAGAACAGTATCAATTTCTCTACTATCAACTTGCTGCTGAAGTTCTTCAACCGTCAGCATACCGTATACTTTCATTTCTTTGTTCCTTTTGATTAATTGTTTTGTTAAATAAAAACGCCGGTGATTCTAAAAAGAATAACCGGCGGATCTTGTTTTGGAAAGTCAAACGTTGATCAGAAATTAATAAAATTCGTACTTATTAATATAATTGCACAGATTAGTTTGTATAATAAAGCAAAAAGTCATCTGTATTTATACTCAGGATCAATTGATCCTGAGTATAAAACTTTTGTTCAACTGTAACGATAAGGAACACCAGCTTTTTCCATTACTTTAGTGTAATCCTTAAATATTTGACAAACCTTTGCGGCACGTGGACTGATACTGGCCATTTCATCCCAGAATTCAGCTGAGTCTGCTACGACCTGATCCCATTCATTAGCCGGAATAGTAGTCAATTCCATTTTCTTGCCTTCTACACGCAACTTTGCTTCTCCGCCCCAATACCAAATTTGGCGGTAATAGTGAGAGCTGTCCATGGAAATTTTAAACAATTCTTGAAGATGTGGAGGGACTTTTTTCCAGCTGTTACTATTAGCAAAATAAGATCCACACCATGCACCAGTTACGTTGTTTAGTAAGGCATAGTCACAAGCATCTGCCCAACCGACTTCATAGGCTTCAGTGAACCCACACCAGGCAACACCGTCAAGTTCTCCGGTTTGCAGAGCAACCTCAATGTCATCCCAAGGCAGTGTTACAGGGATTAAACCATATCGAGCTAAGAATTTTCCAGCAGTTGGTACACCAAATACTCGTTTGCCTTTCATATCAGCGATGCTGCGAATAGGCTTTTTTGAGAAAATATGACATGGATCCCAAGCACCTGCACCAAGCCATTCAACGCCCTTAACTTCATCGTAAGCCTCTTGCCAGATTTCATTCATTCCATAGTATTTGAATAAAACAGGCAGGTCCAAACTGTAGCGAGTTGAGAACGGGAAATAGCCACCGAACACACTGATGTCTACCGGAGAAGCCATAGTCGCGTCATCACTTTGCACTGCATCAATAACTCCTTTTTGCATAGCTCTAAAAAGCTCATCGGTAGGCACTAATTGATCTGCATAATACAGCTCAATTTCCATCTCGCCATTTGCTGCTCTATTAAAAGCTTCGATTTGAGGCTTGATGACGTGTGCACCTAACGGAGCACCGGAATAAGTTTGTAAACGCCACTTGATGGGATTGCTTTTGGCGTAAGCCATTGGAGCCGTTCCTGCCGCCAATATACCTGCCGTTCCTACACCAGCTTTTTTAATAAACTCTCTGCGTCCTTTTGGTTCAACTGAAGGAAGTATTATCTCTTTTTTTTCTTTCATTGACTTTCTCCTAATTGTGGTTTTTAAGATTAAACCCAAGAGTTACAACCACGTTTCAACTGATTGGGTTAGAGCCGATAGGCTCGTTAAAGTATTTTATTTCGAATAAACATACTCTGGTAGCCAAAGGGCAATTTGTGGAAATACCATTACCAAGGTCAGTGCGAGAGTCATAATCAGGACAAAAGGGACGATTGAGCGGTATATATCCATAAGAGTAATTTCCTTCGGAGCCATCGCTCTCATCAAGAATAAATTGTAACCAAACGGCGGCGTCATATAAGCGATTTGGCAAGTGATGGTATATAAAACTCCGTACCAAACTGGGTCAAAACCCAAGACCTTGACCAAAGGTACATACAAAGGTGCAACTATGACTAACATTGCTGTATCGTCCAGAAAAGTTCCCATTAACAAATAGGATAATTGCATCATGATCAGTACTTCCCAAGGCGTTAAGTTCCAGCTGGTAATAAACAATGATTCGATAGACTTAACTGCTCCTATACCATCAAATACAGCTCCAAAACTAAGTGCGGCCAGAATAATCCACATAAACATACATGAAATACCAAGCGTTTTACGCATTGTTGCTTCTATTACTTTCCAGTTCAACCTTCTTTTTGCAATAGCAGCAATTGTTGCGGCTGTTGCACCAACAGCAGAGCTTTCTACCAAACTGGTAATCCCCATAATGAATAAGCCGGTCATAAAAAAGAAGATCAAAAATGGAGTAATGCCAGCTTTTAATACCTTGAGTTTATCGCTAAAAGGCATTGTTCGTTCTTCTTCGCTTAAAGCAGGTGCAAGATCGGGCTGAAGTTTACAGCGAACAGCGATATAAATAATGAAAAGACCTGCCATCATAAGACCCGGAATTGCTCCGGCAAGCCATAATTTACCAACTGGTTGCCGAGCAATCATTCCATAGAGTACCAACACCACACTTGGCGGAATCAAAATACCCAAAGAACTACCGGCCTGTACCACGCCGGTAATCATGATTTTGTCATAATTCCTCCGCAGCATTTCCGGTAACGCAATCGTGGCGCCTATAGCCATGCCTGCTACACTTAATCCATTCATGGCTGAAATTACTATCATGAGTGCAATTGTTCCAATAGCCAATCCTCCTCTTACTCCACCGAACCAGACGTGAAACATGTGGTATAAGTCATCAGCGATTCCTGACTCAGACAGGATGTAGCCCATATAAATAAATAAAGGCAAAGTCAGTAATGGATACCAGTTAAATAGTTTGAAGGCTGCACTAAAAGGCATCTCTACCCCACCGGTTCCCCAAAGCAAGAGTGCAGCAGTAGCTGAGATAAAGCCAATGGCTGCAAAAATTCTTTGGCCTGTCAGCATCATTAAGAGCATGCCGCCAAACATGGTCATGCCTATCAGTTCATAACTCATGTAATACTATCTCCCCTTGATTTTGCGAGGTCTTTAAAAAAGGTTGAGATAGTTTGTAAAATCATTAAGAAAATACCAAATGTCATAATTAATTTGATGGGAATCATTGATGGGTTCCATTGAGAAAATTTGCGCTGACCATATTCTATTGCATATTGAGTACTGGAAATTGCTCCAATCAGTAATACGATGAGATACACTAGAAGAAAAATGTTTGTAAACACATCTATTTTTGCTTTGGTTTTTTCTGAATAAAGTCCATAAATCAAATCCATGCGCACATGGTCATCCGTCTGCATTGAGTATGGACCTCCTAAAATATAATAGGCTGTGATTGTGAATTGAGCCATTTCTACAGTCCAGGAAAGAGGTATATCCAATATATTACGGGTTATTGCACCCAATAATAAGGTGCCAATCATTAAAAAGATCAGATACATCGATAATCTGCCGAACTTTGTCGAGGCATAATCGACATACTTAACATATGATACTATGAAATTTGGCATTTACTCCAATCAGATCCTGCCGAAAATAGCAGTTCAGTTTATTGAATTTATAGATGAAAAAAATTAGACTTTCGGTTAAATTCAGCAATTATGACAAAGCTAAAGTCTATGAATATTTACTAATGCAAATTTTTCTGGTGAGATATCAACATTTACAACTAAAAACATTTTGCGAACAAAAATTAGATCACTCCAAGTCACAATTTGCAAGATTTGAATATTTACAAGTTATTATTTTCCGAGTATAAAGAGATCAATACTTTTGAAACGTCTACAGCAATAGATCGAGGTTTGATTTTTGTTCCTGCACTATCCGGCTTGGCTTGTCCCCATTGGCAGCGTGATTCGAGGGCCTGTTTTGAAGGAATGTCGCTGGATACTGGTCCTTTGGATTTGGTTCAGGCTGTTTTGGAAGGTGTGGCTTTGCGCATTGCTGAAGTTATATTTGCCATGGACAAAAGAGTATCCATTGGAGAAGAAATTACCATTGATGGAGGTTTATATAATAATTCCTACATTTGTCAGTTTATGTCTGAAGTTTTGGGACGCACCATCCGAGTTACGAATCAACCAGAATTAACAGCTATCGGTTGTGCACAACTTGCTGGGGCAGGATTGGATGAAGTTTTAGTTACTGAAAAAAAAGGTAGGGCTTACACACCAAAAGGGAATTTGTGTCCGGACTGGATGGAAATATTTTCTTCTGTAGTCAAACGTCAATTTCGTCCAAGTTGATATCAAACATATTCTACTCGAAGAAAAGGGACTCACGCGAAACACTGAATTTGCTTGCAGGGCTGGTTTAAATTCTGCTAAAGTGAGCAAGCAATTCTACTCAACATTCTTCATTAAGATTATTCTTCATGCGCCCTTCTACTTTTCTTGATCACAGTTCATATCGTGATTCTTACATCCTTGATATACTCAATAATGTAAACAGTATCGCAATGGTTGGTGCGAGTGCGACGTGGAACCGTCCCAGCAATTTTGCGATGAAATATTTGCTGCAGAAAGGATTCAAGGTGATTCCGGTTAATCCTGGCGCAGTTGGTAAAGAAATATGTGGAGAAAAAGTTTTCCCGGATCTGGCTTCAATACCAGGATCTGTTGATATGGTGGATATGTTTCGTCCTGCACATGAAGCCCCTGAGATGGTTGAAGAGGCAATCAAGATTGGAGCGAAAGTATTTTGGATGCAATTGGAAATAGTTAACAATGATGCAGCGCAACTTGCCGAAAAATCCGGTTTGCAGGTTGTGATGGACCGTTGTCCGAAAATAGAATATGCCCGCCTTTTTGGAGAACTTGGTTGGAGTGGAATTAACACGGGTGTTATAAGCAATCGCAGGCGGAGGCTTAAATGAAAAAACAGCAATCACAATATGGATTTAATACTCTCGCTGTTCATGCCGGAACTGCCCCTGATCCGACAACAGGTGCGAGATCATTTCCAATTTTTCAGACATCCTCATATGTATTTGATGATGCGGACCATGCGGCTTCGCTCTTCAACCTGCAGGCACCAGGATTTATTTATTCACGTTTAACCAATCCCACTGTATCAGCTTTGGAAGAAAAACTGGCCACGCTTGAAGGAGGACGCGGCGGGACTGTGACTTCTTCTGGACACGCTGCGGAAACGCTAGCACTTTTTCCGCTGATGGCTCCGGGAATGGAGGTGATTGTGGCTGACAAGCTTTACGGTGGTACGATCAATTTGATGGGAAAAAGTTACCGTAAATTTGGCTGGAACGCGGTCTTTGTGGATACAGATAATCCGGAAGGTTTCCGCAGGGCAGTCACTGAAAAAACACGGGCAATATTTATAGAAAATCTTGCCAATCCTGGCGGTGTTGTTGCTGATCTGGAAGCAATAGCTAAAGTGGCAAACGAAGCTGGTGTCCCGATGGTTGTTGACAACACGATGGCAACACCGTTTTTGAGTCAACCATTTGAATGGGGTGCTGATATAGTGGTGCATTCAACGACGAAATTTCTGTCCGGACAGGGAAATGCTCTTGGGGGAGTTGTGATAGATTCAGGTAAATTCCCGTGGCTGGGAAATTCCAAATATCCAAGTTTGAGCGAACCATCTCCGGAATATAATGGGCTCACTTTTGCGGAAACTTTTGGTGACCTTGCTTATACTATGTACAGTCATGCCATCAGTCTGCGTGATTTGGGATGTTCACAATCTCCCATGAATGCCTGGATAACTCTCAATGGTATCGAAACTCTACCTTTGCGAATTGAAAGGCACTGCTCAAATGCTTTGGCAGTTGCACAATTTCTTGAAAAGCATGCAAGCGTAGAATGGGTTTCTCACGCTGGACTTGAGTCCAGTCCTTATTATGAACTTGGAAAAAAGTATTTACCGGACGGCACGGGTTCAGTTTTTACTTTTGGTGTAAAAGGTGGCTATGAAAGCGGTTTAAAAATGCTGGAGACGGTTGAACTATTCAGTCATGTCGCCAATATTGGTGATACACACTCCCTGATTCTGCATCCTGCTTCGACTACTCACCGTCAACTCTCTGAGGAACAACTCATCACAGCCGGTGCAGGTCCTGAAGTGATTCGTCTTTCGATTGGAATTGAATGTGCGGAGGATCTCATTGCTGATCTGGATCAGGCTTTAAAGAGGCTTTAACATCAATTCAGAGAAACAGAGGTACAGTGATTCAGTTTTGGCTTAGCTTACAAAAGACTTTACCACTCAGGCAGGCCACAAGTAATATAGGTAGCCGAAATAAATAGCGAGAAACAGAAAGCCCTCCTTCCTGTCAAGAATACGGCCAGTCCAAACTGTAGGAAGCAGCAGAATAGTAACAGCAAGCATCACATAAAGGTCAGAGGAATTAATTCCTATAGCATCCAGTGGCGCAACTAGTCCGGCAAGTCCAAGTACAAACATGATGTTGAACAGATTTGAACCTACCGCATTGCCTATCGCAAGGTCGGCACTCTTCCGGTAAGCGGCCATCAGTGCTGTTGCCAATTCAGGAGTACCTGTGCCAATTGAGACAATGGTAAGGCCGATTAAGGCTTCGCTCAATCCCCAGAGTCTGGCAAGGTCTACCGCTCCTGTTACCAGAAAATTTGCGCCAAAACCTAAAGTTATGATTCCCACGATCAGTAAAGCAATGTCACGCCAAAAATTATTTCCTGGATCTTCCGGAATTTCCATGCCCTCTATTTTGTCCTCTTCCGGAGTTGTTTTCTTTACAGTCATAATATTGCCGACTATATAACCCACAATACACAACAGTAAAAAAGTTCCTTCCATGCGGGATATGTGAAAATCTTCCAGAAGAACAACCAGCATAAAAGTTGCTCCTGTCAAAAGCGGAACGTCGGCTTTTACCAGGTGTGAGTCAACTTTCAATGGGGTGATCAAGGCTGAGAGACCGAGAATCAGAGCTATGTTAAGGATATTAGAACCAACTACGTTTCCAATCGCAATTCCGCCCTGATGCCCGATTGCCGCCTGTACACTGACGAGTGCTTCCGGAACACTTGTACCAAGTGCCACAACAGTCAGTCCGACTATCAACGGACTCAAACCCAAGTTCAATGCCAGAGTCATTGCACCCTTTACCAACCAGTCCGCTCCAAAAAAAAGCAGAACCAGTCCTCCAATTATATAAAGAGTAATTAACAACAATTCAGGCATAACTTATTTGTATAATGAGTTTGATTATGAATTCACGGATTTAATTTAATGAATGATCTTCTTCAAGTCGTTTTCCCATGCTGAGTGCTTGGTCATCCGTAAATCCCAGCTTCTGGTAGAAAGCCATCACTCTAGCGTTCCCTGAGCGAATCTGCAAATTGATTTTGGGGCATCCTCTTTTTCTTAATTCGGACTCGACGTTTTCAATCACTTGCTGTGCGTAACCCTGACCCTGAAAATCAGGATGTACCGCTAAATAATTTATCCAACCTCTATGACCGTCATATCCACCCATCACAGTGGCGATTAAAAGGCTGTCCAGCATACCGACCAAAAAAAGTTCGGGTTGAACTTTTAGCTTTCGGGCAATATCTTTATAAGGGTTGTTCCATGGAACAGTTAGTTCGCAGAGTTGCCAGAGTGAAACTACGGAAGCCTCGTCCTTTGTTTGAAAAGGTCGGATGAAGAGAGGGTTTTCAGACATCAGTCATTACGGATGAAAGTAGCGTTTCTGGACGAAAGCAGGTAAACAGGATATTTGATGCTTTCTAAAACATATGCGGAAATTCCCTGATCTGAAGTCCACCAGTTTGATTCATTGAAAATATCATTTTGTGCTGCAGACATTTCCAGTTGTATCTCTGATCCGGAAAATACTGTCTGAAAAGCATGATATGCTCTCCGTGTATGAAATGCATCCGTAACTAAAATCAGCCGCTTAAAACCTTCCGTTTTACTAAATTTTCTGAGATCGTAAGCTTCGTCAAATGTAGACGTTGCTCCACCTTTGATTGAAGGAACTGTGATGATCGGTACACTCAGTTTTAGTTCATCAACCATTGCTTGTGCAATTTCCTCATTTGTTGAAAAAAGATGTGCAAAG
>MPLY02053683.1_pt1 | contig 11166 bp, 10 predicted proteins | sample 1617301 | NCBI WGS metagenome assembly MPLY02 (sample SAMN05944805, study PRJNA350692) | marine metagenome | biome: marine; feature: ODZ; material: water; isolation source: 140 m water sample filtered on 0.2 um supor filter | place: Pacific Ocean | collected 2012-04-08 | depth 140m m
CTGAGTTCTCATCCGCCAAAGTTTCAATCACCGTACGCACGTTATAGACGCGCAGTCGATTTTCAGGAATTATCCGCCGCATCTTCCTTTGATCAGGTTCCTGCCAGTCCTTGTGCACACCCTGAAAGTACGAGAGATACTTTTTAGCAGTAATGATCGCTTCAGCTTCATCCTTCACAAGCAGATCTACAACGCCGTTTGCCACCTGGACAGACATGGGACCAATTTCCTCAGGTGCATAAATACCGAGACCCCCTCCTTCGATCATGGCGGGTCCACCCATGCCAATATTGGATCCTTCAGTCGCAATAATCACGTCACAACAGCCCAGCAACGATGCATTACCCGCAAAACACCGACCTGACGTTATTCCAATCATGGGAACCAATCCACTTAACTGTGCAAAACGGGCAAACGTATTCGTACCAGCACCACCCATGCCATCGGTATCGCCCGGTCTGCCTCCTCCTCCCTCGGCGAAAAGTACCATCGGCATCTGGCCATCTTCCGCGACACCAATCATTCGATCCGTCTTTCGATGGTTCTGGCCTCCCTGGGTACCGGCAAAAACGGTGTAGTCATACAACATGACAACGCACCGATTATCGGGATCTGGGAACTGGTCTCCGTTGATGGAGCCGACGCCTGTAATCATCCCATCAGCCGGGCTTTTTTCGATCAGCTCATCAATGCTTCGCCGTCGTCGTTGAGCAGCGAGTACCAGCTGACCATACTCAACGAAAGTACCCTCATCACAAAGATCTTCAACATTCTCGCGAGCGGTACGCTGCCCGGTTCTGCGTCGTCGTTCGACCGCAGCAGGTCGATTGATATCCAGGGTTGTAGTCCGGCGATTCTCGACCTCCTCCAGATCAGGTCGGATATAGTCGAGGTCAATATCTTCCACGTCACCGCGCTCGATCTTTTCTATTTCTTTTGGTACTAATGAAAGCAGAGGTTGCTGCTCATACAAGGTATCACCAGCACGAACGCTGATGGCTTCGATCACGCCGCTGTACCCGGCTTTGATCTCATGCTCCATTTTCATGGAATCCATCACTGCGAGAGTCATTCCTTCAGTCACGTCGTCCCCCACTGCAACGGTTATCTCAATAACGGTACCTTGCATCGGTGACAGCAACCAGGAATCGTCTAACTTACTTTCTTCAGAAACTAAAGCGTTTTTCTGCTGACCGTAGTTCAGGACAGCAAGCGGATCATCCTTGTCTATGCTGGCACCTGCCTGTTTTACCACCACGTCCTTGCTCACAAGATAATGTTGCTGGTGCGCGACTTCATTCACCAGCTCAGCACTATTGTCATCAATAAAGCGTGTATAAAAATCCCCTTTACCGATCCGCTCATCGGCAAGCACGTTCTGCAAAAAAGAAATGTTGGTTGCGACACCGTCAATCTGAAATTCACACAGAGAGCGATAGGCGTTTGCCAGTGCACCATCAAAATCACCAGACCGGTGATGCACGATGAGCTTACCGAGTAATGAATCGAATCTTGGATTCATCGTGTAGTTTGTGTAAGCATAGGTATCCAACCGAACACCTGGACCACTGGGTGGGTTGAATATGCGCAATGTACCTGCGCTGGGCCGTGTACTGCCGTCTGTCTGCATGGTTTCAGCATTAATGCGCAATTGAATCGCAGTGCCCCGGACGCGGCTATCGCCCAGGCCGAGGTCTGAAACTGTCTCACCACCGGCAATTCGCAACTGCGCTTCAACCAGATCGACTTCGAAGATTTCTTCTGTGATGGTATGTTCAACCTGCAGTCTTGCGTTCGCTTCAATAAAGACGAATCGTTTTGATTCTTGATTCACCAGGAACTCGATCGTACCGGCACTTTGGTACCCCGCGGCTTTCGCCAGTTTAACGGCTGAGCTGATTATCTGATCCCTAAGATCATTATCAAGAAAGGGAGCTGGTGCAATCTCGATGATCTTTTGATGCCTGCGCTGCAGTGAACAATCTCGTTCACCCAGATGCACGACCTCACCAGCCCGATCTCCGAGTATCTGAACCTCAATATGTCTTGCCCGAGACATGAACTCCTCGACATACAGAGCATCATTACCGAAAGCATTTAAGGCTTCTCTGGCACTTTGCCTGAACGCGGATTCAACCTGATCAAGATCTCCAACAATGCGAACTCCCCTGCCACCACCACCAGCAATCGCTTTAATGATCATGGATTTCCCATCCAGACCACTAAAGAATTTCTTTGCCTTTTCAAGACTTGTCGCTTTCGCTGTTCCAGCAAGTACCGGCACATCTTGCGACATCGCAAATTTCCTGGCTTCTGCCTTGTCGCCAAACAATGTCAGAGATTCCGAGGTTGGCCCGATAAAGCCAATTCCTTCTGCCTCACAAGCTGATGCGAATCCGGGATTTTCACTGAGAAATCCATATCCGGGATGAACCGCATCACACTCACATTCTCTCGCAAGACTAATGATTGCGGCGATATCAAGATAAGCAGCGGCGCCGTCTTCTTCAAGGCAACATGCTTCGTCTGCCCTGAAGATGTGGAGTGATTCACTATCGTCCTTCGAATAAATGGCCACGGTTCGAATTCCCAGATTAGCCGCACTTCGCATAATGCGAATAGCGATCTCACCTCGGTTTGCTATCAGTAATTTCTTAACCATTTCACTTCCTGTTTTTTACAAAACGTAGCTGCCAGCGATAGAGAGTATTACAAATTAAAGAGTTTTTCAGACTGGCTGAGAGAATTCCCGGTACCACAAGACAGTGGTTAGATTTACCGCATGTTCATGTCCACGATCTTCTCATACAGGGTCAATTTTCCATCTCATGTCGAGCGCGAAGCCCCGACTTATTGAGTAAACTGGTCGTTTAGTACTCTTACAGGGGCAAGACCGAACATGGCGGACAAGACCAGATTAAAAGACAAGGTAGTGATCGTTACCGGTGGCGGCAGCGGTATCGGCAAGGGAGCCAGCGAGAGAATCGGTTATGAAGGTGGTTGTGTCGCAGTCGTTGATATGAGGATGGCACTGGCCGAAGAGGTTGCTTCAAGAATCCAAAGCGATGGCGGCAGAGCAATCCCTATCCATTGTAACGTGGCTATCGAAACAGATGTCGAAGCGGCTGTCGCTACCACTGTCGCTGAATTTGGTAGTTTGCACGGTATGGTAGCAAACGCGGGAACTGCAGGTTCAGGATGGATCCACGAAACAGCCGTCGAAGACTGGCACGCGGTGCTGGCCGTCAATCTGACGGGGCCATTTTTGTGTGCGAAACATGCTATTCCACATATGGTCGCAGCCGGCGGTGGTTCTTATGTTGTCACCTCTTCCATCGCCGGCTCTGTTATTGGCGCTGGTGGTGCAGCTGCCTCCTATGCTGTTTCCAAGGCAGGTGTGATTGCCCTCGCTAAACAGATTGCTGTGGACTACGGATCAGATGGCATTCGCGCAAATGCCATCCAGCCTGCGCCGGTTGCAAACAGCAACCTGGGCAAGCACGTCAGAGAGGACCAGGAAAAACACACAACCCCGCGGGCCCAGCTGCCCAGACCGAAAGGGTGGCTGCCAATTCGCCGTATGGGCGACCCCTATTCGGAGTACGGCGCCACCATCGCGTTTCTTTTATCCGAAGAAGCAGGATATATCACCGGTTCAGCAATCCCAGTTGATGGTGGTTACCTGGCGACCTAGCATCTTCATTCAATTCAGCTCTTGGGTGAAAGCTGAACCAGAATCCCGTTTGCTGATTTCGGATGAATAAACACCTGAGGGCCACCAACCCCAATCAACTGCACCCCGTTCTCTTCCAGCTGTTTAACAGTGGCATCCAAATCGTCGACTTCCATCGCCATTGTGTGCATACCTTCTCCTCGCGATTCAATCGCTCGACCCACTGCAGACTGATCATTGGTCGGTGATACAATCTCGATGAAGCCACCGTTTGCCAACTGGAAGAAAGCCTGTTTGATGCCCAGCGCATCTGATTCAGCCGTTCTTTCAAGTTCCATTCCAAATTTGTCGCGCCAGGTTTCAACTCCGGCGTCAAAATCCTTCACGCGGATAACAATATGATCTACACCTTTAAAAGACATTCCTATTTCTCCTGTTCCTTGATTATTTTGGATCCCTGATGGTTACAGTCCCCTGAGCCATTGCTGCGAGCTTGCCATCATTAAACACATCAATACGGACGACTGCCTGAGTTCTGCCCAGATTGATAATCTCTGCACTACCTTCCACCAGTCCACCTGAAACTGGTCTCGTCAGATTGATTTTGAATTCTGTGGTGGCAGCCCATTGACCTCGCTTCATGGCGGGATAACAAACACAACCCAGCAGGTGATCGCAAAATGCCGAGAGGACTCCCCCATGCATGCTGCCAAATGCAGTGATCAATTCATCCTTAACTTCAAAGCTTGCACTCATCTTCCCCGGAGACGCACTGGTTATATTGAATCCCAGCATGCCAGGTAATCCGTCCTGATTTGCCCCGATAAACGAATTAGCAACTTTTTCATTGAATTCCATTGGCTTTCCTCTGTTTTGAACTGACAGCTAACAGCAACCAATAAAGCAAATCAAGTTTTGCTATATTGTCCCATTTGAGACTCAAGAGATTTTGATATGGCAGCACTGATCCAGCCCTTTGCAGAAACCAGACCAGATGAGGTGGTGCTCTCTGACGAGTTCGGCAAAACAACCTGGGGTGACTTTAACACTCGAGTTAATCAGCTGATCCATTCTCTGCGCGGGCTGGGTCTTAAGACACATGACACGATCGCGGTCTTAAGTGGCAATCGGCGTGAATACTTCGAGGCCTACGCGGCATGTGCCCATGCAGGCTGGCTGATCGTACCCATCAACTGGCATTCGGTCGCGGCTGAAGTTGCCTATGTAGTCAAGGATTCAGGTACAAAAGCGTTGCTGGTGGATCAGCGCTTTTCTGATCTCGGTCAGGCATCCATTCAGCATGAAGGCTGCCCGGCACTTGATGCCTGCTTAATGTTCGGTGGTCAAGCCCCTGGTTTCCAGGAATACGATACTTTTATCAGCAATCAAGAAGTCACAGAGCCCGAAGACCAATCTGCAGGCGGACCGATGTTTTATACATCCGGAACCACAGGAAAACCCAAGGGAGTCAAAAGTGGTCTGTCTCAGACCGGTGCCACCACTGCAACCATGAAAATGATCGGTGAAGGGCTCTCGGGAATGTTGAGTATGCCAGCCGCTGGGCGGACTCTGTTGGTGGGTCCGATATATCACTCTGCTCAATGGGCGTTTTCTTTTTTGCCACTGATCGCAGGAAGCAGTGTCGTCATCCGACACAAGTTCGATGCGGCCGAAACTCTAGCACTGATTGATGAGCATAAGATTACAAACATACATCTGGTTCCTACCCAGTTTATACGCATGCTGAGACTGGATGACGATATCAAGTCAACATTCTCAGGCAAAAGTATAGACATCATCTGGCATGGTGCTGCGCCATGCCCTCCAGACGTGAAACACAGTATGATTGAATGGTGGGGACCTGTAATTTCTGAATACTATGGGTCCACCGAAGGATCCATCGTCACGACAGTCGACTCTGAAGAATGGCTAAGCAGACCGGGGACTCTGGGTAAACCGGTTCCCATTATGCAAGTGATGGTGATTAAAGAAGATGGCGAAGAAGCTGTCGCAGGTGAGTCTGGCTCCATATACGTCAAAAACATCATGGGGACTGATTTCGAATATCACAACGATCCTGACAAAACCTCTAAGGCGCACCTGGAGCCGGGCGTATTTACTTTTGGTGACGTTGGCTACCTGGATGAGGATGGTTACCTTTTCATGAGTGATCGGAAAATTGATATGATCATCTCCGGGGGTGTCAATATCTATCCGGCTGAGATTGAGGCGGTCCTGATTAACCACCCGAAGGTTGTCGATGCTGCTGTATTCGGTATTCCCAACGATGAATTCGGGGAGGAGGTCAAAGGAGCCGTCGAACTAGTCGATGGAGCAGAGATCGACGGTGCACTTGCGGAAGAACTTATCGCCCACTGCAAAGAGAATCTGGCCAGTTTCAAAGCACCAAAATCGATAGACTTCGTGGATGCCATGCCGAGACACCCCACAGGGAAGCTGCTGAAAAGGTTATTGCGCGACCAGTACTGGGAGAATACCGGTCGAACAATCTAGCTCTCATCCGTGATTCGTCACCAGGGTGTTGGTTTCTGGATCACTTTTGAACCGTCGTTCCTAAGTGAGTACTTTTCAGCAGGGTTCTACCGACCCATTTTAGCAAACCAGGGGGCTTGTTCGAGAGCATAGAAAATTCCTTTACGGACAAATCCGGCAACAATACCTTGTCTGAGTCGTGAAACGCTGCCTGATTCATCGTGCTCAATCACCCATTCCCCGGTAATTGATTTATGTCCTTATAGTTAAAGAGCTTTAATCGTGCCCGAAACCAAGAAGCGCTGTAACTTTGTGCTCTATATACCTATATATGCCATATGCCACATGATTCAGGCAGGAAATCCATGATTAAGATTGAGAATCGAATGATCCTTGACGCCGACGCATCGGGCGTCGACGCACTGAGCTATCCCATTGAAATCGGCATCACCATCGCGCCAGTTACGATGTTGCACTGATCCAGGAAACCTTCAGATGGCCCTTATGAGCGTCACTATATGACCGACTTTTAGTCATATTTCGACTATGGGATTCAGTTTCGACAACAGGCGACAGCACATCCAATACCCCTTTAACCGCAGATTACTATTCGAGTTCAGTATTCAGATGTCAGTCTTCGACAATTGCTGCCGCACTAATATAATACGTCGTCCCACAAGCCAGCACCTCTACTATGGATAAGTCACTTTACTTCAATGATCTTAAAGTCATCGAATTTGCCACCGTACTAGCCGGACCTTCCGTGGGTCTGTTTTTTGCGGAACTTGGTGCCAAAGTCATCAAGATTGAAAACAAACTAACCGGGGGTGATGTCACAAGAAGTTGGAAGCTGCCAGAGGAAGACAGCAAGGCTCCTTTCTCTGCCTACTACTACTCTGCCAACTGGCAAAAAGAGGTTCTCATGATGGATCTTACTGACGAGGATGATCTGCTTGAGATCAATGCTCTGGTCAAGGACGCGGACCTCGTGATTTCAAACTTTAAAGCGGGTGCTGCCGAGAAGTTAGGTGTCGGCTTCAAACAGCTGAAAGAACTTAACTCGCGTCTAATCTACGCCAGTGTAAATGCCTATGGCGAGGAAGACACCAGACCAGGCTTCGATGTTGTTATTCAGGCAGAAACCGGCTGGGTCTATATGAATGGTGAAACTGATGGATTACCTGTCAAAATGCCAGTCGCCTTAATGGATGTGTTAGCGGCCCATCAATTGAAAGAAGGCGTCCTATTAGCATTGTTGGAAAGAGAGAGAACAGGATTAGGATCGAGTGTATCAATCTCTCTTTTCGATGCTGGTGTCGCCTCGCTTGCCAATCAGGCCACAAACTGGCTGAATCTTCAGTCCATTCCACAGCGACTGGGAAGTTTACACCCGAATATCGCACCCTATGGTGATACTTTCTTCACATCGGACAATAAGGCACTGATGGTATCCACCGGTACAGACAAACAATGGCAGGGACTGTGCAAGATTCTAGGAATGCCGGATCTGGTGACCGATAATCGTTATCTCACCAATGCGCTAAGACTTGAGCACAGAGACAGCCTTGCGGATCATCTCCGTGAGAGATTTCTTCGCTTTGAATCTCAGCAATTGCTTCGTATCTGCCGGGAACAGCAAGTGCCAATAGCGCAAATCAGGAATATGCAGGAAGTATTCGACGTTCCCGCTGCACAAAATCTAATTCTCGAAGAATCCATGCCTGATGGAACAGTTTCAAAAAGGGTTAAAACAGCTGTCTTTAAGATTCACCAATGACAGAATCATCCCGAAAAGAGACGATGTGAACCTTCTTGTTGCCTGTTGGGGCAATGCGTATTATGGAATGCAACCTGAAGACGCAATGATCATTGATGCGATCATTGATATGGTCCAAGGCTGATTGGACAGCAGGCAAAGCTTGACCAGTAAATACAACGATAAACTACAACTTAAAGGGATTACGTCATGGCAACAGTTCGAGGAGCAACGATTATTGCTGAATCACTCAAGCAACAGGGTGTCGAGTACATGTTCGGCATCGTTGGTTTCCCGGTGGTGCCCATTGCCGCTGCAGCTCAGAAGGTGGGTATTACCTATGTCGGTATGCGCAACGAGCAGGCGGCCAGCTATGCTGCCCAGGCTGCTGGTTACATGACCGGCAGACCTCAGGCCTGCCTGGTCGTCTCAGGTCCCGGCGTAATTCATGCCCTGGCAGGCCTGGCAAATGCACAATCAAACTGCTGGCCTATGATTCTCATCGGCGGTGCATCGCCAATTGTTCAAAACGGTCGAGGCGCATTCCAGGAAGAAAAACAGGTCGCCGCTGCAGCTCATTACTGCAAGTACGCGCACGCGGTTGAAGATGCTAGAAGAATCCCCTTCTATGTTGAACAGGCGATGAGAACATCTTTCTACGGTCGCCCTGGTCCCGTATATCTGGATCTCCCAGATGACGTTATTCTTCAGGAGGTTGAAGAAGGTTCCTTTCAAACTGCAGAGACCATACCAGATGCACCACGACCGCAAGCTCTGGATGAAAACGTCGAGTCTGCTCTTAGCGCTCTGGAGTCGGCGGAACGCCCTCTGGTCATTGTCGGCAAAGGTATGGCCTGGTCAAACGCGGAAGACGAGGTGCGTGGATTTATCGAACGAACGCAATTACCTTTTCTGGCTTCGCCCATGGGAAAGGGCGTGGTTGCGGACGACCACCCGCTGTCTGTCGGTGCGGCAAGGACTCTTGCACTGAAAGAGGCAGATCTCATATTTCTAATGGGTGCAAGATTAAATTGGATCATGCACTTTGGTTTACCTCCCCGCTTTTCAAAAGACGTCAGAGTCATTCAGCTGGACATGTCACCAGAAGAGATTGGTACTAATGTACCGGCTGAGGTTGCTCTCGTGGGCGATGGCAAAGCCGTGGTGTCACAATTGAATCGTGCCCTGGATGAGCGACAGTGGTTTTATCCAGCAGAGACCAGCTGGCGTTCTGCTCTCGCGGAAAAAGCAGAAGCCAATCAGGCTACCGTGCAGCCAATGATCGAAGATGAAAGCGCGCCGACCAACTACTATCGAGCTTTCAAGGACATTCGCCAATGGCTCCCTGACAACGCAGTCATCGTCAGCGAGGGAGCCAACACCATGGACATCGGTCGCACCCAGATGCCTAACAACTCGCCTCGGTCGCGTTTAGACGCCGGTAGTTACGGTACTATGGGTGTCGGTATGGGATTCGCAGTTGCAGCAGCCGCCGTCCATCCTGACCGACCCGTTGTCGCTGTTGAAGGTGATTCGGGCTTCGGTTTTTCCGGCATGGAAGTCGAAACCATGTGCCGTCACAAGATGCCGGTGAAGATCATTATTCTCAACAATGGCGGCATCGGGGGTGGTATGGATGAGCTTCCAGCCGACAAGCCCCTGCCAGTTTCTGTTCTGACTCCCAGGGCTCGATATGATCTCATGATGGAAGCTTTTGGTGGTAGAGGCATTCTTGTAGAAGATCCAAAGGATCTTCGTTCTGCGCTGGATGAAGCAATGGCCTTCGACGGGCCAGCTATTGTGAACGTCCTGCTGAACCCGAGAGCGGGTCGAAAGCCGCAGGAATTTGCCTGGCTAACCAAAGACGAATAGCTGAGTATTTCTTATAGACAGGATGCGGCCGCAGCATGATCCAAGTGGCACAGAGTCTGGCAGATTCAGATCCTGATAATGTCGACGCCTACCGCCCGGTGGCCTTGAACAATTCCGACAATCTGTCCGCGGCATGGTGGCCAGCCTGGGAAAATGCCTTTGATAACATGGGCACTGAAGAACTGGAGTTAGGGATGAATTTCGCCCAGTTCAACATTTCTCTAGCAAACCAACTTAACGTGGGATCGGAACAAAAAAAAACGGCCGCTGGATGTTGGGAGCTCATCTTGCAGTACAGAAGAGATATGAGAAAGCCAGAGCCTCGTTTAACACCTCAAGTGAGTTTGCTGCGAATGCTAATGATAAAAAAGCGAAATTGATGTCAGAGGGTTGGGTCATACTGATAGATCACCTATCAGGAATTGATGGTGCAGATAAGAAGTTGGAAACTTTGAAATCTGAAATGATTGCACAGGGAGAAGATGGCAAGTTCTACGCCGGGCAATTCGATCCCCTTATCAAGTATGTTGCCAGAGACCATTCTAGCGACTGAAGGCAGGATCAAATCCTGCTTGACCCTTGTCCGGTGCACAAACAGCGACTGTCGATTCCTTGTATGCGATTGATTTTATTGCCAAAGGCACTGAGAAAGGGTTTGGTCTTTGTTTCGACGAACGTTCTTTCAGAACAGGTACCGGTTAATTCTCTTCCTGTAAATCCTTTGAGCGGGACTAATTGGTTGAAGCAACATCTTTAGCATCTTTAACAACCCACCAGTCAATTATCTTCGCGGAGCACTTCAGCATCTTTAACAACCCACCAGTCAATTATCTTCGCGGAGCACTTCTTCGCCCGGCTGTTACGGGTCACTGAATTAAAGGGAGCCTGCTTCCCAGGCTCAAGAACATCATTGACAAGAGCTAAGCTGTTGTTCGCTTCGACAATCACGCCATTCTCATCTTTCCAGATACTCTCAATCCCCACACGGTTTACGGCGACTTTTCCGATGTTATCGATGTATCCGTTTATTTTTGAGTAGTCACTGCTACGACTGATGGATACCTCACCCAGGTGAATTTTCTTCGGTATCCGTGCACAGCTAACAATATGAAGCTTAAGAATGGGATCTATCTTTTCCTTCTCGACTTCCTTGGGAACACTGACCGTCACCGGGCGCTCTGGTGGGTTATATTTGTACCAGACAAGATATCCAATCACGACCACAATCATCACCGTGACACCAGCAAAGGTCAGTCTTCTAAACTTATCTCTCTGATACTGCGGATCTGTCATGGCTCATCATAGCATGAGCGAAAAATCTATTGCATGATCCGCTCTTCAACGTCTCGTAGTTTATCTTTGCCGAAATAGA
>MPLY02011658.1_pt1 | contig 11105 bp, 6 predicted proteins | sample 1617301 | NCBI WGS metagenome assembly MPLY02 (sample SAMN05944805, study PRJNA350692) | marine metagenome | biome: marine; feature: ODZ; material: water; isolation source: 140 m water sample filtered on 0.2 um supor filter | place: Pacific Ocean | collected 2012-04-08 | depth 140m m
CAGAGGAAATGATTACTCAAAAAGTTGTTCACTTAATAAAAAAGTATGGAGGGAATAGTATAGGTCTTTATGGATCAGGGCAGCTCACTGTTGAAGGGCAATATCTGGAAAATCTGTTCATGAAAGGCGTGATGGGGTCAAACACGATTGAAGCCAATGCGCGGATGTGTATGACCAGTGCTGTGACCGCCTATTTTGCCACATTAGGTTCCGATACGCCGCCAATGTCTTATGACGATATTGAATTGGCCGATATGATCTTTCATTTCGGGCACAATGCCCGCGAATCCCACCCTATCGTTTTCTGGCGGGTTGCGGATCATAAAAAGAAAAATAATATTCCTACGGTTGTGGTGGATCCTCGCCAAACCGGGACGCTCAAAGCGTTTCAGCAAATCAATCCGGAAAACACGATTCATGTCCCTTGCCTCAACGGTGATATCAGCTTTCTCAATTCCATCGCACATGTGCTCCTCAAAGATCATCCCGATGTAATCGAATGGGACTTTCTCAAGAAAAATACCGTTGGATTTGAAAAATATGTCGAAGGAGTCCTGGCGCGATATAGTCCTGAGCAAGCTATGGAATTCATGGGACCCCGTGTTGGAAAAGAAATCACTCCGGCCTTGATTCGAAGGATTGCCGGATTGTATGCCGATGCAACCCGCAAAGGAAAGAGGCGTGGAAAAGGGGGAGTGATTACCTTTTGGGGTATTGGTTTTAATCAGCATATTCATGGTCAACATAACGATATTTCCATCATCAACCTCCATCTTCTTACCGGGAACATCGGGCGACCCGGTGCCGGGCCTTTTTCCATGACAGGACAACCCAATGCCATGGGAGAGCGATTTACCGGAGGATTGACTGGACGCCTCCCTTTCAACGAAGGATTAAATAATGAAGCTCATCGAAAACAAACTGCTACCTTTTGGCGTGTCCCGGAAGCCAATCTTCGTAGAGCCTCAGAAAGCCAAAACCCCGGAATGGCTATTGGAATGATGGAACGGGCTTTGAAGGACGATGTCAAAGCGATGTTTATGATCTATGCAACCCATATCGATTTACCGGATCAAGAAAATCTGGTTCGTCCCGCCCTCACCAAAACCTTTACGGTTGCACAGGAAATTTATCGACATGCACCGAACAACCTTTATGCCGATGTGGTTCTTCCTGCCGCAACCTGGGGTGAAGTCCAGGGGGTCTATATCAATAGTGAACGCCGGATCTATGTGATCGACAAAGCAGCAGAGCCTCCGGAAAATTGCCTTCCCGATATGGATATGGTTATCGACAAAGGACGCACCATTGCCAATCTTCTTGGTATGGACGGAGATATAATCTTTCCCTGGAAACGAAAAGCCGACGGGTACTATGATGCCGAAGAAATTTTTCGTGCAATGGTTCAAGCCAGCATCAATACTGATGCTGATTTGACCGGGATGCTTGAAGTGGAAAAGACAGACGGTATTGGTCTTTACGATCAAATTCGTCAATTACGTGGAGTACAATGGCCCGTTCCTACTTACGCTGCTGCTAAGGCAGGTGGCACACAACGACGATACATGGCTCAGGAAGGTCACTGGCCTGGAAAACCTTATGGCATGTTTCGTAAAAAAGATGGCAAAGCCCATTTCAAACTCTGTGAACAAGACTACAGCCGGAGAGAGGAAATCACTAAAAAATTGATGGAATTTGGAGTGAAAAAGGACCATTATACCATTGATAATCAGGATCTCCTGATCCAAGCCCGTGATATGGGTTTGACTCCGGATTTGCCTGACAAAGAATACCCAATGTGGCTGGGGCTGGGTGTGGTCTATGAACATTTCCATACTGCTAAAACGATACGAGCCCCTACCACTCGTAAATTGGTGCCAGAGCAGTATGTGGAATTACATGTAAATGATGCAAAAAAGTATGGCATTGATGATGGAGACCAGGTCCGCATTACGACAAGACGCGGTAATTACGAAGCACGAGCCCAGGTAGGAGGGCCGCTAAGCAAAGTACTGCCGCGAAGAAACAGCGTTTTTGAAGGATACATGTTCAGCCCATGGAATTTGTCTGTTGCAGACAGCGCGGATCCTGTGAAAAATAAATGGTTAGTCAACCGAGTTTCTAATCGAGTGTGGGATCCTGTTTCAGGACAGGTTGATTTCAAAAAATTAGCGGCTAAGATCGAAAAAATTAGCTAATTTACTTCCAATGAAAAGAAGATTTTTCATAAAAAGTATCACAGCTACAACTACAGCGGCAATGGCGTTCCCTATTGTCGCAAAAGCAGTACAATCGAAATTTAAGTTTCGATTTGTTAGGCCTCCTGGCTCTCTAAAAGAAAAGGATTTTCTTGCCCGATGCATCCGTTGTAATAAATGCAGTGAGTCATGCCCTAACGATTGCATAAAATACATGGGGTTTGAAAATGGCTTTACACAATGGGGAACGCCATATATTGTCCCCAGAGATCAAGCTTGTATTCTTTGCATGAAATGTGGGGAGGCCTGCCCAACAGGATCGATTCAACCGATCAAAGATGAGCTGAGTGAACTTCTTTCAAAAGTTAAAATGGGGAAAGCAGAGGTTGACAAAGATCACTGTCTTTCTTATCAGGGAAAAACATGTGGAGTTTGCTATCGAGCCTGCCCTTTTCCCGATATTGCTATGACCATTGGTTTCTTAGAGCAGCCAACGGTCACGGGTGAATGTGTTGGGTGTGGTTTATGTGAACGATCTTGTATTCAACTCCCTCAGGCGGTTCGGATTCTCCCTGCTCATTCTTGAAATTCTTATTAGATTAACACTTTTTCCACTATCACGGGATAGAGACTTGCCTAAGGTGACAATAAAGAAACATCATATCGAAATCGGTAAACTCAGGCATATCAATAAAGTTCGGTATTTTATCCAAGTCCTGGTACTTCTTTTCATTTTATCAACTCCTATCTTGAGTCTGTATCAAAGCAATGTTGCTGCCCGTGCAATTCAATGGATGGATGGGAACGAAAAACTCCTTTTTGGAACAATTGATAATATCGTTAGATGGTTCACAAATAACCCTGAGAATGATTTAGATATCATTAAAGGATCTGTCTGGTCAGCTCAAATTGGCGCCTTCAAGATGAGTGACCCTCTTGCTTTGTTAGGGCAATTTGCAGCCGAAAAGCAGTTTTACTGGCCTTTTGTTGCAACAATTCTGTTTCCAGTTGGACTCACCCTCCTTTTAGGACGATTCTTTTGTGGATGGATCTGTCCTGCTTACCTATTTTATGAAATAGGAGATGTTTTTCGACAATTATTAAACCGAGCGGGAACTCGTCCGAGGAACATCAAGCTCTCTCTGAAGACAAAATACATTGTGTTAGGGTTGGGGACACTGACCGGTATTATCTTTGGAGTAGTTGTTTTTCCTATGATATACCCTCCAGCCATCATCAGTCGAGAATGGTATTATCTAGTATATTTAGGTGTGTTTGGCAGTGGATTAACACTTCTTGGGGTTTCCTTACTTTTTGAAATGACGATGTCTCGACGTGCAGTATGTCGGTATCTCTGTCCAGGAGGAGCGCTGTACTCTTTGCTGGGAAAATTTAGAGTGGTACGAATACGTCGCAATGCCTCTGCTTGCATTGATTGTGTAAAATGTAATCATGTTTGTGGGCTTGGCCTAGAACCCATGTCTGATTTGACAGGAATGGAATGTAACACATGTACTGCATGTATTGCTATCTGCCCAACTGACGCACTTACACTTCGTTTAGGATGGAAAGACGATCCTTTGAAACAGTCAAAGCCTAATCCAAAAACTTTACAGGCAATTCATGTCATTCTTCAAAACCATAAGGAGATGACATGAGACGATTGTTGTATATAATACTTAGGGGAGCCCTTCCGCTTTATTTTTTATTTTGCGGAATGATCATTCCTGTATTGGCACATCATACTCTGGGAATCAATCAGACGGGTAAAGCAACAGCAAGCCCCCAAATTCCTATAAATAAGGAACTTTATGTGGGAGATTACTTTATAAGCATTACCGTTTTACCAGGGCATCCTGATCCCCAAACTGTTACACGAGTTGTGTCCTACACAAAGAATCTGAAAACAAATCAAGTCTTTTTAGGGAAAATGAATTTTCAGGTAACTAAAAAAAATTGGTTTTGGACAGAAGATCACTTTCTGAAAGGAAGTCAATATCCCATTGAGGACCGTCACATTCAACTCATGGAATTCCAGGAAACTGGGAACTATAATATTCTATTCAGTTTCGTTGATAATAAGGAGCGTCATACCGTTTTTATTGAATTAAAGGTGGGAGAGCCAATTAATCCCTTGAAATATGGTTTGGTTATATTTTTCGCTTTTGGCGCAGGGTGGATCATATGGAAATCTCAAAAAAAACTGAGAAAATTTCGGCCTGTTTAAAAAAGATCAAAATGACAATTACTAATGAAAATGAACCTCAATCCAGACGACACTTTTTTAGCAAGGTACTAAAAAAGACAGGGGGGATTACAATAAATGAAGTAGAACGGCAGGCAGAAAAAGTAGCTAGACGTTATGTCCGGCCACCTGGAGCAAGTACAGAACTTGATTTTTTAAGCCATTGCACACGTTGTGGTGAATGCATTCCAGCTTGCCCTCACGGTACGATTTTTCCACTTGGAGCTCATACTGGGGTTGCAGTGAATACACCGGCGTTGGATTTAATTAATAAAGCTTGCCATCTTTGCGATGACTTTCCATGTATTTCAGCATGCGAGACAGACGCGCTTAATCTGATATTAAAAGAAGATCTCAAATTTGCTAAAGTTGAGATTAACACCTCCACTTGCTTACCTTATCTTGGGCCAGAATGCGGAGTGTGTATCTCAGTTTGTCCTGTCCCAGGTGCGATTACCGTTAACTTGACAACACCCGAAATAGATCAAAAGATCTGCATTGGCTGTGCTATTTGCAGAGAAGCTTGTATGGTTAGTCCATCAGCTATTAATATGCTTCCGAATATGTAATTCGGAATTTGCAGGAAAGAAATATGATTGGTGATTTTGTTATCTCATAGTTGTAATTAAGTGTATATCCACTGTATAGCCAATTCGCATTTCCTTTGAAAGCATTTTAACGTAGCTCATTCCTAGACCCAAAAACATTTCATCTTGCATTAATACTACTGAAAATATTCGGCTAGAGCCTAAATTCAAAACTTGAAGAAGCATTAGGACTTAATGAGGGATGTTCTATGTCTAAAGGAACTAAATTAAAATTAGCTGAATTTTGTACCTCCTCCAATAGAAAATTGTCATTACTATACAAATTATGATCGTAACGAATATATGGTGTTTTTTCTGTCACCTTTATAGAATAATCTCATGTTGGGGTAATCTTGAAAAATATAGGCGACCCAAAATCAAAATGTGGAAATAAAAAGGCATCGTCATCAGTCTCGTCTGAATCTGATAATAGAAAAACTATCATGAGACAACCCTCCACTGCCGCTTGTCGCTGCCCAGTTCTCATGAGTCAAGCGTTTTTCTGCTTTACCCTCCTAGTGATGGTCTTCGGCGTGGGCACAGTCAGAAGCTCCGAGAAAACCGAACACTACAACCGTCTTATTCACGAAAAAAGCCCCTACCTCACGCAACATGCCAACAACCCTATTTGGTGGTATCCGTGGGGCGAAGAAGCCTTTGCAGCAGCAAAGCGAGAAAACAAGCCAATCTTTCTTTCCATAGGGTATTCTACCTGTCATTGGTGCCATGTTATGGAGGGTGATTCCTTCGAAAATGAAGAGGTAGCAGACCTGATGAACAAACATTTCATATCTATCAAAGTCGACCGGGAAGAACGGCCAGACGTGGATCAAATCTACATGGACGTGCTAGCAGCCATGAACGGAAGAGGAGGCTGGCCGATGAGTTTATTTTTGTCGCCTGAACGTGTGCCTTTCATGGGAGACACATTTGTGCCGCGGGCACAATTCATTTTGCTGCTGCGACGTATCAGCGATACCTGGAAGAACGACCGTGCAAAAATAGACAAGATAGTCGGGCAAGTATCCACCTGGTTGGACAAACAAAGAGACCGGGGCTTTGTCAATGCGCCGGTGCCGGACGATCATGTGTTTCAACGTTTCGCTGAGAGACACAGGCAATCCTTTGATCCAGAATACGGTGGTTTCAGCAAACAACCTAAGTTTCCACAAAGCACACAATTGTCGCTGCTTTTGAGAATCTACAAGCGCTCTGCTGATCCGGCTATTCTGGAACTGGTCACAAAAACATTGGATGGAATGGCCCGCGGAGGCATGTTCGATCAATTGGGTGGAGGTTTCCACCGCTATTCTACCGACGCCGTGTGGGGTATCCCGCATTTCGAGAAAATGCTCTACACTCAGGCCTTGCTGGCCGTCACATACTTGGAAGCCTATCAAGTCACACAAAACCCAGAATACGCCCTAGTGGCGCAACGAGTGTTGGATTATTTGCTGCGTGACATGAGTAGGCCCGATGGGGGGTTCTATTCTGCTGAAGATGCCGATAGTGAAAAAACCGAGGGCAAGTTCTACGTTTGGACTGAAAATCAACTCAAGCAGGTTTTAAGCGAAGATGAATTCAAGGCAGTAGCTGCCAGTTACAACGTGACCGCAAAAGGCAACTTCAATCCTGACGACCACGTGCGAGAGCTGGAGGACAGTGCTGGCATGAAAGCTCTAAGCGGGGCAAACGCTTTTTTTGTGAGGCTTGGGGACAAGCTCCCAGACGGTTCCGACGCGGCGTTGGCTAGTGCAAAACAGAAACTGATGAAAATCCGCTCTACACGCATCCGCCCTGATTTGGACGACAAAATCCTGACCGCTTGGAACGGTTTGGCGATTAGGGCAATGGCTGTCGGATATCAAGTACTTGGAGACCCCCGCTATCAAGATGCTGGCCAAAAAACTGCAGCATTTTTGCTGAAAAAACTCAGAACAAAAGACGGACGCTTGTTGCGCAGCTGGCGCAATGGCTCCGCCAAATATCCAGCTTACCTGAACGATTATGCCTACTTGATTGAAGGATTAACAACACTCTATCAAACAGATTTTGACTTGCGCTGGTATAACGCCGCTTTGAGTTTACAAGGTCATCAGGATCGTTTGTTCTTGGACGGACGGAACGGTGGTTACTTTTTCAGCGACGGTACGGACTTGTCCCTGTTGCAACGAAAAAAAACTTTTCACGACACTGCTCTTCCGTCCGGGAACGGCGTATCCGCACTGAATCTGCTTAAACTGGGGGATTTGTCACTTAGCAATGATTTCAAGCAGCACGCAGGCCGGATCATTGCCGCCGATGGTTTGAAAGTTGTGGGTACTCCTGAGGTTTATGTACAAATACTGATTGCGCTGGAATATCTATTGGATAGTTCCAAGGAAGTTGCCGTGATAGGACCTCTTGAGCACCCTGCGACGAAACGGACCATATCATATCTGCATCGAACATTTTTGCCCAACAAAGTGATTAGCGTGGGGCTTCCCGTGGAAGAAGATGGCTTGGCAAACATGACGATTCCATTGATTTTCAATAAACCGATGCTCAAGGGCCAACCGACAACCTATGTCTGTGAGAACAACATCTGTCAGCTTCCAACCAGCAATTTTGAGAAAATCAAAACATTCACGGCGACCGCTAAAACGTATTCGTGGTATCAATCTGAATTGAGTAAAACTGAGTAGACAGGTGATTTCTTGTCTTTACATAGTGGTCTCATCTTTGAAAAACTGTTGTCTGATGACATTTTTTTGAACCTTTCACACACTTAAATATAAGCATGATTATACGCAAATTAACGGAGTTAAACACAGAGGAATGTACTGACAAAATTTCCGGAAGGGAATTATGAAGAAATGAGCTTTTACAATGCAGGCTAAGCCTGCGCTGCATACCACCGATAAACTTGCTTGAGGCCTTCTTTCAAAGGGATACGGGGCTTCCATCCCAATGAATTTATTTTAGAAATATCAAGAATTTTTTGGGGAGTTCCGTTTGGATATGAGGTGTCAAAATCAAGACGTCCGCTGAAGCCGGCAACTTTTTGAATCGTTTCCGCTAATTCCCGGATCGTCTGGTCTTCACCACAACCGACATTAATTATTTCCGAATCATCATAATTTTCCATTAGAAACAAAACTGCTTCCGCAAGATCATCTGTGTGCAAAAATTCACGGCGTGCTGTGCCGTTACCCCAAATGTTGACTGACTCTGCATTTGAGAGTTTTGCTTCATGAAACTTGTGGATTAAGGCAGGCAGTACATGTGAGTTTTCCGGATGGAAATTGTCGTTTATACCGTAAAGATTAGTCGGCATTACAGAAATAAAATTTGTTCCGTACTGTTGATTGTAACTTTGACAGGTTTTGATACCTGCAATTTTAGCCAGCGCATATGCGTCATTGGTTGACTCAAGTTCGCCGGTCAGCAAATATTCCTCTTTAATTGGCTGAGGGCAGAGTTTCGGGTATATACAGGAACTGCCAAGAAACATTAATTTTTCTACTCCATGTCTCCATGCTTCGTGGATGACATTCGTTTGTATCATTAAATTTTCACGCATAAAATCTGCAGGATATGTACTGTTAGCATGTATACCACCGACTTTTGCTGCCGCCAGAAAAACAAATTCCGGTTTTGTCTCAGCAAAAAATTCCTGCACAGCAACCGCATCCAGCAATTCCAGCTCTGCATGTGTACGTGTAATTAAATTTTCAAATCCATTTTGTTCAAGTGCTCTGATGATTGCAGAGCCGACCAGTCCGCGATGTCCTGCGACATAAATACGAGAATCAATTTTCATTGCTTGTGCTGTTTTTATTGAGGAATTTTTTATTTATTTTTGCGAATTCAGACAACCAAAGCTGCAAAATATTATTCAGTTTCAATAAATACTCTGTAGTTATCATACATTTGATTTTCTATGGTACAAGTTTTTTGAAATTCTCAGAATTTTCTTTATGACACATCGCTTTTAATTACTGTTGAAAAGAAACAGCATGTCCTGTGAACAAAAGATTACTTGCTCCAAAGAGCATTTTCCATGATAATAATTTAAGAGAATTATTTGCTTTACTCAACATATCAGAATGTCCGAACTCACTTTATCCATAGCTACAATAGAGAATCTTTTGCATGGAAATTATCATGAACCACGCTCGGTTTTAGGTTTTCACGAAGTCCGTAAAAAGAACGGTCAGCGGGTTTGGATTGTACGCGTATTGGAAACTGAAGCCAGCAAGATTTATCTCTTTTGGGATGACCAGACAGAGGCGGAAGCGCTGTTGATGAAAAGCATCCATGCAGGTGGTTTGTTTGAGTTGAAAATTCCACCGCGCTCAGAACTCAAGCCTTACCGTTTGAAAATCATTTACAAAGACGGTAACACTCATCTACGTCACGATCCATTTTACTTTTCTCCGCAATTTACGGAATTCGATCAATTCCTCTTTGGACAGGGAAATCACCACCGACTTTATCACAAACTAGGTGCGCATCCAGTAACGCTGGGCGGTGTCTCCGGAACTCATTTTGCGGTTTGGGCACCTAACGCCAAACGGGTAAGCGTGGTAGGTAACTTCAACCTATGGGACGGTCTGAAGCATCCAATGCAAATCATCGGAGATTCCGGAATTTGGGAAGTATTTATTCCGGAAGTGAGTGTGGGCACGCTCTATAAATTTGAAATTAAAACCCTCGATAATCAAATATTATTGAAAAGTGATCCGCTTAGCTTTTCAACGGAAATGCGTCCCTCTACTGCATCGCTTATCACGGAATTGAGCGGTTTCAAATGGAGTGACGAAAAGTGGCTGGAACAACGTGCAAAGTGTAATCCACTGAGTCAACCGGTTAATGTTTACGAAGTTCATTTGGGTTCATGGCAAAGGATTCCGGAAGAAAACCGCTCGCTGACTTATCTGGAACTTGCGGACCGTTTAATACCGTATGTAAAGGAAATGGGGTACACCCACCTTGAATTAATGCCTATAGCAGAACATCCGTTTGACGGTTCATGGGGCTATCAAGTGACCGGTTATTTCGCGCCAACCTCACGTTTCGGTACACCGCAGCAGTTCAAGGAATTTGTTGACCGCTGCCATGCTGCCGGACTGGGTGTGATTCTGGACTGGGTTCCCGGACACTTTCCAAAAGATGCGCACGGACTGGCGCGTTTTGACGGCACAGCGCTTTATGAACACGAAGATCCGCGCCAGGGTGAACATAAAGAATGGGGCACGCTAATCTTTAATTATGAGCGAAATGAGGTGCGAAACTTCCTTATTTCAAATGCTTTATTCTGGTTTGACGAATATCACATCGACGGCATCCGCGTTGACGCGGTGGCGTCCATGCTCTATTTGGATTATGACCGTGATGATGGCGAATGGATTCCGAACAAATACGGTGGAAACGAAAATATCAGCGCGATTGATTTTTTCCGTCAGCTGCACGAAACGTTGTTTCATTATCATCCCGGTATTCTTTCGATTGCAGAAGAATCAACTGCTTGGGGCGGTGTGAGCCACCCGACTTATGCTGGTGGTTTAGGCTTCAATTTTAAGTGGAACATGGGCTGGATGAACGATACTTTGCTTTACATGCAAAAAGATCCTGTCTATCGTAAATACGAACATCATTTACTTACTTTTTCGCTGATCTATGCCTTCACGGAAAATTTCATGCTCTCGCTTTCGCACGACGAAGTGGTGCATGGTAAACGTTCACTTCTCGATAAAATGCCCGGTGACGTTTGGCAAAAATTTGCCGGATTGAGGCTCTATCTCGCTTTTCAAATGGCTCATCCGGGTAAACAATTGACTTTTATGGGTACAGAATTCGGTCAGTGGGAAGAATGGAGCGAGGCCCGTAGCCTTGACTGGAACCTGCTCGAATATCCGGAACATCAGAAATTACAGGTATGTGTCAAAACACTGAATCATTTTTATCTCTCTAAACCTTCTCTTTATTCAAATGATTTCGATTGGACTGGTTTTGAATGGATTGACCATCATGATCAGGACAACAGCATTTTGTCTTTCATCCGAAGACCTGCGAAAAACATTTCCGAAGCGG
>MPLY02187010.1_pt1 | contig 11075 bp, 5 predicted proteins | sample 1617301 | NCBI WGS metagenome assembly MPLY02 (sample SAMN05944805, study PRJNA350692) | marine metagenome | biome: marine; feature: ODZ; material: water; isolation source: 140 m water sample filtered on 0.2 um supor filter | place: Pacific Ocean | collected 2012-04-08 | depth 140m m
CATCAGCCAGATCCTTAAGATCACCGGGAATATCTGCTTCTTCAAAGGTCAATCCGAGGTCTTCTTCGTTCCAGAAGATAGCTTTCATTTTGACGAGATCAATTACGCCTTTGAAATTCTCTTCAGCACCGATCCCCAGCTGCAACGGAATTGGTTTTGCTCTTAATCTTTCTTCTATCTGATCGACGACTCGCAGAAAGTCAGCACCGGCTCTGTCCATCTTATTGACAAAAACCATTCTTGGAACTTCATACCTGTTCGCCTGACGCCAAACGGTTTCAGACTGTGGTTCAACTCCTGAAGTGCCGCAGAACACCACGACTGCACCATCCAGGACCCGTAGTGATCGCTCTACCTCAATGGTGAAGTCAACGTGCCCAGGTGTATCGATAATGTTTATTCGGTGCTGATCGAACTGTTGTTTGGAACCTTGCCAGAAAGTGGTTGTGGCTGCCGAGGTAATCGTGATCCCCCGTTCTTGTTCTTGCTCCATCCAATCCATGGTGGCTGCGCCATCATGGACTTCGCCTATCTTGTGCGACAAACCAGTATAAAAGAGCACCCTTTCGGTTGTGGTTGTTTTCCCCGCATCGACATGGGCAACAATTCCAATGTTGCGGTATCTCTTGATTGGTGTCGTTCTGGGCATATTAACCCACCACTCTCCTGATGAAGGTCTGGATCCTGATGGAGGTCTGGATGAACCTAGAAACGGTAGTGAGAGAAGGCCTGGTTTGCCTGTGCCATTCGATGCGTATCTTCTTTCTTCCCGACAGCAGCACCACGGCCTTCGGCAGCATCAATAAGTTCTCCCGCCAGACGTTGAGCCATCGACTTTTCACCACGGCTTCTGGCTGAATCAACCAGCCAACGCATTGCTAAAGCAGACCGACGTGATGGTCTTACTTCAACTGGTACCTGATAGGTGGCACCACCTACCCGGCGTGACTTCACTTCCACAGAAGGAGCAACTGCTTCAAGAGCGGCATCAAATATTTCGATCGGATCCCCACCCTGACGTTCCTGGATTCTGTCCAAAGCGCCGTAAACAATCTTCTCAGCGAGTGATTTCTTGCCACTGACCATGACATGGTTCATAAATTTCGCGAGGGTCTGATTCCCAAATTTTGGATCAGATAGAATTTCCCGTTTCTCAGGGACTCGACGTCGAGGCATGATTTTATCCTTTCATTCTTCAGGTTACCCAAGACTCACATCTGGCGTTGATCTGCTTGGCCTTACTCTGGACAGCGTCTCCATCTAGAAACGGATCTGTCCAAAAATTTTGTTTTCACATGGCATGCCCTATAGCTTACCAATAATTAACCTTTTGGTTTTTTGGTTCCGTACTTGGAACGCCCTTGTGTACGATCAGCAACACCCGTCGTATCGAGGGCGCCACGAACTGTATGATAACGAACACCCGGCAAGTCCTTCACACGACCACCACGGATCAGAACAACCGAGTGCTCCTGCAAATTGTGTCCCTCACCACCGATGTAAGAGGTAACCTCATAGCCGTTTGTTAACCGAACACGACAAACCTTTCGTAATGCCGAGTTGGGTTTCTTGGGTGTGGTTGTATAAACCCTGGTACAAACTCCTCGCCGCTGCGGACAAGATTGCAGCGCGGGTACATCACTCTTGGCAACCTTTCGCTTTCTAGGCTTTCGAACCAATTGACTGATTCTTGCCATAAATTAGTAACTCCACATTAATATAGAGAACCACAACAGAGATCCTGATCCCTAACGGCCCCTAGCAAAATCGAGGGCGAAGTCTAATGAGCCCACCCTCTTGAGTCAACACCTTGATCAAGCCAAAGCTGACATCGATGCTGTTTCTTTATGCCCCTGACTCACTGGTATTCAGTGCATCAGCCAGAGCAGCCTCAACTTCCGTTGCACTGACTGTCGTCAGTGCGTCTTCTTTATCCTGACGTTTCTTGCGTCGATCTTCATGATATTTAAGACCTGTGCCTGCCGGGATCAATCGGCCCACGATAACGTTTTCCTTCAAGCCCCGCAGATAATCCCGTTTTCCAGTGACCGCAGCTTCCGTCAGGACTCTCGTTGTCTCCTGGAACGAGGCAGCAGAAATGAACGACTCTGTTGCGAGGGCAGCTTTCGTGATACCAAGCAATACACGCTCATACTTCACCAATTGCATCTCTTCTGATCGCAGTCGGTCGTTTTCTTCAAGCATTCTTGTGTATTCGACCTGCTCACCTTTAATCATGGTGGATTCACCTGAATCAACGATGTCGGCTTTGCGTAACATCTGACACACAATAACCTCAATATGCTTATCGTTGATCTTCACACCTTGCAGTCTGTAAACGTCCTGGATTTCTTTCACGATGTATTGCGTTAATTCCTCAACACCTTTCAGTCGCAAGATGTCATGCGGGTTTTCAGGCCCATCAGATACGACTTCGCCCTTCTCAACATGTTCACCTTCGAACACGGTCATGTGACGCCATTTCGGAATCAGCACTTCATAGTGATCAGATCCCTCCGGCAATAGACTCAGGTCGGTTGGAGTAATTACCAGTCGACGTTTGCCTTTGGTCTCCTTACCAAAGCTGACCGTACCAGAGATCTCTGCCAGAACCGCTGCTTCCTTGGGCTTTCTCGCCTCGAACAGATCGGCGACTCGAGGCAGACCACCTGTGATATCACGAGTCTTGGATCCTTCTTGAGGAATTCGAGCGATAACATCGCCCACCTCAATATGATCACCATCCTCCAGACTCAGAATGGCGTTCGCTTCCAGAAAGTAGTGAGCGGGCACATCAGTACCAGCCAAAAGCAACTGCTTACCTTCAGCGTCGATCAGACTTACCGCAGGGCGAGTATCCTTGCCGGCTGTCGGTCTTTCTTTCGGATCAATCACCGAAATGCTGGATAATCCAGTCAATTCATCAGTCTGACGGCGGATGGTGATACCTTCCTCCATACTTTCGAATACAACCTTACCAGCAACCTCAGTCACGATTGGGTGAGTATGCGGATCCCAGTTTGCAACCACTTCGCCCGCTTCAACGTGCGCATCATTACCCTTCTTCAGGACTGCACCATAGGGGATCTTGTAGCGCTCTCGCTCACGTCCCGATTCGTCTTCCACGACTGCGACTTCACCAGAACGGGATACTGCGACCTCTTCACCGTTTACTTTCTCAATTGTCTTGAGATTATGCAGACGAATGAGTCCCGAATGCTTGGCCTGAATATTATCAACCGCAGTTGCCCGGGATGCCGCTCCACCAATATGGAATGTACGCATGGTCAACTGAGTACCTGGTTCACCAATTGACTGAGCCGCAATAACACCGACAGCTTCACCAATATTTACCAAATGGCCACGACCAAGATCACGGCCATAGCAGTTACTGCATACGCCGTACCTTGTATCACAGGTGATCGGGCTACGAACCTTAACTTCATCAACACCCATTTCTTCTAACCGATTCACACCGGATTCATCGAACATCGAACCTGCCGGGAACAACACCTCACCGGATGAACTCATAACATCTGTTGCAATGACGCGACCAAGTACCCGGTTACCAAGTGGTTCAACAACATCCCCACCTTCGATAACTGCTGTCATCATCAATCCATCGTCAGTACCACAATCAACCCCGGTGACAACAAGATCCTGGGCAACGTCAACTAACCGCCGAGTCAGGTATCCGGAGTTAGCAGTTTTTAGTGCTGTATCAGCCAGTCCCTTGCGCGCACCGTGGGTGGAAATAAAGTACTGCATTACGTTGAGCCCTTCACGGAAGTTCGCTGTGATGGGAGTTTCAATAATTGAGCCATCAGGTTTTGTCATCAATCCACGCATACCTGACAACTGGCGAATCTGTGCGGGTGAACCCCGTGCTCCTGAATCAGAGTACATCCAAACGCTGTTAAAAGAGGTTTGCTCCTCTTTTTCACCGTCACGATTTATAACTGTCTCCTTGCTCAGGGTATCCATCATGGCAGCACCGACAAGATCGTTGGCGCGTGTCCAGATATCAATAACCTTGTTGTATTTTTCACCTTGAGTGACAAGACCTGACGAGTATTGGGATTCAATTTCTCGAATCTCATTTTCTGCTTCTGTAATGATCTTTGCCTTCTCCTCAGGGATAACAAAGTCTTCAACACCAATGGAAGATCCTGAATTAGTTGAATACTCAAAACCGAGGTACATCAGCTGGTCAGCAAATATTACCGTTTCCTTCAAACCGACACTTCGATAACAGATGTTAATTAAAGAGGATATATCCTTGTTGCCCAACGGTTTATTAACATGTTCAAAAGCAATACCTTTTGGCACTATCTCAAACAACAATGTCCGACCTACTGTCGTATCCATCAGGTTAGTGGTTGCTACTAATTCGCCATCATCATTGTTTACAAATTCAGTAATGCGAACCTTGACCCTGGCCTGCAATCCAGCCTTATCAGACCGATAAGCACGAGAAACTTCCCCGACATCCGCGAAGACCATTCCTTCACCCTTGTCGTTAATACGCTCACGGGTCATGTAATACACACCGAGAACAACGTCCTGGGACGGTACAATGATGGGCTCGCCATCTGCAGGTAACAACACATTGTTGGTCGACATCATCAGCGCCCGGGCTTCCAGCTGCGCCTCCAGGGTTAATGGCACGTGGACTGCCATCTGGTCACCATCAAAGTCCGCGTTATACGCTGTACATACCAGGGGGTGAAGCTGTATGGCTTTGCCTTCAATCAACACAGGTTCAAAAGCCTGAATCCCCAGACGGTGCAGAGTCGGTGCCCGGTTAAGTAAGACCGGATGCTCTCGAATGACTTCTGCAAGAATATCCCAGACTTCTGCTGTTTCCCGTTCAACCATCTTCTTTGATGCTTTGATTGTGGTAGCGAGTCCACGAGCCTCGAGCTTTCCGAAGATGAAAGGTTTGAATAACTCCAACGCCATCTTCTTTGGCAGGCCGCACTGATGCAGCCTGAGGGAGGGACCAACAACGATAACTGATCGACCGGAGTAATCCACTCGCTTGCCCAGGAGGTTCTGTCGGAACCGACCCTGTTTACCTTTAATCATGTCAGCAAGAGATTTGAGCGGTCGTTTGTTGGTACCGGTGATGGCTCGACCACGTCGACCATTGTCCAGCAGGGCATCAACTGCCTCTTGCAGCATCCGTTTCTCATTACGAACAATGATGTCTGGTGCAGACAGATCCAGCAGACGCTTCAGGCGATTATTTCTGTTGATAACCCGACGGTACAGATCGTTTAAGTCCGATGTTGCAAACCTGCCACCCTCGAGTGGGACCAGTGGTCGCAGATCCGGCGGCAATACTGGTAACACATTGAAAATCATCCACTCAGGCTTGTTGCCAGATTTCTCAAACGCTTCCATCAGTTTCAGGCGTTTTGTTAACTTTTTGGTTTTGGTCTCTGAATTTGTTTGCGGTAGTTCCTCACGGACTATCGCTATCTCTTCTTTGAGATCCATGTCCTGCATTAGATCCTGAATAGCCTCAGCACCCATTTTCGCTTCAAACTCATCGCCAAACTCCTCCAGGGCCTCGTAGTATTGCTCATCAGTCAACAACTGACGCTTCTCAAGCGTCGTCAGACCAGGATCAACGACCACAAAAGATTCAAAATACAGAACCCTCTCAATATCACGCAGCGTCATATCCATCAGCAAACCTATCCTGGAGGGCAAGGATTTCAGAAACCAAATATGCGCAACCGGGCTCGCAAGCTCAATATGACCCATACGTTCACGTCGTACCTTGGCAAGTGCGACTTCCACGCCACATTTTTCGCAAATAACTCCACGATGCTTCAGTCGTTTGTATTTCCCGCAGAGGCACTCGTAGTCTTTGGTTGGACCAAAAATCTTGGCACAAAACAGACCGTCCCGTTCTGGTTTGAATGTTCGGTAATTAATGGTTTCAGGCTTTTTTACTTCGCCATAAGACCAGGATCGAATCATCTCGGGAGACGCTAAACCAATTCTCAGCGAATCGAATTCTTCTGACTGTCCTTGCGCTCTGAGTATGTTAAGAAGATCTTTCAAGGCTTTCCTCCACCGGGCTCTGCGCCCGCCTAAGTGAATACTTTTTATGCTCAAATAATAATTTGTGAAAAAGTTCCAAATTTACTCAATCGCTTTCCAGCTCGATATCAATACCGAGAGAGCGAATCTCCTTGACCAACACGTTAAAGGACTCTGGCATGCCAGGTTCCATACGATGATCTCCATCGACGATGTTCTTGTACATACGTGTACGCCCGTGAACATCATCTGATTTGACAGTCAGCATTTCCTGGAGAGTGTAGGCTGCACCATAGGCTTCCAACGCCCATACTTCCATCTCTCCAAATCGCTGACCTCCAAACTGTGCCTTACCACCCAACGGCTGCTGAGTTACCAGGCTGTAGGAACCTGTAGAACGAGCATGCATCTTGTCATCCACAAGGTGGTTGAGTTTCAGCATGTACATCAATCCTACCGTTACAGGCCGATCAAACTGATCGCCGGTAGTCCCATCATAGAGTATGGTTTGACCATTCGTAGGAAGATCCGCCAACTCCAGCATCATCTTGATCTCAGTCTCTGCTGCGCCATCAAATACTTTAGTGGCCATCGGCACACCCAGACGCAGGTTACCCGACATTTCAATAATTTCTGCATCCGAAAAGGACTTCAGATCTTCTGTCCTGCCACTTTGGTTATAGACTTTCTCTAGAAATTCACGAATCTCTTCAACTTTGCGTTGATCGTCCAGCATCTTACCGATTTTCTTACCAAGACCGTCCGCAGCCCAACCAAGGTGAGTCTCAAGAATCTGACCCACGTTCATCCGTTTGGGTACTCCCAGAGGATTCAGCACAATATCAATGGGCTCTCCATCTTCATCAAATGGCATATCTTCAACCGGTTTGATAACAGAGATAACTCCTTTATTACCATGCCGCCCTGCCACCTTGTCACCTGGCTGTATACGACGTTTGATTGCCAGATACACTTTGACGATCTTTAATACACCAGGAGCCAGATCGTCGCCACTTTCCAGTTTTGCTTTTCCTTCCTCGAATTCTTCATCGAGTTCCTGGCGCCTTTCCTTCAATCGGGCATCGGCAGCTTCTAACAGACCATTCAATTTATCTGACTCAAGCCGCAGCTTGAACCAATCGTCTGTTGGCAGTTGAACGAGATAATCACTGGTGATTTTTTCACCTTTCTTGAGGCCCGGGCCAGCAACGACCGCTTTGCCCTTGAGTGAATCTGCTAACCGTTCGAAGGTCGCGGTTTCAATGATCCGATATTCTTCCTCGACATTTCGTCGAATTTCCTCGACTTCGTGCCTTTCAATATCGAGTGCTCTCTGATCCTTGTCGATTCCATCGCGAGTGAATACGCGAACATCAATGACCGTACCGTTGTAGCTGCTTGGTACGCGCAAAGAAGTGTCCTTCACATCAGAGGCTTTCTCACCGAAGATTGCTCGAAGAAGTTTCTCCTCGGGTGTCAGTTGGGTTTCACCTTTCGGGGTCACCTTTCCAACCAGAATGTCACCGGCTTCTACTTCAGCACCAATATAGACTATCCCGGATTCATCCAGCTTCGACAGGGCACCTTCCCCGACATTGGGAATATCGCAGGTAATTTCTTCAGAACCAAGCTTGGTATCTCTTGCGATACAGGTCAGTTCCTGGATGTGAATTGTTGTAAACCTGTCTTCTGTAACAACTCGTTCAGAAATCAAGATCGAATCCTCAAAGTTGTAACCATTCCAGGTCATAAAAGCGATCCGACAATTTTGCCCTAACGCCAATTCACCCATATCAATAGACGGACCGTCGGCAAGCACATCATCACAGGCAATGTTATCGCCCTCTTTTACCAGGGGCTGTTGATTGATACAGGTATTCTGATTTGATCGCGTGTATTTGGTTAGATTGTAGATATCCACACCAGCTTCACCGGATTCTGTTTCGTCATCATTCACACGAATCACAATACGGGCAGCATCAACTGTTTCGACGCTACCGCCTCGCTTTGCGACGACACAGACACCCGAGTCACGAGCCACTATTCGTTCCATGCCGGTGCCAACTAACGGCTTTTCACTTCGCAAGGTCGGAACAGCCTGACGCTGCATGTTCGAACCCATCAATGCACGGTTCGCATCGTCATGCTCTAAAAACGGAATCAGGGATGCCGCCACAGATACAACCTGTTGTGGGGACACATCCATGAAGTTCACACTTTCTCTGGCAGCTTTTGTGAATTCACCTTGATGACGTACATCAACCAGATCTTCGGTGATATTACCTTTTTTATCGAGTGGCACGCTGGCCTGCGCAATGATGAAATCACTCTCCACAATTGCAGACAGATATTCGATCTCCTCGGTAACCCGACCATCAACAACTCTAAGATACGGACTCTCAAGAAAGCCGTGCTCGTTGGTTCTGGCGTAGGTCGCAAGTGAATTTATGAGTCCAATATTCGGTCCTTCCGGCGTTTCAATCGGACATACACGACCGTAGTGAGTCGGGGGTACGTCGCGGACTTCAAATCCAGCTCGTTCTCGGGTTAATCCGCCCGGTCCAAGTGCGGATACACGCCGCTTATGTGTAACCTCCGACAAAGGATTATTCTGATCCATAAACTGAGACAACTGAGCAGATCCAAAGAACTCTTTTACTGCAGCAGCAACAGGTTTGGCGTTGATGAGATCCTGCGGCATCAGCCCTTCTGATTCGGCAAGGCTCAATCTTTCCTTGACCGCCCGTTCTACACGAATAAGGCCCAGTCGAAACGCATTCTCTGCCATTTCACCGACTGACCTCACCCGACGATTCCCTAGGTGGTCAATATCATCAACCGTATCCTGGCCGTTTCTTATATTTATCAAACACTTAAGAACATCGATGATATCTTCGTTTGAGAGTGTACCTTCACCTTCTTCCTCGACACGAGACAGACGTCGATTGAACTTCATTCGACCTACTGCTGTCAGATCATACCTTTCCGGTGAGAAGAACAAATTGGAAAACAAATTCTCTGCTGCTTCTTTAGTGGGCGGTTCTCCTGGTCGCATCATTCGGTATATTTCAACCAGCGCTTCCAGTCTGTTGTTCGCCGGATCAACATTCAGGGTATCTGAAATCCAGGGACCGCAATCCAGGTCGTTGGTGTAGATCGTTTTGAAACTCGCAAGACCAACCTCTCGAATCTGATCCAGAACTTCTTCGGTGATAAGCGTGTTGCAGGGAATGATGATTTCTCCGGTTTCCTCATCAATCACCTCTTCTGCTGTCACATGACCACAGACGTATTCGATTGGCACATCAAGCTGCTCCAGATTGTCTTTCTCTATCTGGCTTATGTGTCGAGCAGTAATTCTGGTACCTTCTTCGACTATCAGCTTACCTTTAGCATCCAATATTTCGAACCGGGCCGTTTCACCTCGGAGACGACCTGCAATCAGATCGAGGCTGTAGCCTTCCTCATGAACATTAAACGAATCAGTGTCAAAAAAGATCTCGAGGATTTCCTGCGAGCTATAACCCAAGGCTCTCAACAACACAGTTGCGGGCAACTTTCGTCTTCGGTCTATTCGAACGAACACGCAGTCTTTAGGATCAAACTCGAAATCCAGCCAGGATCCGCGCATGGGGATAACGCGTGCTGAATACAATAATTTCCCTGAAGAGTGAGTTTTACCCTTGTCGTGATCGAAAAACACTCCGGGCGAACGGTGCAGCTGTGACACTACAACTCGCTCAATTCCATTAATCACAAATGTTCCGTTGTCAGTCATCAGTGGAATTTCACCCATATAGACTTCTTGCTCTTTGATATCTTTTATTGCTTTGGTCGACGAATCTTTATCGTGAATGATCAATCTGACCTTCACACGAAGGGGTACCGCATATGTGACACTTTGAAGTTGACATTCCCTGACATCAAAAGGAGGTTTGGCAAGTCGATAGCTGACATATTCCAGCGACGCGCTACCTGAATAACTGACAATGGGAAAAACGGATTTGAACGCCGCATGCAACCCCTTTCCGATCTTATCGACAGGATCGACATTGTCCTGCAGGAACTCCTTATAGGATTCAACCTGAATGGCAAGCAGATAAGGGATGTCCATTACCCTTCTCAATTTACCGAAGTCTTTACGAATACGTTTCTTCTCTGTGTATGAATAGGCTGCCATTAATGCCTCCAAGCTAGATCATAAATTCGCATTGAGTACCCGCCGACATATATCGGGAGGTCCAAATTACAAGCGCAGAAGAGCCCGACAACTCCCGCTGCCTGCCCTTATGCCAAGTCTTTTCCAAGACAAACGCCTGGATTACTTAAGCTCCACTGAAGCACCAGCTTCTTCAAGCTGTTTCTTGATATCTTCGGCTTCCTCTTTGTTTACACCTTCTTTAACACTCGAAGGAGCGGAATCCACTACTTCTTTAGCTTCCTTCAAACCAAGACCGGTGATAGCCCGAACTGCCTTAATGGCATGGACTTTCTTCTCACCAGCACCTGTGATTATTACATCAAACTCGGTCTGCTCTTCTTCCACAGCGCCACCACCTTTACCACCACCAGCAGCGGGAGCAACGGCAACAGCTGCCGCAGCGGATACACCAAATTTCTCTTCCATTGCTTCAACGAGTTCAACTACATCCATCACACTCATTTCTGCAATTGCATTTAAAATGTCATCTTTTGATAAAGACATGAGTCCTATTCTCCGTTATTAAATTACTTAAGAGGCTTCCTGTTGCTTCTGATCGCGAACTGCAGCGACAGCGCGTGTCACCTTAGAAGGCACTTCATTTAATGTTCTGGTCAGTTTGGTAACCGGAGCTATCATCACTGACATCAACATCGCTAATGCCTGATCTCTAGTTGGCAGTTTCGCTAAAACATCTAATTGCTCAACTGGCAGCAGTTTGCCACCAACACTAAGCGCCCTGATCTCAAATTCATCGTTCTCTTTTGCAAAATCTTTGAATACCCGCGCACCAGCACCGGGATCTTCCAATGAAAAAGCC
>MPLY02042140.1_pt1 | contig 11007 bp, 6 predicted proteins | sample 1617301 | NCBI WGS metagenome assembly MPLY02 (sample SAMN05944805, study PRJNA350692) | marine metagenome | biome: marine; feature: ODZ; material: water; isolation source: 140 m water sample filtered on 0.2 um supor filter | place: Pacific Ocean | collected 2012-04-08 | depth 140m m
AAAATCGTTTTGAAACCGGCCAAGCTCGACTAACCGACTGGCCAAGCCCAACTCCACCCAGCATCCCATGGAAACCAGGCCTGCACCCACAACCTTCAAGGGCATCCTCCGCCATCTTGGCCCGGGGCTGATCATCACCGCTACCATCGTCGGCTCCGGCGAGTTGATCGCCACGCCCAAGCTGGCCTCCGAGGTCGGCTTCACCATGCTGTGGTTCATCATCCTCGGCTGCCTGGTTAAAGTCTTTGTTCAGGTCGAACTGGGCCGCTACACGGTGACGCACGGCAAGACAACGCTCGAGGCGATGGACAGCGTGCCGGGGCCAAAACTGCGCGTCTCGTGGATGGTCTGGTTCTGGGTGATCATGTACATCGGCTCGACAATGCAGATCGCCGGGATGATGGGGGGCATCGCCAGTCTGATCGTGAACGAGGAATCCGGCTGGCACATCGCGCTGATCGCCGTGGTGGCGCTGGTCTGCATCGCGCTGCTGCTCTCCGGAAGATACCGGCTGGTGGAGGCGGTGTGCATCGGTATGGTGGCGTTGTTCACCCTCTTCACCGTGGTGGCGCTGGTCTCTCTGCAGTTCACGGATCATGCCATCAAAGGCAGCGATGTGCTGCGCGGAATGAAGTTCAAACTGCCGGATGACTTCACCACAGCGTTCGGTGCGTTTGCCATCATAGGAGTCGGCACGTCAGAGCTGATTTATTACCCCTACTGGTGTCTCGAGAAAGGCTACGCCAGGTTCACCGGCAAAAACGACAATACTGTCGGCTGGCTCGACCGCGCTCTCGGTTGGCTCAATGTGATGCGGTGGGATGCGTGGGTGTCATGCGTCATCTACACCGGGGCGACCGTGGCGTTTTACCTGCTGGGCGCGGCGACGCTGTTTGGCAAGACAGTGGAGGACAAGGACGTGATCCCGACGCTCTCCTCCATGTACGAGGGGGCGTTCCCGGAGTGGGGTAGGATCGTCTTCAGCGTGGGCTGCTTTTGTGTGTTGTTTTCCACCGTGTTCGGCGCCACGGCGGCCAATGCCCGGCTCTTCGCCGATGCGTTGTCCGTGTTCAAGATCAGGGAGTACGAGACGGAAGCCAGCCGACATCGCATGGTCAAGACCGGGTGCGTTGTCCTGCTCGTGCTTTCGTTCCTGATTTTTGTAATGTTCGGCAACAAGCCGGTCACGCTGGTGTTCATGGGGGCGTTCGCGCAGGGGGCGCTGCTGCCGTTTTTGGCCTTGGCGGCCATTTATTTCATGCTCACGCGGGTGGATCGGCGGCTGCAACCGGGCCGCGTTTGGAAGGGATTTTTGGTGCTGGCCGCTGCCTGCATGATCTTCATCGGGACGTACAAGGCTGCGGAGGTGGTCGGCAATCTTTTCACTGAGAACAAAGCTGCCACAGAAAATACCGAGTCATCAGATCCACAAAATGAGCCAGTCAACTAATCCGGCCTTCGCGGCGTTCATGCAGGCGATCGACACTGGCGACCTGCCGGGACTTGGGCCCGAGGTGAGATCGTCAGCGCAGCCCAGCGCGGCGCTTGGCCAAGCGGTGGATGCACTTGGATTGGACGGCGAGGCGGCCGGCCTGGCCAAGTCGGCGGCACTGCTGTGGCACGATCATCTTGCCGAGTCGCACACGGTGTCGCAGGGCATCGGCTCGGCAGACGGCAGTTTTTTGCACGGCATCATGCACCGCCGCGAGCCGGATTACTCGAACTCGAAATACTGGTTCCACAGAGTGGGAGATCACCCCTGTTTCCCCGTCATGGCCAGTGCGGCGACCGACTATCTCGACGCCGCCGGCGACGAGGCCTTGGCCAAGCGCCTGGCCTCGGACGGGCGGTGGGATCCGTTTGCCTTTGTCGATGCCGTCGAGGCGGCGGTGCATTACGGCAACCCGGGAGAGATCGAGTCGTTGCAGCACGTCCAACGCATCGAGTTCGAGACGCTCGCGCAATCCTTCCTCCGTTAGCTTGGCCAAGCGCTGAATCATGGCCGAGTTTCTTAAAGTGCTAGGGGCGGTGTTGCCCGTTTTTCTGTTCGCGCTGCTTGGCTTTCAGTTGCGGCGGATGGATTGGCTGACCAAGGCCGCGGACGACAGCCTGCTCAAGGTGTCGGTCAATGTGCTGCTGCCGTGCCTCGCTTTCAGCAACATCAGCAACAATCCGGAGCTGCTCAAGCCGGAGAACATCTTGCTGCCGCCGGTGGTCGGCTTTTTCTCGATCGGCCTGGGCATGGCCGCCGGTTGGTTGGTACGAAAGTTCGCCACCGGCTCGACCGATGCTAGTGGGCGCACGTTTGCCATCAGCATCGGCGTGTTTAATTTCGGCTTCGTGCCGATTCCTCTTGTCGAGTCGCTGTTCGGTAAGAATGCGCTCGGTGTGCTCTTCGTATTCAATGTCGGCACGGTGCTGGCAATGTGGTCGCTCGGCGTGATGCTGCTGCACGGCGACCTGCGCACCGCCATGCGCAAGGCAATCAATGTTCCGGTGGTGACGGTTGTCGCCGCGCTTGTCGTAAATGCCACCGGCCTGCATGCGTACATCCCTGGCTTTGCAAACAACACAATCGAGAAGCTTGGCCTCTGCGGCATCCCGATGTCGATCCTACTCATTGGTGCGATGATGAAGGATCACTTCGCCGAGTGTGAGTTCCGTTCGTCGTTCCGTCTGTGCTGGGTCAGCGTGGCACTTCGGATTGGACTGTTGCCGGTGATGATGATCGCCCTGGCCAGGTGGCTGCCGTGCTCGACCGAACTAAAACAGGTGCTGCTCGTCCAGGCGGCGATGCCCTCGGCGGTTTTTCCGGTATTGATCGCCCGTCTGTACGGAGGTAACCCGGTCGTCGCCACGCAGGTGGCTATTGTCACCACGCTGGTCAGTTTGGGAACGATACCAATTTGGTTACGGGCGGGGGCGGCATTCGTCGGCCTGGATTTCGTCGGCAAATAGCGCTTGGCCAAGCGCGACTTTTGGCGCTTGCAGCCGGCCGCGCATTCGCGTAGGCCAATGCGCATGCGAGCAACCCTGCTACTCTCAATTGTCGGTGCGCTGTTCCTTCAGTCGAGCTTGTCCGCGGACGATTCACTGAAGGTGATGACGTACAACCTTCGCTACGCCAGCAATAGCAAGCCCAACGCCTGGCCGGATCGCCTGCCGCACATGGCCGACATTATCAAGAAAACGAATCCCGACATTTTCGGCACGCAAGAGGGCAAGTTTTATCAACTCAAGGAACTCAACGCCAAGATCCCGGGCTACACCTGGTTTGGCACCGGGCGCGACGGCGGGAGCCGTGGTGAATTCATGGCGATCTTTTACAAGCCGGAGCGGTTTGATATTTTGGAGTATGACCACTTTTGGCTGTCCGACACGCCGTACGTGATCGGCTCAACAACCTGGGGACACAGCAACCGGCGCATGGTGACGTGGATTCGGTTTCTCGATCGCAAAACAAAAAAGGAATTCTACTTTTGGAACACCCACTTCGACCACCGGGTGCAGCCAGCCCGCGAAAAGGCAGCTCTGCTCGTGAACAAGAAAGTCGCCGCATTAAAAACCAAATTGCCAATTCTCTTGGTAGGAGATTTCAATGCCTCAGCAGGGATGAATAAGGCCTACGACACACTGGTAAAGGACGGCGGCTTCACCGACACGCTGCTTTCAGCGAAGAAGGCGATAAACAGTGAATGGAATACGATGAACGGCTTCAGGCCAACGCGAAAGGGGACGCGCCGAATCGACTGGGTATTGGCCAAGGGGCCGGTGAAAACCAGCGAGGCGGAGATTGTGCTGTACGACAACAGCAAACAGTACCCCAGCGACCACCAGCCGGTTTCAGCGGTTATCACGCTGGAGTAGCGCCTGGTCAGGCGCAGTGTTGGCGAGGATTATTCCTCCTCGAACTCAACGTTGATGTTGTTGTTTTCGAGCGTGCTGCCCTCGGCTTGGGCTAGGCGCGACAGCGCTGTGAGATATTGCACCTTGGCGTTGATTTCGGTGTAGCGTCGGTTGGTGAGATCCCGCTGGGCTTGCAGCACCTGATAATTCTCGATGGCCCCCTCGTCGTACCGTTTGGTTTCATGTCCAAGGGCCAACTCGCTGCTCATCCGTGCCTGGCGTGTCACGGAAATCTGTTCGAATCGGTATTCGGCATCGCGAATGAGCCGGTCTATCTCCACCATGATGGATTGCTCCAAATCCTTATGCTGCAACACTGCCAGCTCTTTTTGAGCTTGAGCGGTCTTGTAGCTGGCCCTCGCAGAACGGTTCGGGATCGGGATGCTGAACTGAAGACCAAATGAATAATTTGGGTAATCAAACTCTCGAACATCCTTGAAGGCGGTATTGAATGTAGCAGCACGATTAACGAAGCTCGTAGACACGTACTTCCCTGTGTTGGGGTCTCTTAGCGGATACTGAGAAATTGTTCCATCCGGGTACCTGTGCATGACTTTAGCGTTGTCGCTGCCTGAAAGCCCGTAGGTGGCCCTAAGATCCAGTTGAGGGTAAAGTTGATTCTTATTGTATTTCAACCGGATGTCCGCGTTCTCCAGTGAGATTTTGCTTTGAAGAATCTCCGGGCGCTGGTTGAGCGCTTTGTCCCAACTGTCAGCTCGATTAAACACTGTCTGCACTGGGTTGAGTTCACCGACTGTAGTTATTTCTTTGTCCTGTGCGGAGGCAAAGTCGTCGCTCAAGAGCCGCTTTAGGGTGTTGACACTGTCGGCGTAGCCATTTTGAACGGAAAGGAGCGAGGCTTTTTGCGAGAATAACTCGGCTTCCAGTTGAGGCAGCTGAGATTTGGCCAAGGTTCCGACCTCGGCTCTCCGTTTCTGGTTGCTAAAGTTTTTCTCTGTCAATGCGAGAGTTTCCTCGGCGACCTTTACATTTTCACGGCTGGCGATGAGTGAGTAGTATGCGAGTTCGACACTGGACACGGTCTGCGTGATTTGCCGGATGACGGTAAGGGCGGAGTTCTTAATCTGTTGCTTATTCAGTTTGATACTCATACGGGTGCCATCTATCCACGCTCCTCTTAACAGGGGTTGGGTGAGATTGGCAGAGAAGCCCGTTCCGTAACTTCCAAACGGGAAATCTGATGCACTCTTTCCGGTCGTTTCGGAGGAGTTAAATCCAAGATTGTAGCGCATTCCGGTAGAGGGCAGTAAAATGCCGTTGAGACCGAAGTTGCTTCTGAAGGAGTCTGTTTTACTGGTTGGAATGGTAAACTCGAGAGGATTCTCTCGGCCTTTACTCTCTCGAAAGCTGTCCGTTACTCCCAAGCTTAATCTCGGGTCGTAGGCTCCATAGCCACCTTGCAGATTCAGGGCAGCCAACCGTGGCTGATAGTTTGAGATGCGGACATCGAGGTTGTTCTCCAAGGCAATCTGGATGCACTGCTCAAGGGTGACCGGTCCGCTGGGAATCTCAGCTGCATTGGCTGCGGTCAATCCCAGGGCTGCGGACAATCCCAAAATAATTTTTTTGAAGGACATGAGAGAGCGAGGGTGCGTTATCTGCCCTCGTTCGTCAATCAGGAGAAAGTTAAGGTTTTGCATTAAATAGAGTGGTGTAGCCGTTTTAATCGGCCAGTTCCATACGCCCTGACGTCGGTCAGGGTTTCAGGATTCGGTAAAAAAGCTCCCCGCCCTCGGGGGCGGTCTCGTCAATGAACACGTTGACCGGCGGGGTGGCCAGCAGCGGCCCGGAGAGGGTCTCGAACGCTAGGCCAAGCACGGTGGCCCGCTGTACCCGGTATGATTTGCCCGCCACGCTGTGCCAGCGGATCTCCGGGCCAAGCGCTGTTTGCCGGCTCGCCGGCAGGATGGCGAACACTGAGGTCGGGTCGTCGGGATCGGTCCCGGCGGCGAGTTCATCGTCGTCACTCGCGCCGTCGCCGTCCGCGTCGTCCGCGTTGAGGGCAAGCTCCACGATGTCAAACTTGTGGTCGCCGGTGTTCATGTGGTGCAGCAGCAGCACGGCGGGCCGTCGGCCTTCCCGCTTGGCCAAGCCGCGGTCAACGGTAACTTTAATCGGCTCGTTGGCGTTGTGCATCACCGTGCCATCGATGCCAAGTGCCGAGTGCACCACCGGCTGGGTCACGTCGTAACGGATCAGTTGGGTGCGGTCGATCTCGGGGTAGCCGTATTGCTCGGCGCCGAGCGAGAGCAGGCGGAAGTCAAAATCGGTTTTCTCTTCGTCGAGCCCGAGCATCCGCGCCGGGACCGGCAGCACCATCACGCTGTTGTTGAACGGCACCGTGTCGTACTCGTCCGGCGGGAACACGTTGAGATAGCCTACATCGGCGATGCCGCGCTCTCCCCGTGGTACGCGGATAAGGATGGAAAGAAAGACGTCATCGGCGTAGGCGGACACGGTCAGGTCATCCTTGAGCAAGCCGCCGTTGCTGCAACTAGCCAGCTCATTGTCGATCCAACCGTCGAAGTCGGTGTCGATCTGCAGGTGTGGGTCGTAAATGAACGAGTGCGGATTCGTCCACGGTCCGGCGTTGGCGATACCGAAGTAAAGCGTCGTCTCGGCCACCGAGCCGGTTTGCGGGTAGTCCGACGCCACGCCGAACGCCAGCACGTCGGCGGCAATGTCGGCCGGGTCGGCGAGCGAGTTGTTGCGCGGGCTGATACCGGCCAGCTCGAACACCGACACCAACGGCTTGGGATGAGCCGAGCCGCCCTCGAGCGAAAGCTCAAGTGACACGAGGTTCCAGGCCGGCAGGCCAATCCGGGTTACGGTGGTTTTTTTGGTGGAGGCTGCACGTACAAGCGCGTGGTAGGGCACACGCAGTTTTTCGGTATCATTACTTAGCACAATTTTGCCGCTTACTTCGTACACCCAGCTTCGGGCACGGTCATTGAGCAGGGACGGGGTCAACGGGTCGCCGGTGCGGTTAAACTGGGCCGGGTCGGCGGTGAAGCGTACCGGCACCAGCTCGTGCGACTTGGTCGCAACGGTGATTTTTTTCACCGGCAACTCGATACCAAAGCCGTTTTCCGTGACTGTTTCCTCGACGGACAGGTCGAACTTGGCCTCCGAGTCGCCGTGGTTTGTCAACCGGATTTGCCGTGTCTTCTCCCATGGCTTGGCCAGGGCCAGCGTGCCGAGCGACAGGGTGGTCAACCCTTCGGAATCCTCCGCCTGCGCCGTCACGGTGGTGTTCACCGCCTGTGCCACGTCGAGAAATCCGGCCCCAGCGAGCGACTCGGGGTAGACGGTGCCGTTTTTGTGCAGCATCGGATTGGCGGTGTTGAGCAGCAGCGCCTTGATCTCGGTCGCGCCCCAGCCGGGATGCGCCTGCTTGGCCAGGGCCGCCGCTCCGGCGACGTGCGGCGTGGCCAGTGAGGTGCCGGTGAACCACGCGCCACCGATGCCGGTGCCCATCCGGGCCGATTGAATCAACTCGCCCGGCGCGGTGATCTCGGGCTTGAGGAGGCTGTGCGGCGACGATGGCCCCCGCGCGCTGCGCGCTGCCATACGGTATACCGAGCCGTCGAGCTTGGCTGAGCCGACGGCGATGACGGAGCGTTCCACACCCGGCGCGGCGACATGGTAGAAATTGTCGTTGTTCGAGTTGCCGGCTCCTGAGACAATCACGCTACCCAGCCGCGTGAGGTTGGTGAACACCTCGGCCTCGGCCTCGTGTTTTTCCTCTAGCCCCAGCGTGGACCCGAGTGAGAGGTTGACCACGTCCATGCGGTCGGCGAAGTCGTTGTCGGCGTTGGGGTCGGCGCACCACTCCAGAGCGTCGAGGACGAGGTTTGTTGTGCCAAGCGCGTTGTCGCCGAATATTTTCAGTGCGAACAACTTTGCTTTGGGAGCCACGCCTGGTCGAAGCAGGAACTCAGAATAATCGAGCCCGGCGAAGTAGTCTCCATCGTAAGGACGCCCCTGTTTCGTCACGCCGACTCCGCCGACAATGCCTGCCACGTGGGTGCCGTGACCGTAGGCGTGGCGATCCAGCGGGTCGCCGTCTGGCAACGGCATATCATTTCCTCCCGAATAATCCTTGCCGGCAAAATCCCAGCCATCGACCTTGTCGGTGGGGAACGTGCCTTCCTCGACTTTCGTGGCGTCGTTGGATTGATACGCCTCCTTCGTGCCGGCTCCGCCGAACATGGCGTGCGTGTAGTCCAGCCCAGAGTCGATCACGGCGATGCGCATGCCTTTCCCGTCGAATCCGGTGGTTCGGGTGCCCCACGCCGTTTTGGCGCCGATGGCGGGCACGCTTTTCGCGGTGAGCAGCTTGTACACCCGCAACCGCTCGACCCGTTTTACGCCAGCCCGCTTGGCCAAGGCAGCCCTCGACTCCGGGGCAATCCGGACGCGCAGGGCGTTGACGAGCCGTGAATAGCGTCGGGTCACCCGGACGCCATCGGCCTCGAGCCGCTTGGCCATGGCCTCCTGATCGGCGGCGATGCGTTTGGCTTGGTGTTGAACCGCTTGGCCAAGCGCGACGTCACCGAGGCCGGCCTGTTTTTGCTCAAGATAAAAAGGAACCAGCGCCTGATCCTCGAGCTGCACCAGAAGCGGGATTGTCTTCGGTGCCTCGAGCGCCTTGGCCAACGGCAGGCCCGCAACGAGCCACAGCAGGGGAATGCGAAGCAAAACAGGCGATTGCAGGAGACGGTTCACGGAGTTGGTTCGGCGCTTGGCCAGGTGATGGCACCGGCCGCCGCATCGTGTGTGAGCGTTTACGTCTTGGCAAGTTCGAGGCTGGGCAGTGACAAAAACTGCGTTAATTTTCAGGGCGGACTTGCATCCGTTTTTTCGTCTCCCTATCTTGCCGCGACCGGTTGCCGGAACTAATACAAGCCGATCACTTGAAGACTCCGTTTCACCCCTCTGTCGCCGCGCTCCACGTGCGGCAACTGCATTGATGCCTGAGCCTGAGATCACTCCGGAAGTTATTGAGGAACATGGCATCACTTCGGAGGAATACGATCGCATGCTTGAGATTCTCGGCCGCGAACCCAACTTCACTGAGCTGGGCATTTTCTCCGTGATGTGGAGCGAGCATTGCTCCTATAAAAACACACGGGCATTGCTCAAGACCTTCCCCACCCGGTCGCCCAAGGTCATCGTCGCCGCCGGGGAGGAAAACGCCGGCGTGATCGATATGGGCGACGGGCTGGGCGTGGCGTTCAAGATCGAGTCGCACAATCACCCCAGCGCGGTCGAGCCGTTCCAGGGGGCGGCCACCGGCGTGGGCGGCATCATCCGCGACATTTTCACCATGGGCGCCCGGCCGATCGCCTGCATGAACTCACTGCGGTTCGGTAGTCTCGAGTCGCCGACCGTACGGCAGCTGTTCCGCGGCGTGGTGGCTGGCATCGCCCATTACGGCAACTGCATCGGCCTGCCGACGGTCGCCGGAGAGGTTTATTTTGACCCGTCCTACGAGGGCAATCCGCTTGTTAACGCCTTCAGCCTCGGGGTGTTACGGCACAGCCAGGTGGCACGGGGCGCGGCCAAGGGAGTCGGCAATCCGGTCTTTTATGTCGGCCCGGCGACGGGGCGCGACGGCCTGGCAGGGGCGGCGTTTGCGTCGCAGGATTTGACCGAGGAATCGGCCGAGCAACAGCGCGGCGCGGTGCAGGTGGGCGATCCTTTTATGGAGAAACTCTGCATGGAGGCCTGCCTCGAGTTGCTCGCCACCGGTGCGGTCGCCGGTATACAGGACATGGGCGCGGCCGGGCTCACCTGCTCGAGCTGCGAGACGGCGGCTCGCGGGGGTACCGGCATCGAGATCGACCTGGCCAAGGTGCCACAGCGCGCCCCCGACATGACGCCGTACGAAATTCTGCTGAGCGAGTCGCAGGAGCGGATGCTCATCATCGTCCACAAGGGTCGCGAGGAGGAGGTCAAACGGATTTTCGACAAGTGGGACTTGCCCTGGGCCGAGGTGGGACAGGTGACTGGAGATGGCATGATGGTCGTCAAAAACCACGGCGTAGCCATCGCCTCCGTCCCGGCGGCAAAGCTCGCCGATGAAGCACCGATTTATCATCGCGAGGCCCGCGAGCCGGCTTACCTTGAGCAGACCCGTGTGCTGCGGCTCGACGACATCCCGGCCTTGGTCGACCCGCAGACCGCCTTGGCCAAGCTACTCGGCTGGCCGACCATCGCGTCGAAAAACTGGGTGTACCGCCAGTACGACCACATGGTCCGTGCCGGCACAGTGCTCAGCCCTGGCTCGGATGCAGCGGTCATCCGCGTCAAGGCCGACTCGTATCCACCGTTACAGAATGATGCGACGCAGAACGGAATCCCGGACAAGTACCTGGCGATGAGCGTCGACTGCAATGGCGTACACGTATACCTCGACCCGTATGAGGGTAGCAAAGCCACCGTCGCTGAGGTGGCCCGGAATCTGGTCTGCTCCGGAGCGCGGCCGCTGGGTGCGACCGATAATTTAAACTTTGGCAACCCGCACAATCCGGAGTTGTTTTGGCAGCTCAAGGAGAGCGTGCGCGGTCTGGCAGAGGCGTGCGAGGCGTTCGGCACGCCGGTTACCGGCGGCAACGTCAGTCTGTACAATCAAAATCCGGCCGGGGCCATCGACCCGACGCCAACGGTCGGCATGGTAGGCCTGATCGAAAAGCCGGAACATATTACGAGCCAATGGTTTAAGGATGAAGGAGACGCAATCATCCTTCTTGGCCAAGCGGTGAACATTGACGATCCGCTGCTTGGCCTGGGCGGTTCTGCGTTGCTGCAGATTGAGCACGGCCGCAAGGGAGGCACGCCGCCGCCGTGCGATTTGGCCAAGGAGAGTGCGCTGCACGATGCGCTGCTGGGCCTGATCGCGACCGGTGCCGTGAAAAGCGCGCACGACTGTGCCGAGGGCGGCCTGGCCGTGGCACTGGCCGAGTGCAGCATTTCCCAACTAACCGCCCGGCGCACGCCGCGGCTTACAGGCGCAACGCTCGACTTGAGCGAAATCGACTGCCCGCGGGTGGACGCACTGTTGTTCGGCGAATCGCA
>MPLY02179086.1_pt1 | contig 10885 bp, 8 predicted proteins | sample 1617301 | NCBI WGS metagenome assembly MPLY02 (sample SAMN05944805, study PRJNA350692) | marine metagenome | biome: marine; feature: ODZ; material: water; isolation source: 140 m water sample filtered on 0.2 um supor filter | place: Pacific Ocean | collected 2012-04-08 | depth 140m m
CACCCGTGCGCAACCCGAAACGACGAATCTGACTGGGCGAGACATAGACGTCGTCGGGGCCAGCGAGGTAAGAACTGCTGGCCGAGCGCAGAAAGCCAAAACCGTCCTGCAGAATCTCCACCACACCCCCACCTTTGATCTTCTCGCCGCGCTTAGCCTGGGACTTGAGGATGGCGAATATCTGGTCCTGCCGGCGTAACCGGGAAACGTGATCCAGGCTCAGCGAGCGGGCGACTTCGGCCAGCTCGGTGGGAGACTTGTCTTTCAGTTCAGTCAGACTCAGCGACATAACGTGGGGGTCTCAGTATTAGTGGAAGTGGCCGGGGATTTGACTACCAGGGCGTCCGGTCATCGCCCGGGATTGGGGCAAGTAAGTAGTTTCGAGAAACGGCTAAAAAGGGGAACTGCGCCGTAGCGCTAGCATCAATCTATCACTATCTGGCCCTGCCAGTCTACTCCAAGTTGTTGGGGTCAGGGTTTATTAGGGTTTAGAGTGCAGGCTGTCTGCTTTGTATACGGGTATTTGTGTTCGGGTGTCATCAGAATCAAGTGCTGCCAACTGACCAGCACAACCATGTTACAGGTGCTCGTCGAGGAAAGCAGCCAACTGAGTTTTCGATACGGCTCCGACCTTGGTCGCCTCGACCTCGCCATTTTTAAACAGCATCAGCGTAGGTATGCCACGAATGCCGTACTTGGGCGGCGTGGCCGGGTTGTCGTCAATGTTCAGCTTGGCAACCTGAACTTTGTCAGCATATTCATCGGCCAGTTCATCGAGTACCGGCGCAATCATCTTGCAAGGCCCGCACCACTCGGCCCAGTAGTCGATCAGTACCGGTTTCTCTGACTCCAGTACTTCCTGCTCAAATGAATCGTCGCTGACGTGAATAATTTTGTTTGGCATCTGAATCCAAATCCTCTTTTGCTCTAGAGAGAATGCGAAACACAAGGGTATCAGGAAATGGTATCGGGGCATGTGGTATACTTGGTGCTTCCCGATACCCGCCAGGGGGAGCCGCGCCATTTATCGGCGACTCGCTCTCAACTGAGGGAAGATTGTTACAGAATTCCACTTCGAGAATCAAGAGCCAATTATCCGTACGGGGTGAATCCGCCTTTCGCCCACCTCCAGGTCCCGGGTCCATTTACCCACGCCATCGACACGGCAACACAATCCGGGCTGTAGGCAGCAGCCTACGCGATCCGCGGCCTTTTTTTGAATGTAACCGCCTGGCAGAGCCTGCCGAAACGGCTTGACCACACGAAATACCCCATGGAAGATCTCTCATACCTGACCGACAAGAAATTCACAGAATTTGACCTCGTCCCTGAATTGCTACAGGGGCTCGAAGCAGCCGGATTCAATTGCTGCACGAAGATACAGGCCGAGTCACTACCACTCGCACTCGCCGGCAACGACGTGGCCGGGCAGGCGCAAACTGGTACCGGTAAGACGGCGGCCTTTCTACTTGCGATCTTCAATCATCTACTGACGCGCCCGCGTCATGAACAGCACCAGCTGACTAGCGTACGTGCGGTAGTACTGGCACCGACGCGCGAACTTGCGATCCAAATTCACCGCGATGCCCGGTTGCTGGGTAAATTTACAGATCTCAGGCTGGGGCTGGTCTACGGCGGTACCGGTTATCAGCAGCAGCGTGACTCGCTGAGCGAGGGCGTCGACGTACTTATCGGCACCCCCGGTCGCCTGATCGATTACTTCAGGCAAGGCGTGTTTGACCTTAAGAGTGTGCAGGTGGTCGTGCTGGATGAAGCTGACCGCATGTTCGACCTGGGTTTTATAAAAGATATCCGCTTCATCCTGCGGCGCATGCCGCCGCCTGCTGAGCGCCTTAACCTGTTGTTTTCCGCCACGCTCTCACATCGGGTGCATGAGTTGGGCTACGAGCACATGAACGACCCCAACGAGATAAAGATAGACGCCGACACCGTCGTGGTCGAACAACTGGTGGAAGAAGTCTACTACCCGGCCAACCCGGAAAAGTTGCCACTGTTGCTGGGCCTTTTAAAGCAGACCGGCGGTGATCGGGTGCTGATCTTCGCCAACATGCGCATCGCCTGTGACCGGCTCGGGCGGGCGCTGGACAGACAGGGCTTCTCGGCCGGTGTGCTGTCGGGTGACGTGCCGCAGAAAAAGCGCGAGCAACTGCTCAAAGCCTTCAAGGAAGGGCGCCGGCAGATACTGGTCGCGACCGACGTCGCCGCCCGTGGTCTGCATATCCCCAGCGTGAGCCATGTGTTCAACTACGACCTGCCGCAGGATCCCGAGGATTACGTTCATCGCATTGGCCGCACCGCGCGGGCCGGCGCTAGCGGCCACGCTATCAGTTTCGCCTGTGAGGACCACGCGTTCTCGCTGGTTGATATAGAAGATTACGTCGGCCACGCGCTGGAGCGACGGGAGATTTCAGAGGATTTGCTGGAACAACCAGTGCGTGGGCGTAGCCAAGGGCAACCCGATGATGGCCCGCGCAAGCAGGCCCGAGGCGAGCGCAAACACCACGCTGACCGGCGCCAACGCCAGGGTAGCGTCGACAGCAAAGATGCCGCGCCCGGCGTGCGGGCTGAAGAATCGCTGCGCGGAAGAGATGCCGGTGAACGTGTTCCAGGCGAAGCCGCTAGTGCTGTCACCCAAGAGCGAGTACCAAGCCCAGCAAAATTACCGGAGCCACCTACTCCAACACCCGTACACCCGCACCCTGCGCTTCAGCGCCGGCGTGGAACAGAAGTGCCTGCCATCGGCTAAGACCTCCCCGCCCAAGGACCAGCGACTACGCGTACCGGTCACGAGTTGAGCACGTGCTAGCGGTTTTTCCTTTACCGGCGACATCATCTTCAGCGACAGGCGCCATCGGCAATCCGGTTTTTTGCTATTCTCTGCAATAACTAACCGTTGGTCATTCTTTGCGTAATGACAGCAAAATCGAGATTTTCACGTAGTTTTATTGGCGCCTTTAGCGCGTTCATTCTGGCAACTATTTATTTCGGGTTCACCGCCAGTCATCTTCCAGTCGGTGCCGGGCCGGATGCGTATGCAAATTACTCCGCTGTTTCTTTTTACTTGAAACACAAACGCCTGGCCGTTTTTCCAGAAGACGAAAACACAGCCGGAATCAGCTACACCCCACACGGCACTACTCGCCTGCTTCGACCGCCGCTTTCTTTCCTGGTTTCCGCGCTGCTTACACCGGTCTCCCCTCTAGGAGAAAAGGCATCCCGTAATGTAGTGGGCTCAAAGGCCTGGCACATGGCGCCAAGGATAGGCTCGGTGCTGCTATGCGCACTTACCGTGGCTTTTGTTTATCTGGGGCTGTATTGGTACTTCGGCAACGCCTGGTATGCAGTTGTCGGTAGCGCGCTGATCGGGCTTTTGCCGCAGTTCACTTTTATCGCTTCACACCTGAACGATGACAGCAGTGCAATCTTTTCCGCAACCATGCTGTTTGCCGCGCTTATCCTGATTTACCAGCGCAGAACAAAGCTTTCCACCATCGTGTTTCTGGGCCTCAGTGTCGGCCTGGTCCTGGTATCCAAGCTGTCGGCATGGCTGGTACTTCCCACTGCCGGGCTTGCATTTCTGCTGTTTTTCAGAATTGAAAAAAAGCGCTGGCTGCCCTGCGGCCTGATACTGATAGCGATGACAATCATCGGTGGTGGCTGGTGGCTCCTTTTTAACATGTCTCATTATGGAATCGATGACTTCCGTGCCCGTAACATACAGCGTGAGATCGCCCCCAGACACAAGACCCTGAAAGCCTTTCAAGGTCGCGGTTTCATTGCTGACGGAATTGGCTTCTATCAGTTGGGCATCAGGAATCACGACAATTTCGTTGGTGCCTCAATAAAATCGGCTATTGGACACCTGGGCTGGTTGCAGCTTCGGCTTAGTCCCGTGCAGTACACGCCTTACTACGCTGTTCTCATCCTCGCGGTGTTGTATTACCTGATGCGGGTACTGTTCGTCAGTGTTCGATGCTGGACTGGGATGCAGGAGGCAACAGATACTCGTAGATTCATTTTCGAGACACTCCTGGCTGGCGCTATTGTCTTCCAGGCTCTGGCCTATACCTACCGAAACGTCTACCAGGACATCCAGGTCCAGGGTAAATACCTCCTCCCTATCATCCTGCCGTTGCTGGTCCTGTTCCTGGCAGCCACCCGGGTGATGGGCCACACCTTTGCAACCTGGCTCAGGGCCACCGGTTTACGATCGATCGTGCTGCAAAGCCACAACATACTCCAGGCCATGGCCTTGCTCTGTGTGTTCGCCTTTGGGCTGGCTCACCTGGACGGAATACTGCGGTACGTACGTCCGTTCTATTTCCCATTCCCTTACAGCCTTAAGATCGGCAATTTTGAATTCCTGGATCTAGACCAGGCGTTGTGGATGGAACTGCACAAGGACATATCCATCACGATTCAGGATGGTGCGTGGCAGATCCAGTCGACCGGCGAAGATCCGCAACTGGTACTACCGGGTCACATCTGCGATCGCTACGGCAAAAATTTCCTGGTGCGGGTGGACTTGGTTTCAGCTCCTAGTTGTTACGAAAATTACGTTCGAGAATACTCTGACTTATTAACTGCCTACAATATTTCTGATGGTGCGCAATCTATCCAGGCGTGGGGGAAGTCACATTACAATACTTATGGTAAGGTCGAAGGTCGCAAGCTCCCTGCTAGTTGTAGTAACAGCGTCACCATGACCAGTGACGACATGACTACGACTGCGGGTACTACCGGGGAAGTTGTAGGGGATGGTAAGGTGCTGGCGATATATGTTGACGAGGGTGAGGATTTCCGTGCTGATTTTCGAGGACCCGCTGCAAAAGCCGAGTACGGGTCCGGCAATCAGTCGGTCGTGCTGGGATTAGCGGTAAAGACCTGCAAGCGCCTGCGCCTTGATCCGATGGTCGGGCCGGGCCAGATGGCCATCACCGCCATTGGCTTCTTAAAGATGAAGATTCGACCACCATGGTTTTTGGATAACTGATCGGACTGCTGCATTGGCCCCGCGATCGCCGCTGGCTGACGTAGCCTCTATTCTCACCAACAAATGTTTACAGCCACTAATGAACGTGTCCAGTGTAGTATCACTATCGAAAGCCAGCAATTCAACAATAACCAACCGAGCGCCATAGACAGGATAAAGATCAGCACCAGGCCTATTTTCACCAAACCAGACAAAAAGGACTCAATGCATCATTACCAGCAGCCAGGTATCGGGCCGGCGGAAAAGTAGCCCCCAGTGTGATAGATTTACTCTCAGCCGCCTTCGCCTGGGAGCGCTTAGCCAAGCGGGCAGTGCAGTTCCTGCTGTGGCTCGGTGAGAACTGGTAATTCGAGCACCCTCTGATAAAGTCCCTGGCCCTCTGTTGAGCCATTCCGTTAGTCTGAGCAACCCCATGCAGTTTTACATGTTGACGATAGCGTTGTGCACTTTGGTGAAAGCCGTGAGGCGCACTGCTGTGGGCCTTGTTGTTGCCCTTGCAATCACACCAGTTCCCGCCGGCGCAGTTCTGACTGCGATCGTGGACAGCGGCATTAAATCATCGGATCGGCTCACGTTACCGATCGACGAGGGAGTTCTCGAGTACGATTTCGTCAGAAATGACAACATTGCCGACGACAAAACGTATAACCGGCACGGCACTTTCATGGCACGAACGTTTAACCAAGTAGCCGCCACGGAACGGATCATGCCCCTAAAAGTCACCGAGGGACAAAAATTACCAACCCTACACCCCCACACCCAGAAAGCGCTACTGCCGCGAGTGAACGCCGCACTGACCTTGGTTAACAATACGCCAGCGGTGTCCATCGTTTTGTTGAACAGGGCTTGGCCCGTCGATACTGCTCTACTGAAAACAGCAGCCAGCAAAGGCAAAGTGGTGGTAATCAACGCGGGTAACAAGGGGCAAAATGAGCCAAAAAATACCGCGAAAAAAATACCGCTACTAAATGGTGCCGGCATCATCGTTGGCGGACACACCGCGAAGGGAATCATAGCAGGCATTAGCAACCGTGCTGGCTCACTGAAGGAGCATTACCTTACGGCTCTTTACTCAACGGATGGCACCAAAACTGTGGGTAGCTCATTTGCCTCGGCACGGGTCGCGGCAGTCGCTGCCATGATAAGGAGCCAGAATCCCCAGCTCAGCAATGCGCAAGTCACCGCACTCCTTTTCAGCACTGCCACCGATGCTGGCGCGGCCGGGGTCGATGAGATTTATGGCTGGGGCCTGCTGAACAAAACCAGGGCCCTCAACCCGGTGGGCGATATCACCGTTCCTACCGAGGAAACTTCTGAGGAAACTACCGAAGAATCTGCGGACGAGTCGAGTGATGAGAATGTCGCCGGCAGCGCAGGCGGGTCCGGCGCCGTGCTGGCAGCACTGGTGGTCGGTGGTGCCGGCTATGCGCTACTTGGTAACAACCCCGACCTCAAAAAAACGCTGGTCCTGGACGAGTATGGGCGCGCTTACGAACTCGACCTCGAGACCCGCGTTACCATCCGTCACCCCGGCGCTTCGGCGGGTTCGGTGCTGGAGGGACTCGATAACAAGCAGACAGAGGAAACGCTCATCAAACGCAGCGATTTTCAGTTGACGGCACGTTACCGCACGCTTGCGGCTAACCGGTTTTCCGCTGGAGTCGGCAGTAATTCGGTTGACGCGGCCCGAACCCGCCTCGCAGGCATGTCGTTCACTGGCCACCATACTGACGGCTTTCGCTACGCCTTTGGGCTGAACGACCCACTGACGGAGTTTTTCGACAATCAGCCCGGCGCGGCCCCTAGCGACGGCTACCTGATGGCGTTCCAAACCGATGCTTTCCAGTCACCACTGCTGGGCTACGCCAACCAGGGGTTGCACGGTGCCCTCGGATTCTCTCCCCGGTCACGCTGGCAAACCGGCTTGACATTCTCGTCAGCAAACGACGGTCGTCGTTACGGGCTGAAAAGTGACAGCGCCAGCCTTAATGCCGGCTACCGCAAGGATCGATGGGGAGTAAACCTGCAGATGGGTCTGCTGGCAGAGGATGGCAACCTTCTCGGGGGCGCGTCTGCAGGCGCCCTCAGCGTGGACACGGCGACTACCTTTTCTGCGAATCTGGCCGGGCACGTAAATCTGCACCAGAAATGGGCCATGGTGGCCAATTACACAGATAGCCTGACCCAGGTTGACGACCGTGCCAACAGCCTGCTGCACGACTTCAGCAGTCTGCGCAACAATAGTTGGGGAGTAGGCCTGCTTGGCCGCAATATCGTTGCGGCCGATGACGCTATTGGTATGGCGTGGTCCCGACCGCTACGCACGCATGCTGGGGATGTCACCGTTTCCGTGCCATGGCGACGTGATTTAAGTGGTCAAATTCATTACAAAACCGCGCGTACCAGCCTGGTGCCAGATGGGGCAGAGCATTTACTGGAACTTTTCTATCGCCGGCAACTTACTCGGCAGTTGCAGTTGTTCGCGTACTTGGCACATCGCACGGAGCCACTACATCGGCAATCAGCCCGTCCCGAGTCCAGCATCCTTGCGTTGATTCGCTACAGACCCTGACCGCTCGCGGCGGAATGGTCGGCGTATGGCCGAGGCCTGTAAGAGTATCAGTCATGGAGATAGCATGGGCGTGTTCCACCTCCGTCAGTCGTCTCGCGTAAACTTCAGGTAATTCAATCCAAATATCGAGACCTCCGCTCTGGCCCAGCCAGACAACAGCTCCGCATCTTCGATCAAAACAACCGCCAAAAAATAGACGTGAATCGATCCGGGTCGAAATCCCGTAAGCGCCTCTGGCTCCTTCTCAAACTAGCCGTAACCATCGGCCTGGTGGTGTTCGTGATATACAAGGCGGACCTGCTCGACCCGGACGGTCGCAAGGCCCTCTGGCAAACACTCAGAAACGTTGATTTGTTCTATCTCGCAATCTCATTTTTGGTTAGCGTGGTAGCGAATCTAGTGAGCACTTACAAGTGGCAAGTACTGCTTCTTTCCAGGCGTATTGTAGTCCGTCTGTATCGCCTGTTCGCGTTGTACTACATCGGGAAATTTTTCAACTTGTTTCTTCCCACCGGCATGGGTGGTGACGTCGTCCGGGTATACGAACTTGGCAAGATCACCGGCACTAATACTGAGTCACTTGCCTCCGTTTTCATCGACCGGTTCACCGGCATGATCACCCTGACGATCGTATCCCTGGTGGCCGTCCTGGTCAGCCTCAGGGAGCATGATCTGCCGATTATTACCTACAGCCTGGCGGTCTGCGTCTTCCTGATCAGCATCCTGATATGGCTTATGCTGGACCGCCGGCCGCTCGCTTTGTTCTCTAACCTGATTACAGGCAGGTTCGAATCTTTGACTCCATTGATACAGAAACTGGCGCGCACCCACGATGCTGTTCGCGCTTATAAGGACAACCTGCCGACACTCTGGTACACGTTCGCAATCTCCCTGCTGTTCTATTTCCTTGCCGTGATCAACGTCTGGGTCTCAGCCCTTGCCTTCTCCCGTGAGGTGGAGTTTCTAACCATCCTGGTCGCCGTTCCCGCCATCATGCTTATCATGAATCTGCCGGTGTCCATTGGCGGACTCGGCCTTATGGAAGCCGCCTACACCATAATATTCACATCCTTCGGCTATAGTAGCGGCCTTGCTGTGTCGACGGCATTGCTTATTCGCCTGAAAACTCTAATCGATGGTGTAGTCGGTAGCATTTTTTACCTGGCCAAGCCAGAACCTATTTCCGAATCCCGTGAAGCATCCTAAACAGCGGACACCAACAATGGATAAGTACAGCGAATACCGATTCGACAACATTATCCAGGACCCTGATCGTTCCTTTTTCCACAAGTATCAGGACCTCGTTATCGGCAACCGGCGCATTGGTTTCCTTTTTTATTTCGAAGTTTGCACCGTATTGTTTAATCCGATTCAGGGCATGCTCGGACTTGCGCTACGTAAACTGCTGTTTCCACCGTTGTTTGGCAGGGTCGGGAGAAGGGTCGTTTTTGGGCACCACATCAGCATCCGGTCTCCCGGAAATATCCAGATCGGCAACAATACAGTGATCGACGATTTCACCACTCTCTCCTTCCGTGGTTCCACTGACCAATATATTCAACTCGGCGACAATGTGCTCATCAGCCGGCTGACGATGCTGAAGACCCGTGGCGGCAGTATTGAAATCGCCGACCATGTCCACGTCGGGCCGAATTGTCATCTCGGCACCGCCAGCACCTTGCTGATCGGAGAATATTCCCTTATCGGATCGAACTGTTTCATCGGTGGACTGCATCATGGCTACGAGGACAGCGACAAACCTATTATGCAACAGCCATTGGACAACCGCGGCGGTGTCACCATCGGTAAGGACGTCTGGCTGGGTGCCGGGGTGACCGTGCTGGATGGCGTGAGTATCGGTGACAGTGCGATCATCGGCGCCTCCTCGGTGATCACCCGGGATATTCCCGCTTATAGCATAGCGGTCGGTTCCCCTGCTAAGATCATCAAGCAACGGAGCCGGCCAAGCGATGGTGCCGCTTCAACGAAAACCGTAGATTGAACCCCAACAACCTGACTGCGGGGAAGTCGGCTCAGAAACATCCAGCGGCGGTGACGACAACGAGCCAATAACCTTCGCGAAATTGAACCTTCAGGCTCCTCGGTTCGAATCCTATTATTGGCCGTGGTGGCGGCACGACCTAGGGCCAGACGCCAGCCACCGTTATGCCATGGCGTTGCGGGCAATACGCGCAGCAACTTGAACCGGTGATCCCCGGGACCCGGCCGGGTGCAGAAATATGTCCTGATTTGTTAGCAGACTACTGATGAGGCGCCGTGGCGAGGGAACTGGCGCCCCAGTTTTAATCGCAGACATGTAACAGCCCAGACGCTTTTCTTCGCCCGCGAACGGCAGCGGATCAGACCCGCATAGTACACGATACCCAGCCGCTGCTGCCTGGCGCATTAGTACCGGTGTCGGCCAGCCAACTGGCCGCAAACTGCTGTCACCCAGGGCCAGTTGCCGAGGGTCGAATACCTTGAGCAGTTGCTCAACGACTGCCCGCCTGTGGAAAAACCACTTGCCTGGAGCCCAGGCGACGACCGGCAGCGCCCCAGCCTCCAGTGCACTAGACACAGTGTCGACCGCCGGCATGCCCTCGGCGATGCGATGTACCGTGTTCAGTGCCAAGATTTCGATGTTCTCTGCGGTCACGATCTGCCGACCCGGCAAGATAAAACAATGGGCGTCTGACGACCTGCAGTCAACCTGCAGGCTGCCCCCGTCTTGGCCTACCTTGATGAGGTACCGGTCCTGGCCGTTATCGGCCCGGCCTTGGACCAGTTCATCGAAAACGTTGCAGCCATAACGTTCGGCCAGGCAGGCGATCCTGGGAATACCGGGGTATCGCCTGGTGGCGTGAGCCACTAAATGATCCAGTGCCTCGACGATATCGAAAAACGGATAGATGTGTACGTGGCTGTCTACCAGTATTTCCATGATGGCGGCCAGAGTATCGGGCTGAACTTGCTTCGCGCTCAGTCAGGAGGCAATCAGTACCTGCAGCAGCCTCCCACCGGGGTTGTTCGCACCGCAGGTACTGGCCGAGCCCTGGGCCGTCCGGCACCCAGCTTGAAAGCCGGGTCTCGCCCCGTCAACCCGTACAGCCAGCCGAACCCAGATCGCGATGCCGTTAACCGTCACCCGCGGGGGTGCTGTTACCATCGCAACTGATCGGAGTTAGCTGCTGCAATTGCCGTAGTGAACGCCGCTGGCACTCGAAACTTTGAACTCCCAGGTGATACCGCCGCGGTAGCACTGGATAACTCCACCGAGATTCTGCTGGTAGATGGTCCAG
>MPLY02114024.1_pt1 | contig 10870 bp, 7 predicted proteins | sample 1617301 | NCBI WGS metagenome assembly MPLY02 (sample SAMN05944805, study PRJNA350692) | marine metagenome | biome: marine; feature: ODZ; material: water; isolation source: 140 m water sample filtered on 0.2 um supor filter | place: Pacific Ocean | collected 2012-04-08 | depth 140m m
AAAAACGAGCACGCGCTACACCCTATCGGTGGCGGGCGAGTCGGGTAGCGGCAAATCCGAGACAGCCCAGGCCCTAGCTGAGGAACTGGGAAAAGCGGGTATAAATTGCACCATCCTGCAGCAGGACGATTATTTTGTTTATCCGCCGCGTTCCAACGACCAGACCAGACGCCAGGACATTGGCTGGGTGGGGCCTCAGGAGGTTCACCTGAACGTGCTCGACGCCAACCTACAGGCGTTCCACAACGGTGCTACCAGCCTTGTCAAACCATTGGTTCTCTACGGACAGGACCAGATCACTGAGGAAACACTAGATGTCGCTGGATCGCGTGTGCTGATCGCTGAGGGGACCTACACCACACTGCTAGAGAACGTGGACGCCCGAACATTCATCGATCGCAGCTACATTGATACCCGCGCCCATCGGGAAAAGCGTGCCAGACACGAGTCTGAACTCGACCCGTTCATCGACCAGGTACTGGCCATAGAACACAGAATCATCTCTGCTCACAAGATCAGGGCTGATCTCGTCATTGCAGCGGACTACACGGTGAGCATTCCTGCCTGATGCGCGTTGGCTTTCTGAACCCCCAGGGAAATTTCGATCCGACCGATTCACACTGGACCGAGCATCCGGATTTCGGGGGTCAACTGGTATACGTCAAAGAAGTCGGCCTAGCACTGGCACGCCTCGGGATCGAGGTCGATATCCTGACCCGGCGTATTAAGGACCCGGACTGGCCGGAATTCTCTGAGCCGGTCACGCATTACGACAGCGAACACGAGCGCTTGCGCATTGTCCGTATTCCCTGTGGTGGGGACCTTTTTCTGGCCAAGGAAGCCCTGTGGCCGTATCTCAAGGAGTGGGTGGCTGGAATAGCAAGATTTTATGGCAGCCGACTACCGGATTTTTTCACCGGTCATTATGCCGATGGTGGCTATGCCGGAGTAGTACTCAAACAGCAGTACTCTTCCGGCTTTACCTTCACCGGCCACTCGCTCGGCGCCCAGAAGCTGGACAAGCTGGATATGAATCCGGCCAATTCAAAAGCACTGGACGAACGCTTTCATTTCTCGCAACGAATAGCGGCTGAACGGCTCAGTATGCGTGAGGCCTCGCGAATCATCACCTCGACCGGTCAAGAACGCATGGAGCAGTACGCTCATCCCCTGTATACGTCCGCCGTAGACAGCGGGGACGATGAACGATTTGCGGTCATCCCCCCAGGCGTTAATACTCGAATCTTCTGTACCGAACCAGCTCCCACTGACAAGGCCGTAACAGCATCTCTCGCCGAGCGCCTGCCTGACCTCGAACGACCACGTATCGTGATATCGAGCCGGCTGGACGAAAAGAAAAATATCCTCGGCGCGGTACGCGCCTACTGCAACTCAGCGGCGCTGCGCCAACGGGCCCGGCTGGCCTTGTACCTGCGGGATGTGGATGACCCGTTTGGACAGATCAAGAACTTGCCACCGGGTGAACGGTCGGTGCTCGAGCCTATCCTGCACCTGATCGATAGTTCCGGCGTCCGCGGTAATGTCGACTTTGTTAATGCCACGTCACAGCAGGTACTGGCTGCAAGTTACCGTTTCTTCGCCCAACGGAATTCAGTGTTTGTCCTCAGTTCACTCTACGAGCCCTTCGGCCTTGCCCCGATCGAGGCAGGGGCATGTGGACTGGCGGTAGTGGCAACCCGGAACGGCGGGCCAAGCGAGATATTCGCCGACGGCTCCGGGGTGCTAGTTGACCCGGCCAACCCCGCCGCTATTGCCGAAGGCATCGCCCGGGCACTGACGGATCACGCTGGCTATGCCGAACGCATCCGCCAACGTGTGTACTCAACCTATACCTGGGAACGTACCGCAGGGTCTTATCTGGCAGCCATCGAGGCAGGTTGTCGTAGCACCCACACCATGCCCAGCAATTCCATTGAGCTCGATGCATCTGTGCGACTTAAGCGTTATCTCGCCAGGCGCGGGGAATAATTACCGCATTGTCACTGTTGGGCGGTATTCGCGATCCTGGCCGAACATACGCCGGTTCGCCACCACGATCCCATCACTGGTGCGGTGATAGCGCTGCGCATCATCGGCTGGGTTCTCGCCGATCACAGTACCGGCCGGCACCTCGCAGCCATTGTCCAGAATCACCTTACTGAGCCGGCAATCAGAACCAATGATACAGTTCGGCAGCACCAGGGCCCCTGTCAGCTCACAATCTGATGCGACCTTGACATTTGAAAAAAGCAGAGTACGCGTGAGTTGCGACGAATCGATAACACAGCCGCCACTCACCATTGAGCCGCTGACACTGTGCGTATCCGGCACGCCTGCACCGATGAACTTTGCCGGCGGTAACTGCGCCTGGTATGTCCAGACCGGCCACCGCGGATCGTACAGATCCAACGCCGGTTCGGCACCGGTGAGTTCAATATTGGCCTGGTAGTAGGAATCAATGGTGCCCACGTCACGCCAATAGCTGTTGTGGTCGACGCTCGCGGCCATGGAGAACACCTGCACCTGATGGCCGGCTTCGATCGCACGGGGAATGATGTCGTGGCCGAAATCGTGGCTGGAAGTGACGTCTTCGGCATCGTGCTGCAATTGGTCCGCCAGGTATTCGAGCGAGAAGACGTAGATTCCCATACTGACGAGCGCCTTCGCCGGATCCGTGACCAGCGGCTGGGGATAATCGGGTTTCTCCTGAAACGAGACGATCCTGGCGTTGTCGTCGACGCTCATTACACCGAAGTTTGATGCCGATGCCAGGGGCACGGTGTTGCAGGCTACGGTAAGGTCTGCTTTGCTGGCGACATGGGCCGCCAACATCTCGCCATAGTCCATTTTGTAGACATGATCGCCTGGCAGGACCAGGACGTACTCTGGATGGTGGCTGGCGATGATGTCGAGGCACTGGTAGACAGCGTCCGCGGTGCCCTGATACCAGGCATCCTCCTCGACCCACTGTTGCGCAGGCAGCAGTTCTACAAACTCACCGTACTCACTGCGCAGGTTGTTCCAGCCCTCCATGATGTGCCGAATCAGAGAATGAGACTTGTACTGCGTCAACACGCTGATGCGGCGGATTCCGGAATTAAGGCAGTTCGACAAGGCGAAGTCGACAATCCGGTACTTGCCGCCGAAGGGCACAGCAGGCTTGGCCCGCCAGTCGGTTAGCATCTTCAGACGACTGCCGCGCCCCCCGGACAAAACCAAGGCGAGCGTATCCCGCGTGAGGCGACTGACGAACCGGGTGCCGAGCGTGCCGCTCATGGCGACTCCATGGATACGGGCAAACAATTGTAACCAGGAAACGCAGCTAAAGGGCTGATTTGAATCAGGCTCGGCCGGAGCCTGACATCAATAAACGAAGGATCAAGATTGTCTGCGCTGGCGCAGATCAGGCCCTACCCTTGTTCGGGGCAGTAATCAACTACCAAGATACACTAAAGAATCCGATTTACGGCGTCCCGAAGGGGATTCGCACCCCTGTTGCCGCCGTGAAAGGATGGTGCCCTAGGCCAACTAGACGATGGGTACGGGACCTGGGTGTAAAGGAAAAATAAACGCCCTATTTGCCTCAGGCCCAGTGGTAGCTGGCCGCCAACCGTCCACGGCTTCACCGTCCGATCGCCCTGAGTGCACTGTGAAGGCAACGCTACCTCACAATCTGGTCGTTTCTCTCCAGTAACAGCCCCATCCTGAAACTCCGGCAAGCAGTATCCCTACAGCGCCACGGCGCGGCTTTTTGAGTCGAGTGGTGGGTTTTCGCTAGCGCTCGAACAGGCCAACTGGCGGCACCCGGCTTTTGACTGGCAGGGTGGGCGCTGTGGTTTCAGCTTGTTGGAACCACCCAACAGGCTTCGGCTTTATGAGTTGATGCCCAACATCTCTTTCGTTTTTGTCACAGCAGTAACTGCATCGCCTGCGTAAGCGTCGGCCCCGTAGTAGGCGCAGGTTGCAGAGGACACCGCTGCGCCACCGACGAGAATCTGTACCTTGTCTCTTAGCCCCGCGACCTGAACCGCCTCAATTGTCGTTCCGATCATCGGTGCAGCGGTGGTAAGAAGTGCGCTTATACCGACGATTTGCGGCGCGTGTTCTTCGACCGCTGCGACGAAAGCTTCCGGTTCCGTGTTAACACCAAGATCGATGACGTCAAAACCCGCGCCTTCAAGCATGGTGCAGCAGAGATTCTTGCCAATGTTGTGGACATCACCACGCACCGTACCGATCACTATCCTGCCCAGATCGAGACCACCAGATCCGGCGATCAGCGGTCTCAATACCTCCATCCCTGCGTTCATCGCTCGGGCCGAGAGCAACATCTCCGGCACAAAATAACTGCCCTCCTCGAACAAATGACCCACCTCGGTCAGTGCTGGAATAAGCGAGTCAAACAAAATGTCCTTTGGCTCCATGCCCAGCGCGAGACCCTCCTCAACGTAGTTGGCGATCTCACTATCCAGACCATCGATCGTCCGGTCATAAAGACCATCGAGAATCTCATCCCAATGTTCTTTCGAAGCCCGCTTGGCTTGCTGAGCAACGACGCGGGTCGTGATCACTCGCTCACCAGCCTCGACCGGCGCAAACTCCGAAGACCGTAATTCCGGGCTCTTTGCGCTACCGCCCCCTGTGTCAAAGTGCATTGGGTCAAACTGCTCGATCGTCTGCGCCACGTACTCAAGCCGCTCAACCAAGTTCTCCCCTACCACCATGTCGGAGATACCGAGGATTATTCGACCATTGCCAACGGTCTCTAATAGATGATCAAGGTAGTCGTGCAGCACACTCCCTTCCCTGCTACCTTCAAGTAAAGGGGACGGAATCGGTCCCCACATGATCGGGCCAGCAGCACCCCATGACCCCCACAACTCGTCAAAGGTCGTCGTGGTCAAAGGAAACGGCGAGACCGACTCACATACATCCAACCCTGATTCTTTCAGTGGCCCGAGCAGGCGCTTAATATCACCATCAGTATGACTGCCGACACATTTTCCCTGGCCATGGAGAATGTCTGTATACCGCTGGTACGCTGGCAGACAGTACTCCTCAAACAATTTGGGATTGGTCATTGTCCCATCGAGATTGTCGGGAAGCTCCACATAGGGACAGTCAAACTCGGACAGCTTTTCCAGCGTGTCGACAAAATGCTCATCGACTTGGCTCAAGAGTCGCTCCACCTTCGCCGGTATATCGGACAAGGCATAAAATAGTGGGACCTCTCCGAAGTACTCGAGCAGTAGTTGCTGGAAAGGTGCACGTTGAGTAACGGGTGCCAGAAATCCGTTACACCCCAGCTTGGCATCTTAGACATAGAAGCGATCAAACCAGGGCACAAACTCGGCTCGATCGAGGATGAATTCAGCGACTCGTAGGTCGTTATCTTCCTTAACGAAGTGTTCCTTGAGGTAAGGGTCAACCGCCGTGGGAATCATGCTCTCAGTCAGGTGCCAGGAAACCGATGCGGCACCTACCGGAGTTCTAAATTCGATGCGGGTGATGCCGGCCTTGTCAGGGGGAAAAAACGGCGGTGGCCATGCTGCCGGAAAACCTGAAAAGATCGGATCTTGCTCGCTGAGCAGGTGTTCGCCGTTGAAAAAGCAGACCATCTCGACACCGCGCAGCCGCAGCGCGTAAGGGTCTGCGAACTTAAGCTCACCCATTCCCACCTTCTCATGTACCTCACTCAAGCTGAGATCCAGGAAGGAGGGCGGCATGGTACCGGTACGCTGCTTGGCGTTGTACCAGATTTCCATACGGTCGATGAATGGAATGCGGTCCGGCGTTTCACCACGCAGTACGGCGAGCAGCCTTTCACGCTGCGTCATAGGTATTTTGGAATTGACCATGGGGGTGATCAGTTCGGGCCGAGCCGAAAGCCGGAAAATGTCTTATGGGCCAAGGAACAGAAATTGCCCTCAGTAAGCGCTACCAATGATGCCATCAGCATAGCCACCGAGCCCGCCATTGCGGGCTCAACATAAGCCCCGTTATTCGCACTGGCCATATTGCCTCCGCCTGGTGCCATTCATGACGACTGACGTCGAGATTCCCTCATTTTCGGATCATTTGCAAGCACCATGCGCCGGGTCGGCGTTCCGATGGCAGCTGAACGACAAATGGGTCGAACGGCTGTGGCGGCGTCAAGCGCTCAAAGCCCTCCAGCAACAACCCAGGAGAGGTCGCCTTTGGCTGAATTACGGATCATGTATCCACTTCCGGCCAACATACCGTGATTATGTCTGGTACTATGACTTCGTGCATTAAAGGATGGATGGTGGCAAGGCTTTCAGGGCCCTCAACATTATTGCCGAGCACACGCGTGAGTGCTTGACGATCCAGGTGCAGCGCAAGTTCAACTTCACAGATGTCATCGATACCCTGACTGATCTGTTCATCTTAAGAGGTATTCGGGCCTGCATTTGATCAGATAACGGGCCAGAGTTCGTGGCCCAGACGGTTAGGAACTGGATCAAGGCCGGCCTCGGAAACCACCGTGCCCGTGGACCAAAGAACACCCATGCACTAACATTCAGACTGGACCGGTCAATGGGGGCGGGTCACTCATCGAGTGCTAAACATTTTGATAATACACCTTCATGTCGCGGTGTGTTTCTTCGGCAAATTCAACATTAAAGAGCATTTGATTAAAACCATCTACCAAAACCCCAAACCTTCCGTCTATTACGACAGCGAGAAACCTGAAACCGGCGTTTCATCGGTCTCTGAGCTGTTAGGAGCAACTTGATGGCGACGATCGTGGAGAAAGTTAAATCCTTACCCCTGCCACCGCAGCAGAAGCTAATGATTCTACGGCAGCTCGAAAGAAAGGTGTTGTGGCTGTCGGCATGGATGATCCACAACGCCAACCATTTGCGCGAGAATGTCGACGGTTTAAAGGTCGGCGGCCATCAGGCGTCCTCGGCGTCACTCGTCTCTATCATGACGGCACTTTACTTTGACGTTCTGCGTCCCGAGGACCGGGTCGCAGTCAAACCGCATGCCAGTCCGGTCTTTCACGCGATCCAGTACCTGCTGGACAACCAGACATGCGACAAACTGCAACGGTTCCGTAGCTACCAGGGAGCGCAGGCATACCCCTCGCGCACGAAGGACGTTGACGACGTCGATTTCTCCACCGGTTCGATGGGACTCGGGGTCGCCCAAACCTCGTTTGCCAGTCTGGTGCAGGACTATGTCGGCCTAAAGGGTTGGCGAGATGACGAGACGCCTGAAGGCCGGATGATTGCATTGGTGGGGGATGCTGAATTAGATGAAGGCAATCTGTACGAGGCGCTTTACGAGTGCTGGAAGCACGGGCTGCGGAATGTCTGGTGGATCGTGGACTATAACCGGCAAAGTCTGGACGCAGTGGTGGCGGATCGGCTGTTTGGGCAAATTGACCACCTGTTTCAAATGATGGGCTGGCGTGTGCTGACGTTAAAGTACGGCAACAAACTGCAGAAGGCATTTGAGAAACCTGGTGGGGCAGCATTGCGGAAGTGGATCGACGATTGCCCCAACTTGCTGTACTCAAATCTGGTTTTCAAAGGTGGGGCGGCGTGGCGAGATCACATCCTCTCCGATGTCAGTGGGGATGGACAGGTTCGGTCATTACTGAACGACTACGACGACGGTGCCTTGCACGGTTTGATGACCAATCTGGCCGGTCATGACATGGAAGTGCTTTGCAGTGCGCTCAACGGGCTGGACGACGATCTTCCAACGTGCGTGATCGCTTACACGATCAAAGGTTACAACCTTCCCTTCGCAGGCCATAAGGACAATCACGCCGGGCTGATGAGCCACCAACAGATGGACCAGTTCCAGCAGGCGAACGACATCGTAGAAGGTGCCGAATGGAGAAAGTTTGCGGGGCTGCAGGTGTCCGAAGATGAACTGCAGGCCTTTCTGGACCAGGTGTGCTTCAACCAAAAAGGATCACGGCGTCATCAGGGGCCGAAGCTACCAGTACCCGACACAATCGCCGTACGAACTGACCCGATCATGTCGACGCAAGAAGGATTTGGTCGAATCCTGTTCGATCTGGCCCGGCAGAGTGGTCCACTGGTCGACCGGATTGTGACCACGTCTCCCGATGTCGCCGCCTCGACTAACCTCGGCGGCTGGATTAACCGGCGGGGTGTTTTCCGCCGCGCCGGTCTTGACGATCGCCCGCAGCAGCAGGATATCGCTTCGACGCAAAAATGGGAGATGTCGCCGAAAGGCCAGCATATCGAGCTGGGAATCGCGGAGAACAACTTGTTCCTTATGCTGGCGGCACTGGGCCTGTCGAGAGAACTGTTCGGTGTGCGTCTGATTCCCATCGGTACACTCTACGATCCGTTCATCCATCGAGGCCTCGACGCCTTGAACTACGCCTGCTATCAAGACGCCCGGTTCATTCTGGTGGCCAGTCCATCTGGTATCACCTTAGCTGCCGAGGGCGGCTCGCACCAATCTCTGGGGACGCCGCTGACGGGAATGGCTCAGGATGGACTGGCCGCGTTCGAGCTGGCGTTTGTCGACGAACTGGCCGTGGTGCTCCAGTGGGCCTTCGACTACATCCAGCGTGACGGGACCGGAGAATACAACTCGGCCTGGTTGCGCGATGCCCAAGGCGGCTCGGTGTATCTGCGGCTCTCCACGCGGCCCATCCGACAGCCCGTACGCGAATTGTCTGAAACGCAGCGGCAAGCGATCGTCGAAGGCGGATACTGGTTGCGGTCACCCATGCCCGGGGCGGAACTGGCCATCATCTACAGCGGCGCCGTTGCGCCGGAGGCGCAGGAGTCGTTCGAGCAACTGACGGAAGATGTGCCGGGAGCGGGCCTGTTGGCAGTCACATCGGCGGACCGCTTGAACGCCGGCTGGCAGGCCGCCGGGCGGGCGGGTAGGCAAGGCCAGTCGCGCATCGAATCGTTGCTGGAGCCGATGGCCGCGGATGCAGCGCTGGTAACGGTTACCGACGGTCACCCGGCGACTCTCTCGTGGATCGGCGCGGTGCGCGGCCATCGAGTGCAATCGTTGGGGGTCGAACATTTCGGCCAGTCCGGAAACATCACGGACCTGTATCGGCATTATGGTCTGGATGTTGACACAATTCTCAACGCGTGTGCTAGCGCGCTCCTGAAGCGGAAATGAAGCATGTCTATCGAGATACGCCTGCCAGCCCTTTCACCGACGATAACGGACGCCGACTTGGTGAAATGGCACGTGAACGAACGAGATGCTGTCTCCGCAGGCGATATCATTGCTGAAATCGAAACCGATAAAGCGGTCGTGGACGTTGAGGCGCCGGAAACAGGAACGATTGCCCGAATCGTCGTCCCGGAAGTCACCGAAGGTGTGGCAATCGATACGGTAATCGCGGTACTTGAGCCAGCTACGGAATCCTACTTGGGCATCTCCCGCACGGCCGAGAGCGTCCACCTTGTGTCGAGAACAGAACCCATCGCCGAACAGGTTCCCGAGCCTGAGCCTATTCCAGCAACGGCTGACGCGTCGCACCAAGCAACCACTACGACAATAATGTCGACATTGGCCCCTGATGCAAGACCGGTATCTTCGGAGCTTATCAACGCCAGCCCGCTCGCCTTGCAGATGGCAGCACAACTGCGTTTGGATTTGGCACTAGTTCGGGGCTCCGGTCCAAGTAACCGGATTACCAAAGCGGATGTCGAAGCCGCCGTCGCACACGGTCAGATCAGCTCGGCGCGGGTGTCCGATCCTGCCGACACGCCCAACCAACAGTCTCCCCAATTTCCAGCAGAGGGCGAGCCGACACCACAGGCTCCTTTTGAACCGGAGTTTGAGCTGCGACCGCTCAGAAAAATGCGCAAGACCATTGCCCAACGGCTCAGCCACTCAAAACAACGGATTCCACATTTTTACCTCTCGGTTGATTGCAACCTGGATCAGGTGATGGCGCTTCGCAAACAATTCAGCGGCCGATCCGACAAGGAGTGCAGGCCATCGCTGAACGACATAGTTATCAAGGCGGCCGCAGCTGCGCTACGCAAGGTGCCCGCTGCCAATGCCTGTTGGAGCGATGAGGGAATCAAGGTATATCGGTCGGTGGATATTGCGGTTGCTGTCGCATTGGACAGTGGACTGATCACACCGGTTATCCGCGATGCCGACCATAAAGAACTGCAAGCGATTTCCGCAGAGATGAAGGAATTAGCCAGTAAAGCGCGAGACGGCAAGTTACGACAGGAGCAATACCGAGGTGGCACCTTCTCCATTTCGAACCTCGGCATGTACGGTATCAAGCAGTTCGAGGCGGTGATCGATCCCACTCAGGCCTGTATATTGGCCGTGGGGATGGCCGAAAAACGCCCGGTTGTCCGAGACGGAACGGTCGAGGTTGCGACCCTGATGACTTGTACGCTCTCGGTAGATCATCGAGTACTCGATGGTGCTGTCGCAGCCGAGTTGCTGTCTGTCTTCAAGCAGTACATCGAGGAGCCAGTGGGCATGTTGTATTAGTTGCGCCACACGGTCGACTGGTTTTTTGAAACAGCAAACCGGGGCGGACACGCCCACCGGGAAACCGGGCAGGCGATCATTGCGGCTACCAGTACTTCCCGGTTTTGGCTATCGGATAGCCAAAACACAAACATATATACTGGACGATCCGGCCAGAGGTCTCTACCTTCCCCAATAGTGTTTCTGGAACAGCCCGAACCAACACAGTACCCGGCGGAGTCGATTCCGACGACGGTTTTCTGGAGATGGAGGTGCCTAACCAATCCTTAGAAATAGCCCTGGTAGCTTGTGAACAGCCGTAAATAATCATTACCGCGCCGGTGATTGACATCATTTGTATAGTTAAGCTCGGTGACGATATTCGACTTGC
>MPLY02114056.1_pt1 | contig 10853 bp, 14 predicted proteins | sample 1617301 | NCBI WGS metagenome assembly MPLY02 (sample SAMN05944805, study PRJNA350692) | marine metagenome | biome: marine; feature: ODZ; material: water; isolation source: 140 m water sample filtered on 0.2 um supor filter | place: Pacific Ocean | collected 2012-04-08 | depth 140m m
GACCTCTTCCAAACCGGGAGAATCAATTATGATTATTGACTTTGGGGCGGGGACCACGAAAGTTTATATAGTTGAGAGTGGCATAATTAGAGATTCCCATGTAATTAATAAAGGGTCACAAAATATTTCAGTCTCTCTTTCTAAAGCCCTTGGTGTGAGTATGGCCGAAGCAGAAGATATTAAAAGGGAAAAAGGATTACTGAAAGACGACCAGCATACCTATCAGGTTTCTTCCTTGGTTGTCGGCGGGGTTCTAAACGAGGCTAACCAAGTTCTTTTGGGTTATCAAAAAAAGTATAACAAGAATGTTTCAAAGGTTTTTCTAACTGGAGGAGGGTCGATACTAGAAGGATTTGTAGAACTTGCAAATCAAAAAATATCTTCATCGGTAATCACAAGTGACCCGTTTTCAAGCCTGCAATATCCAGCATTTCTTGAAAAAACATTAAAGCGGGCAGGCCCAGAGTTTGCAGTGGCTATAGGTGTAGCTTTACGAAAATTAGACGAGTCAGGCTAGTTAATAGTACCCACATTCCTTTTGTTTTTTTCCCTTCTTCATAATAAAATTTAATCATGCTTGACACTTTTGACAAAACTTCTTTTATACCGAAAAAGTCATTGGCACCAATTTCTAAAAGGAAACCTTCTATAGGCCTTTATTTTATAATTTCGGTTATTGTTTTCTTGCTAGCGACTGCCGGTTCCGTTGGGGTTATTGTCTATAAAGCCTATGTAGAAGGTGGAATAGAATCTAAAGCGGCCTCTCTACAAAGGGCCAAAGAGGCTTTTGATCCCAGACTAATTGATGATTTATCAAGATTGGACAATAGGATTGAGTCGAGTGGTAATATCCTTTCCTCACATATTGCGCTGACCCCCTTATTTGATTTACTGGAAGAGTTAACTTTGAAGAATGTTAGATTTGAACAGTTTGAATTTCTTGTGTTAGATTCTGGTGAAATGACGCTTGTTATGACTGGCGAGGCTGTCAATCATGCGACTGTTGTCTTACAATCCGATCTTTTGGGACAAAGCAGATTTCTGAAGGACCAAATATTTTCAGATATTAATCCTGATCGTTCTGGCAATATTGGTTTTTCTTTGGAGGCCACGGTTGACCCAAGTCTAGTTTCTTTTAGAGGTAATGTAGAAGGTCTTTAATATGTCACGACCAATTTTATCAACATCATTAATAATTATCGCTGTCATAGCTTTTTTCTCGTTTATTGACCCGACTTATAAGGAGATTAAAGTTTTGAATGCGGAGAGTGCTCAGTTTAATGAAGCATTAGTACGATCAAAAGAACTTCAAGCTGTCAGAGATAAACTTTTAAGTAGATATAATACTTTTTCAACCGAGGATTTGGACAGGATTGAAAAACTTTTGCCCGATAATGTTGACAATGTCAGACTTATTCTCGATCTCGATGGCATTGCTTCCAAATACGGGCTCTTGGTAAGGGATGTTTCGATTGCCAAAGACGAAGAGAGTGAAGAAATAGTTAAAACTGGCGAGCTTTTCGGGGGAATACAGTTAAGTTTTAAGGTAACTGGTCCTTATGAAGAGTTTAAGGATTTTAGTAAAGATTTAGAGAAGAGTCTAAGAATAGTCGATGTTGAAAGATTGAATCTAAGTCCAACTTCAGCTGACAAGAATTTATTAAATTTCGAAGTAACTATTAAAACCTATTGGCTTAAGTAATTATGAAAGAATTTTTTGCTAAATATAAGAATATTGCTCTGGTAATAATTATTGCACTTGCTGGGTACTCCCTTTATAGCGCGTTTTTTGCCGGAAGAGGTGACAGGGGTTCTTTATTGAGTACTAGACCGGGCGTGAGCGAAGAGGATGTTCTTATTGGTAAGGAATTTTTAACTACCCTTCTTGAGCTTCGTTCCCTAGACCTTGATGAAAGTATTTTTAGTGACGAATCATTTACCGCACTTGAAGACTTCAGTCAGGAGGTTGAGCCACAACCAGCGGGAAGACCAAATCCTTTCAGGGAAATAGGTAGTGACCCTGTTATACCGAATGTCCCAGAAGATACGTCTGTCGATGATGGTGTTTAGAATTAAATTATTTTTTGATGGGCTTTCTTGATGTTCTTATTAAAAAAGGTCTTCTAAAGGAAGGCAATATATCTGAAATAGAGCGTGAAGCCAATGAAAACTCAAGAAGTCTTGAGTCTGTTTTAATTTCAAAAGGAGTAGGTCCGAAGGATATTTTAGAATCAAAAGGTGAATATTTTAGTATTCCTGTTAAAACATTAGGAAACAAAAAAGTTCCGTTTAAAATTTTAAAAATGATTCCAGAGTCTTCAGCTATCCATTACAAATTTGTCCCAATTGGCATGACAGATGGTGTTTTAGAGGTTGGAGTTGTTGATCCAGACAACATCGAAGCCAGAGATGCACTACAGTTTATTTCATCAAAGAATAAGATTCCTTATAAAATATTTTTAATTTCAGAACTGGACTTTGGTAATACCATTGATACCTACAAAGGTCTTCATGGAGAAGTTTCGAAAGCTCTGACTGAGCTTGAAACAGAAATAAGTGAAAGTGAAGCTAGAAAAGGCGAGGAAGTTGGCAAGGAAGTTAAGACCAAGCTTATTGAAGATGCTCCGGCGAGTAAAATTGTAGCCACAATTTTGAGATATGCTACTGAAGGCAAAGCCTCAGATGTTCATATTGAACCGATGGATGAAAATGTCCGTGTCAGATTTAGAGTTGACGGAGAGATGTCTACTAGCTTGGTTTTACCCAAGAATGTTTTAGACCCAGTTGTTGCCAGGATTAAAGTTTTGTCAAACATGAGACTTGATGAAAAAAGGAAACCTCAAGACGGAAGATTTCTAGCCCATATTTCTGGTAGGAAAATTGATTTTAGAGTCTCAACTTTCCCCACTTATTATGGTGAAAAAGTTGTGATGAGGATTTTAGACTCAGAAAAGGGTGTTCTTGGACTTGATAATATAGGATTAAGTAAAAGAAACCTTGATTTAATAAAGGACGCAATTAAAAGGCCTTATGGCATGATTTTAATTTCTGGGCCGACAGGTTCTGGTAAAACCACCACTCTTTATTCAATGCTTCAGGAGCTCAACAGGGAAAAGAAAAACGTCCTCTCTCTTGAAGATCCAATTGAATATAATATTGAAGGAGTAAGCCAATCACAGGTAAAGCCTAAAATTGGGTACACTTTTGCCACAGGACTTCGGACTACTCTTCGTCAGGACCCTGACATTATCATGGTTGGTGAAATTAGGGATAAAGAAACTGCTGCCCTGGCTGTTCAGGCGGCATTAACTGGACATCTTGTTCTTTCGACAATTCATACCAATAATGCAGTTGGAGTTATTCCGAGACTGGTTGATATGGGAATTGACCCATTCTTAATTACACCAACTTTAATTTTAGCCATTGCCCAACGACTTGTTAGTACTCTTTGTGTTGACACAGGCAAGGAGAGGGAACTTGATGCCAGTTTAAAAGCTATGCTTGATAAGCAATTTGCAGATTTGCCTGTGGGATTTAAGAAGGAAGTAAATGCCATCAAAAGCGTTTACGAGTTGGAACCCACTGGTAGTTGTCCAACAGGTACAAGGGGCAGAATGGCGGTCGTTGAAGTTCTAAAGATGGATAGGGATCTGGAAAAGACTATTTTAACCAATCCAATTGAACAGGAAATTAAGAGTCAAGCCAGAAAACAAGGGATGCTGACTATGCTTGAGGACGCTATCCTAAAATCGTCCCAGAAACTTGTTCCATTTAAAGAGGTGAATAAATTAAGGGCTGGTACAGATGATATTATTGTTTAGGTAGTTATTTTGGTTTCTTTATTATAAAATTTTAATAATTATGTCGGATAAAAATACCTACAAATTTTTAATCGTAGATGATGATGAATTTTTACTGGATGTTTATTCAGTAAAATTTAGGGAAGTTGGCCATACTGTCGATACTGCTTTTGGTGGAGAAGAGGCGTTGGAAAAAATAAAAAAAGGGGGCGATTATGACGCTATAATTTTAGACATTGTTATGCCCGGGGTGGACGGTTTTGAGTTTTTATCAAGACTCCGCAAGGGAAATCTAGCTGAGAATGCTGCTGTAATAGTTTTAACCAACCATGGGTATAGTAAAGATATAGAAAAAGCTAAAGAATTTAATATTGATGGATACATTGTTAAAGCCAGCACCATTCCATCAGAAGTTTTGGCAGAAGTTTTAAAAATCGTAAGTAGCAAATTATGACAGACCATAAGGCATTTTTAGAAAGACTTATTTCTACCGTCATTAAAGAAGGGGGTTCGGACCTTCACCTTTCTGAAGGAAGACATCCATCAATTAGGGTTTCAGGAGATTTAGTTCCACTACAAAAGGAAGCCGTCTTAACCAAAGAGGATACGCTTGGGCTTCTTTCAGAACTTTTAACGGAGGAAGAAAAAGAAGATTTTTTAACTAATAAAGAAAAAGACTTTTCTTATTCTTATGGTAATGAAGCAAGACTTCGATGTAATGCTTTTTTTCAGGGAGGAAATATAAGTGTAGCTCTGAGGCTTATCCCGAGAGTTATTAAGTCCATAGAAGATTTGAATTTACCTCCAATTCTGAATTCTTTTTCAGAAAGAAACCAAGGTTTCTTTCTAGTTGTTGGCCCAGTTGGTCAAGGTAAGAGCACCACTTTGGCGTCAATGCTTGAAAATATAAATGTAAACAGGTCCGAGCACATTTTGACAATCGAAGATCCCATTGAATATATTTTTGACCAGAAAAAATCAATTATTGACCAAAGGGAGGTTGGTATAGATACAAAAAGTTTTACTGGAGCTCTTAATAGGATGTTCAGGCAGGATATCAATGTTGCAATGATAGGAGAAATGAGGGACAGAAATACTATTGAGACTGCTGTAACTGCAGCTGAAACTGGTCATTTGATTTTCTCCACTCTTCATACTAATAATGCTTCACAAACTATAGACAGGATTATTGATTCTTTTGATAGTCTGGAGCAAGTGCAGATTAGAGCACAGTTGGCTTCCAGCTTAATGGGGGTTTTCTCTCAAAGGTTGGTTAAAAGGATATCAGGCGGCATGATTCCCGCCTATGAACTTTTAATAAATAACAAAGCAGTAGCAAATTTGATTAGGGAATCAAGGACACATGAAATTGACGGCTTAATTGAGATAAGCAGTGATCTTGGAATGATGAGCATGGAGAGATCTTTAGCTAATCTTGTTCAGAAAGGTGAAGTTACTCTTGAAGAGGCTCGAATCCATTCATTAAATCCAGCTCTTCTGGATAAGCTTCTATAAAAAATGATTTTTAAATATAAAGTAATAGACGATAAGGGACAAGAAAGAGAAGGGACAATAGACGCAATCTCTCAAGATGTTGCTATTATTTCCCTCCAAGGCAGGGGATTTGTTGTTTCTTCTATTACTTCAGCTGATAAGACTTCATTTTTAAGTAGGATTATAACTATCTTAAACCCAGTCAAATCGAAGGAAATTGTTATTCTGTCAAGACAAATTGCCACTCTCTTTGACGCCCAAGTCTCAGCTTTAAGGGTTTTCAGGCTTCTAGCCGGAGAATCGGAGAGCCCGATTTTAAGAACATCTCTTTCCCAAGTGGCTGATGATTTACAAGGCGGAAGTTCAATCTCAAAAGCTCTGGCGAGACACCCAAAGATTTTCTCGCCGTTTTATACAAACATGGTTAGAGCTGGAGAGGAGTCTGGGAAACTCGACCAAATTTTTGGTTATCTTGCTGATTATCTAGAACGAACACACAAAGTTAGTTCCAAAGCCAGGAATGCTTTAATTTACCCAGCGTTTATTGTATTTACCTTTGTGGTAGTTATGATTCTGATGTTTACAATGGTTATTCCTAGGGTTAGCTCGATTCTACTGGAAGCGGGACAGGAAATACCAATTTATACAAAAATTGTTATGGGTGTCAGTTCCATTTTAGTAAATTATGGAGTTTTTCTTTTGATTCTTCTTGTTGTCGGCACATTTTTCCTTGTTAGATTCGCCAGAACAGTAGGCGGTAATAGGTATTTTTCAAATCTCCAATTAACAATTCCTTATATCGGTGGTCTATATAAAAAATTATATCTTGCCAGAATTTCAGAGAACATGAATACCATGCTCTCTTCTGGTATATCAATGGTTAATGCTTTGGAGATAACATCAACCGTTATTGATAATAATAAATACAAGGAGATTCTTAAAAAATCAGTTGAATCAGTCAAAGCTGGTTCTTCAGTATCGGAATCTTTGTCTGGTCATTCAGAAGTTCCTAATATCATGGTCCAAATGATTAAAGTTGGGGAAGAAACGGGTAAAATAGGAGAAGTTTTAAAGACTCTTGCAGGTTTTTATGCGAGAGAAGTTGATACAGCAGTTGATACATTGGTTAATTTGATTGAACCGGTAATGATTGTCTTTTTAGGTTTTAGTGTGGGACTTATTTTAACTTCTGTTTTGGTACCAATCTACAATATTTCCTCGGCAGTTTAGAAGAAATAGTCATTATTCCCTAAATTTCCCCGTGAGAAAACATTTTGCAGGCTCAGTTGGCTTGGTTTCTGCGTAGCAGGACGATTGAGCTGGGAATAGTACAGAACCTCACTGGAGATTCTGATGCGTGTTTTTGAGGAGAAAAATGAAACGAACTTATCCACAGAGCTTTATTCCTAGCCCTTTTTTGAGTTTATAATAGATGAGAGCTATAAAAAGCTTAACATTAATAATAAGTGGTCGATCTATTTTAAATTACTAAAATCATAGCTATGAAAAAAGGTTTTACACTTATAGAGCTCTTAGTGGTTATTGCAATCATTGGGATTCTCTCATCAGTTGTTCTTGCTTCTTTAAACAGTGCGAGAGAGAAGTCAAGGGATGCTAAAAGAGTTTCTGATGTTAAACAGCTTCAGTTAGCTCTTGAATTGTACTTCGATGACAACAATAACTATCCACAGGCTGTTTCTGAAGCAAATCTTGAAACACCAGGTTACCTTTCAGCCATACCAGTAGACCCCACAACAGGTAGTAACTACTCTTACGCAGCTTTAGGATCAGGCTCAACTTGTTCAAGCTATCACCTTGGTGCAACGCTTGAAAATACAAACCACGTAGCTTTGGCCTCAGATGTTGACGCTACAGCTGTCACGGCTTGTACAGGAAGTGATGCTGACTTTGATGGTACTGTGACTGCCGTTTACGACGTTAAGCCGTAATTAAATGGTTTTTAAGGAAACACCTCTGCTTCGGAGGTGTTTTCTTTTTGGTATAATTTCCGTATGGACACCCTAATTTTCATTATTGTTTTTGTTTTTGGAACAATTATAGGAAGTTTTATTAATGTTCTAACACTACGATACAATACTGGTCTTTTTAAAAAGGATAGGTCCGAGTGCTTTTCTTGTGGCAAAACCCTAGAATTTCTAGATTTAATTCCGGTACTGAGTTTCCTGTTTTTACATGGCAGGTGCAGATATTGTAGGAGCAAAATATCAATTCAGTATTTACTAGTTGAACTTTTTACAGGACTTGTTTTTCTTCTCGTCTATCTCAAGGTAGGAGTTATAAACTTTGATTTATTTTTCTATTTCTTAGTCTGGTCTATTTTTATTGCAATTTTTGTTTATGACTTGAAACATAAAATTATTCCTGATGGACTAGTCTACACTTTAATTATTCTCTCTCTAATCAAAATTTTTCCAATAAATATTAATGAATTTTTACTTCTTGCTCCTTCCTCCTGGACTGTTTTAGCCGGCCCAATTGCGGCGGCCCCTTTTGCCTTTTTCTGGCTTATTTCAGGCGGGAAATGGATGGGATTCGGTGATGCCAAGTTAGCATTTGCTATGGGCTGGCTCCTGGGATTAGGAGGCGTGATTTCAGCCATCACCCTTGCTTTTTGGGTTGGTGCTGCCACAGGACTTATTTTAGTTTTGGTTTCAAAACTAAATTCGTTGTCGAGATTGTTTAAAAATCTTACAATTAAAAGTGAGATACCTTTTGCCCCGTTTTTAATAATCGGCACGGCATTAGTATTTTTTACCGAAATTAATATTTTGAACATTTCATTTTTCTGAAATTAAGATGAACTTTTTTAAAAATAAAAATTCAGACCAGGAAAAATTTACCTCTACACCTTTTCAAAAAAAGGATGTGGGCTTACAAGGTAAGTGGGGGTTTACTTTGATTGAGTTACTTATCGTTTCGGCTATTTTTGTTACCGTCACTTCTATTATGATGGTTAGATTTTCCCTTTTTAACAATAAAATTCTGACCACAAACTTGGCTTACGACATTGCTCTTTCCATTCGTAAAGCTCAAACTTTTGGTCTTAATGCCAGAGGCTTTGACGCTCCGGGTGGAGTAACTTTTGATACTGGGTATGGTATTCATTTTGATGATTCTTCCAAGATATCCTATATTCTTTTTGCAGATTTAGATGGCGACAAAAAGTATGATCCGGACGAGCTTGTGGAATCTTTCAGTATTGGCGGGGGACATTTTATAGAGAAATTTTGTGCTACCCCAGCTGGCTCAAGGGAAAGTTGTAGTAACTCAGGAGGAATAGGCAACTTGGACATTATCTTTTTAAGACCCGACCCAGATGCTTTTATTAAAAGTTATGGTTCTAATGCGACTTATCAAAGTGGTGTTATCACAGTTATTTCTCCACAAGGAGTTAGACGGGCAATTCAAGTTTATTCGACAGGCCAAATATCAATTGTTAGAAATCCGTAATTATAATGTTTATGTTGAAGCGTAAAAACAATAAGGAATTTACCTCCACACCTTTTCAAAAAAAGGGTGTGGGCTCACAAGGTAAGCGGGGGTTTACAATAATTGAACTGATTGTTTCGATAGGGCTTTTCATAGTGGTTTCTATTGTTGGTGTTGGCGCTCTTCTAAGCATTGTTGGGGTAAACAAAAAGACCCAAGCCGTAAAATCAGTCATAAACAATATCAGTTTTGCTGTTGAGGGTATGTCTAAAACGCTTCGTGTTGGTACTACTTATCATTGTGAGCAAGTTGTAAGACAATTTGTTCCCTCGGACCTTAATACTCCGAGAGATTGTGCCTCTGGGGGCAATTTCCTGGCTTTCGAAGCAAGTGGTGGTGAGGAGGCAAATTCCAACGACCAAATAATCTACAGATTGAACGAAAACCAAATAGAGCGTTCAACAGACGGCGGTTCTACTTTTGTTGGGGTCACAGCTCCTGAGGTTCAAATAACGGCTGATACAGGGTTACGCTTCTATGTTTTGGGTACAGGAGTGTCAGATAATCTACAGCCCCGGGTCATTATTACCGTTGGCGGAGTTGTCAACTTAAGTGATAAAACAAAAACGGATTTTAATATTCAAACAAGTGTTTCCCAGAGGAAGGTGGACAGTTAATATGAGAGATGATTTTTTTAAAATAGAAAAACCGTTGAATGAGGGGTTTTCTCTAATAGAAACCCTTGTGGCCATTACCGTCCTCCTCATTGCAGTCACTGGTCCTTTAAGTATAGCTCACAGAGCTCTTTCTGATGCCAATCTGGCCAAGAATCAAACCATTGCGATATTTTTGGCTCAAGATGCAATTGAATATTTGAAAAATCTTAGAGACGAGAATCTTCTGAGTGGTAATGATTGGGATAGGACTATCAATGACTGCAATGGGACTTGCATAGTAGATTCAGCCCTCGATACTTTAACTGCTTGTAGTGGCTCTTGTCCTGTTTTGAGGCAAGACTCCGCCACAGGATTATATGGATATAACAATAATTGGGAACCAACTTTATTCACCAGAACGGTGACAACCACGACTGTCAATGAAGATGAGTTTTCGGTTTCTGTCGATATCAGCTGGCAGAACGGAACAATAACAAAAACAATTTCTTTAAAGGAACATATTTTGAATTGGCACGAAAGCATGGCACCTTTAACAACTGGATTGATTCATCTACAAACACCAGTGTCGACTTTTGAGGCAACTGGAGGAACTATAACAACTAGTGGTAGATATACTATTCATACATTTACAAACGACAATAATACTGGTTACGAAACTGATGGTAATCAAGCTAATGCTCATTCTACAGATACATTTACTCCAAATGGTTCTGGTAATGTTGAAGTTCTTGTTATTGGAGGTGGTGGGTCTGGTGGTAATAGTGGTGGGAGTAATAGTACTACGGCTGGTGGCGGTGGTGCTGGTGGTTTTGTAGAGAAAGCCAGTCATGCAGTAACTGCCCAGGCATATACTGTATACGTAGGAGCTGGTGGACCGATTGGAACAGGGGCATATTCCGATCGAAATGGTGGAAATTCTTCTTTTGATGGTATAACAGCAATTGGGGGTGGTGGTGGCATGGAAGGAAATGCTGGCCGCGACGGAGGTTCAGGAGGAGCTTCGTCATATAATGTTAGTGGAGGGGGAACTGGTACTCAAGGAAACTCCAACGGGGAACTGGTTATGGAAATAATGGTGGTGAAATGTACAATTCCGTTTCTCCCAACATTAAAGCAAATGGTGGTGGTGGTGGTGCTGGGGCCGTAGGTGGAAATGGTTCTAGTTCTAGTTCAGGCGATGGAGGTATTGGTAGACAAAGTTCGATTACTGGATCTGCAGTATATTATGCTGGAGGAGGCGGTGGAGGAGGGGTATCTTGGGGGAGTACCTCCGCTGGATCAGGTGGAAATGGGGGTGGTGGCGCTGGGGGGTCTTCAGGAAGTCCACAGGGTTCTAATGGAACACATGACACAGGAGGAGGAGGAGGTGGTTCTGCAAACTATAATCCACCTTCAGATCATTCGGATGGGGGGTCTGGTATAGTCATTATCC
>MPLY02140511.1_pt1 | contig 10813 bp, 8 predicted proteins | sample 1617301 | NCBI WGS metagenome assembly MPLY02 (sample SAMN05944805, study PRJNA350692) | marine metagenome | biome: marine; feature: ODZ; material: water; isolation source: 140 m water sample filtered on 0.2 um supor filter | place: Pacific Ocean | collected 2012-04-08 | depth 140m m
CTCGGCCTGGCGCAGTTTCGTGACGATTTGCTCCGTGCTGTACCGCTTCCTGGACATCCTGCCTCCTGGTCGTTGCGCCCGAAATCCTAACACTCGGGCTGGAACGGTTTCAGGGGGTCAGGTCACGGCCTGTCGGCTAGAATGTGAGCCGCCCACGCTGTTCTTGGATCGGTTTCATCAGGAGGCAGCTATGCGCGTGCTGGATGCCACAATCAGCGTTTTGCTCGTGTCCGGGTACGTCCTAGCGACCCCGACCGCCCAGACTGAGCGCCGGCCAGCTGTCGCCACGCCCGAATGGCCCGGATGGGGCGGACCTCAAGGCAACTTCACCTCCGACGCCACCGGGCTCGCGACATCGTGGCCGTCAGATGGTCCGAGACAGGTCTGGAGCCGACCGCTTGGCGAGGGACACTCCAGCATTATCGTCGACGGCGAACGCCTCTACACCATGTACCGACCGCCGACCGGTGTGAGGAATCGCTGGAACGCCGAGGAGATCGTCGTTGCGCTCGACGCCGGGTCAGGTCAGACGATCTGGGAGTACAGATTTCCGTCGTCACTCGAAACCATGAATTTCAGCCGCGGCGCCGGCCCGCACTCCACACCTCTCATCGTTGGCGACCGTCTGTTTGCCGCGTCGACCGACAAGCAGTTCTTCGCGCTCGATAAGAAATCAGGCAAGGTTCTGTGGTCGCACAGCTTTGTCAAAGAGTACCAGGCACCACCGAACCAGATGCGGTGGGCTGTCCCGCCTGGCTACGCACCCAGTCCGATTGCCCACAAGAACAACGTCATTGCCATGGTTGGTGGACCGGGCCAGGGGGTCATGGCTTTCCGCCAGGACGACGGGCGGGTAGTGTGGAAGAGTGGAGAGTTCACGGACATAGCACCGGCATCGCCGCTGCTTGTTACGCTCGATGGGGAGGAGCAACTGGTCGTAACCAGTGGCGATGGCGCACATGGATTCGATCCAAACGACGGCAAGCCGCTGTGGAGCCATGGTTTTCCAACACAAGCCGGTGTAAACATCACCACACCCATCTGGTCCCCTGAAGACCGTCTGCTGTTTCTTAGCGCCGCCTACGATGGCGGCACACGGGTCCTGCAACTCGTACGCTCGGGTGGTCGCACTGAAGTCAAGGAGTTGTGGTTCAACAATAGGATGCGCGTACACTTTGGAAACACACTGAGACTCGGCGACTACTTCTACGGAAGCAGCGGCGATTTCGGCCCGGCCTTTCTCACTGCCATCAATGCCCATACTGGCGAGATCGCATGGCAGGACCGGACGTTTTCAAAAGCGAGCTTCCTGAACGCAGACGGAAAAGTGATCCTTCTGGACGAGGACGGCACGTTGGCGCTGGTCACTTTGTCTGCCGATGGTCTAGAGGTCCTGGCGAGGGCGCAGGTCGCCAGGGCGACATCCTGGACGGTTCCGACACTAGTGAGTACGACACTCTACGTGCGGGACCGTGTCAACATCATGGCGCTCGATGTCGCCGCGAAATGAGATTACTGGAAGCAGAGTAACGTCGTGATGCGGCGCTTGAGCCAGTGGGAAGAGGTGCTCGCACACGTCAAGAAGCAAATGGGAAGCCAGTCACTCCAGGCGCGGGTGCCGACGGGACGGTAGGACGGCGTTACGATCCCAACGCTGGTGTGATTTCGAAAGCGGCCTTGGCCGACTACTTGAGCAAGGCGAAAGAGGCGATCGCCGGCCTACCCGCGCGTTCCGCCTGTGATCCGGCTACTGAGTGGCGATGGCCTGTATCCCGTTTTGCTCCATCGTCGTGTTCAGATTGGCAATCTCATCCGCAATCAACTGATTCAGCTCCGCCTCCAACCCATCCAACTCCTGGGCATATGAATCGATCCGTTCGAGTTGGAAGGCGCTGGGTGCCTCGGTGTAGCTGTTGAGGTTACCGTAGACTCGCGTCATGCTGGCATAGAGCGGGCGCGGCCTGGCGCCGCCGAAGCCGCCGCCACGCGCGAGCTTGTCCTCCAGCTCGTCAACCTGATCGCCCACTGACTCGACCACACTCGAGACCGCTTCAGGAACCTCGACGTCCTCCAGCGACTCGGCGAGCGACCCGAGCTGCGTCTGGAGACTCTCGGCTGTCTGGTGCGCCGCGTCGAGGCGCGCGATCAGCCCGCCGAGCCCGAGCATGGCGTCCCGCTGCGCCCGGCGATCGGCCGCCGGCACGTCGATCCGTGGATCGTCGGAGACGCTGACCGTCTTGGTGGCCTGACGGCCGCCCGCCGAGATCCGGACCGTGTAGTTGCCGGGCAGCGCCCGCGGCCCCGGTGGCGGGCCGCCAAACCCGCCCTCGTCCGTCGGCGGTAATGGCGGCTCGTATCGCAAGTCCCAGTTGACGCGGTTGAGACCCGCCGAGCCCGAACCGTTCAGCGTGCGGATGGTCTCACCCGCGCCATCCTGGATCGTGATCTCGACGGCATCCTCTCCGTTGACCTCATCACGGAGATAGTAGTGAATCAGCGCGCCCTCGGGCGGATTTGGCGCGATGAACATCTTGTGACCGGTGTTGCCCTTGTGGCTGAACATGCGATAGCCCAGCGCGTCACGGACGTCGAACAGGTGAAGGTCGGAACGAAGTACCGCGTCGCTGAGCTCCTCGAGCGGCGTCATGTCATCGAGCACCCAGATGCTGCGCCCGTGCGTGCCCAGAAGGAGATCGTTCTCCCGCGGATGGATGGCGATGTCGTCCACCGGAACGGTCGGCACGGGCCCCTTGATCTGATGCCACTCGTCACCCCGATTGATCGTGATGTAGGCGCCGAACTCGCCGCCGAGCACCAGCAGGTTCTCGTTTCGGGGGTGCTCGCGGATGACGTTCATCGTGTGACCGTCCGGCAAGTTCGACGCGATCGATCGCCAGCTGTCACCGTAATCGTCACTGACATAGACGTACACGCTGTAGTCGTCACTACGGTGACCGTCCATCGTGGCGTACACGCGGCCCTCGGCGTGCTGCGACGCCTGCACCCGGCTGACGTAGGTTCCCTCAGGCAGGCCCGGAATCAGCCCGGCCACTTCCTGCCAGTCTGCTCCGCCATCCTGCGACACCTGCACATTCCCATCATCCGTCCCGACGTAGAGGATGCCCTCGCGCTGCGGCGATTCACTGATGGAGATGATCTGGCCGAAGGTGGAGATCCCGTCATGGCGTGACGGCGTGTCGTCTGTCACGTCCACACCCATGATCGGCATCTCGTCCCGATCCTGGTTCTTGGTCAGATCGTCGGTCCGGGTCCACGTGTCGCCGCGGTCGATCGACTTGAAGAGCCGGTTGCCGCCATAGTAAATCGTCTGCGAGTCGTGCGGTGAGATCAGGATCGGACTGTTCCAGTCGAAGCGATATCGCTCGCTCTCGTCCTCCGGCTCGGGTCGGATCGGCTTCCGCTCGGTCGTCTCCAGGTCGAGGCGAGACACGTTGCCGTTTTGCGACTCCACGTAGATCGTCGTCGGATTGTTCGGATCCACCTGCGTGTAGAAGCCGTCGCCACCGCCCACCCGAAACCAGTCCTCGTTCGTGATGCCCTGCCGGTAGAGCGTCCGCACCGGGCCGCCCCAGCTGCCGTTGTCCTGCAACCCGCCGTAGACGTTGTACGGCGTCTCCATGTCGTAGCCGATCTCGTAGAACTGGCCGAGCGCCATGGTATTGACGAAGTCCCAGGTCCGTCCCCGGTCGTAGGAGTAGTGCACGCCACCGTCGGAACCGGCGATCATGTGGTCCGAATCGGCCGGATTGATCCAGAGCGCGTGATAGTCCCCGTGAATCGTCTGGATCCAGTCATCGACGAACGTCTTCCCGCCATCCTGCGAGTAGACCATCCGGGCGCCGGCCGCCCAGATGCGCTGGTCGTTCGATGGATCGATCCGAATCTGGCTGTAGTACATCGGGCGCGGATTCGTGTCGCTCATTCGCGTCCACGAATTCCCGCGGTCCTCCGACCGGAACACACCCCCGTCCGCATTCTGCACGATGGCGTACACGATGCGTGGGTCGGAGCGATAGATGTCGAGTCCGATTCGGCCGGTGATGCCGTCCGGGAGGCCGTTGGTGAGCTTGGTCCACGTCTCGCCTCCGTCGGTCGTCTTGTGGACGCCGCTGCCCGGTCCTCCGCCGTTGAAGCCGAACGCCGTGCGGCGACGCTGATACGCGGCCGCGTAGAGCGTTCCCGGACTGACCGGGTCCATCGCCACGTCGATGATGCCGGTGTCCTCGTCGATGAACAGCACGCGCGTCCAGGCCTTCCCGCCATCAGTTGTCTTGTACAGCCCGCGCTCTTCATTCGGACCCCAGAGATGCCCCACCGCCGCGATATAGACGATGTCGGGATCGCTGGGATGAACGACTACCCGTCCGATGTGCAACGTGCCCTCGAGCCCGACGTGCGTCCAGGTGTCGCCGCCGTCGGTCGACTTGTAGACGCCGTTCGCCCAGGACGAGCTCTGACGGTTGTTCGGCTCACCAGAGCCGACCCACACGATGGACGGATCCGATGGCGCGACCGCGATGTCGCCGATGCTGCTAACCGGCTGATCGTCGAACACCGGTTCCCAGGTCACACCGTTGTTGGTGGTCCGCCAGACTCCGGCCGAGGCGGTGGCGACGAATACGATGGCGGGGTCTGACTCGACCACGGCGAAATCGTCGATCCGGCCGCCCATGTTGGCTGGGCCTATGTTCCGCCACTCGAGTTGGTTGATGAAGTCTTCGACCGACTGGGCGCCGGCCGTGTCGACCGCAGATGGGCCGATAGTCAGGAAAGCGAGGCAGCCGATGATGCTGCCGACGTTGGTGATGAATTGTCGTCTCATGATGGACCCCTCAGCCGTTAGGCTTGCTAGCCTGCGCTACGTCAGTGCGCGGGTGCCGACGGGACGGTAGGCACTGACCCTTACGGAGACGTTACTTCAGTGAGTTCCACGGTCGAGTCGTGCATCCAGCCACTGTCCTCGTCCCCGATGGTGATGCGCCGGCCACGCCTGATGATCTCTCGCGCTCCCTCGTACCACCGCATGACCATCCCGGTCTGCTTGAGCTCCGGCGAGAGTTGCACCTGGACCCACTCGCCGCGTCGCCCTACGATCGGCAGGACGGTCCCGCGCGGGACGAGCACCAGCGGCACCGAGCCCGAGCCCGGCGCCGCGTGCACGTTCGCATAGCTCGTCGGGACCCTGGCCTGTTCCGTGGGTGCCGGCGACTGGCTGGATGCCGCCTGCGCCAGCAGCAGGAGGGCCACCGTTACGCCGAACGCGCATGATGCCGCCTGCCAGGGCCGACTCCAAAGCCGAAGGCTCCGAACGGGCTCATCGGGTCGCATGGGGGTCAGTGAACAAGGGATGATGTCGCCTGTCAAGAAGTTCTGGACGGAGGCCGACGGGTGCACGGCCGGCCGGGTCGTCATTCATTGACAGCCGAACCCGGAAGTAGCATGTTGGCTCGATTTCTCGGCCGGGTTCCATGACCGGTCAGCGGCGGCCACCCGGTCCAGCGACGGCCGTCTCGCGGGCCCTCCGCGACGACCTCGCATCACGGAGTGTGGCGATGTACCTGAGACATCCGCAGGCGATGGTGTTCGTGGCGATGGGGCTGCCGGCCTTCCTGGCCGTGAGTGGCTGCGGCGGCGCCCCGGAGACCGAGTCGGCTCCGACGCTGACGGCGCAAGCCGTGGAGATGGGCGACTACGAGGTCGTCGAGAACTGGCCCAAGCCCCTGCCCGATGACGATCTGTCGCACAACGGGTGGACCTGGGGCTCGGGCTCAGGAGTCTGGGCCGAGACTCCGGACAAGGTCTGGGTCGGGCAGCGCGGCGAGATCGCGCTGCCGCCCGGTGCCGAGCCGTGGACCTGCGCCTGTCTGCTCGACCCGCGCCGAACGAACACGGGAAGGCGCCCCTACGCCGGAAACGAGTACGGCTATGAGATGCGCCGGCACCACATCATCTTCGCGGTCGATCGGGATGGCTATGCCATCGAGGAATGGCTCCAGCACGACGCGTACCTGGCCCCGCCGCGGGGTTCTGGGCTCGGCGAGGTGGGTCGCGGCCCGCACAAGGTGTTGATCAATCCCTACGATCCCGAGCAGCGTATCTGGATCGTGGACGACGACATGCACGAGATCAACATCTTCACGAACGACGGCCAGTTGGTGAGAACGATGGGCGAACGCGGCGTGCCCGGTCGCGGCCCGAACAACTTCAACCGTCCGACCGACATCGCCTGGCTTCCCGACGGCACGTTTTTCGTCGCCGATGGCTACGCCGGCACGCGCGTGGCCAAGTTCGACGCCGACGGGAACTTCCTCCTGGACTGGGGCCGGCCGCCGGTCGACCCGGCCAACCCGGGCCCGAATGAGTTCTGGTCCGTCCACAGTATCGGCATCAGCCGGGACCGCCGCGTCTTCGTCGCGGATCGCGAGCACAGCCGGATGCAGGTCTTCGACGAGCACGGCGCGTTCCTGGACATGTGGCCCACGGGTCACAACTCGCAGGTCCTCGCCCACATCGTCACGGAGGACGATCACGTCTGGGTGGCGGACTGGACGACGAACAGACTCGTCAAGTACGACCTCGATGGAAGGTACATCCTGGATATCGGCGGACCGGGCGCACTGCCTGGGCAATTCGATGGCCTACACCAGATCAGTGTCGATCAGGAGGGCAATCTGTACATCACCGAAATTGCCAACGACCGCTCGCAGAAGTTTCGTCCGAAGCCCGACGCCGACCCCGCGAAGCTCGTGGGCCGAATGGTGGGAAGTTCGCCGTAGTCCTACAGACTGTTCGGGACGGCGATCCCGAGTCACTGCGCGCCCGCTTCGACCAGAAGCTGAAGGAAGCCACCGAACTCTCCGACGATCTCGCAGCCGACAAAAAGAGGCATGGGCGCGACCTCCTCCGGGCAATTGCGGACGCGGGCGGAATCGGTGACGACCCGATGTTTCCCCGCGAGATCGAGCGCCTGTGGAAGCTCAGTGAGTGTCAGGGACAGCCAACAGGTCAGCGACGAACTCGACGGAGGAGGCAGGGGACATCGGATGTGTGAGGCCGACGACGGGGGAGCGGTGTTGGGTATTCGTACCAATCGGGCAGAATGAAGCTGAGCATAGAGGTCGATGGTCGCGGTCTGTACGCGGTTGGCGACGAGGGACGCAGGGCCCGCCACGGGAGTACAACACCGTTCGACCGCCCAGCGCGCTGGGCTATCGTCCTCCAGCGCCGGAGGCCGTCACGCCAGCACCAGGCGTCGGGCTACATATGAGCTTCGCACTCTCTTAACAAGTGGAACGGCCGCAGGGGGCGGGTCAGAGCGGCTTGACTTCGGCGTTCCAAACACATCGATTAATTAGACAGAAAGGAAATAAAACGCGTTGGACAAAGTAAAGTTCTCGACGCAGACCACGGTTCCAGTGGGTCTGCCATTCGATTCGCGGTCCTCCGTCCCAGGAAATCGGCTTGCGCGCAGCAATCAGCAGGGGTCTCTTCATGTATTCGGCGGTACGCGGGCCAGGCGGTTCATAGGTGTCTGCCTTGTTCTGTTCGTGGGATGTGGAACCGATGACAGTGTTTCCAATCCATTAGCGCCCTCAGAAGAGTCCGGTGCACCCACAGTCGAGATACTCGCCAACGGGTCGTATCGTTGTCGTCCGAACGGCACGGGGCCATTTCCTGGCATCTTGTACAACCACGGTGGTTTGGGAGATGCGGTTGGCGGTGACCTTGAGGGGGTCTGCCGAAGCTTTGCCGAGATCGGTTACGTTGCTTGGTCACTGCGCCGCCCCAACAGCGTGTCGTTGAACGGGCAACTGGCATCTGTTCTCGAAGAGTTCGAGGCCCTCCGTACAGAGGAGCTCGTCGATTCAAATCGTATCGGCATTATTGGATTTTCTCGCGGTGGGCTATTGACGCTACAGGCTGCGGTCAGCCTTGGAAATACTGTGCGTGGCATCGTCGTCTGTGCGCCTGCTCATGGGAATGGCGCATTGGAAAGTACATTGGCTGATGTGACGCGTATTCAAGCGCCGGTCCGTATCTATGTAGCCGAGAACGACCAACAGCTAAACGGTGGCAACGTGGTCGACCATGTGGCTTTGTCAAGAATGGTTGAAAGTGCCTTGATCGATGCCGGAAAGGATGTCGAATTAACGGTCTATCCGCCGTATGCGGATGACGGGCACGCTCTGTTTTTTGAGGTACGTGAACCTTGGTGGAGCGATGTGTCGCTTTTCTTCAATCAAGCCGTGGGGAGTAGTTAGGCGCGCGCGGCCGCTCCATCCCAGTCATAGAAATGTCGACACCATCGACGCTCTTATCTCATGGTCAGGTAAGACGGCCCGGTTCGACATGGTCGGTTGGGGCTTCCCTTTTACCGCCATAAAGATTGAACGAGCGAGTCAGGATCGTCCCTTAGAAGTTGCGACGGCACTCCGAGACCAGGGAATCACCAAGGGACTACGGTCAGGTGTCCACGTTGGAATGTCTGGCGGTGAGATTCTAATTGGCCCCAACAATTTGCTTGGAGCCATGTGGCTACAGTTGGCAACGGCGGTAGAAGAAGACAAGCGATTCCGGAAGTGTCCGGCCAGGAGCTGTCCGGTTGTGTGGTTTGAGGTGTCCACGGGTCCGCTCGGAGTGCGTGACGATGCGGAGTTCTGTTCCGCACGATGTCGGCACACGGCCTATCGCGACCGCAAGACCGCAGCGAGACGGCTGCAGCGTGACGGTGTGTCGGTCAAGGAAATCGCCGGGCGGTTCGGAATCACTGTGGCACAAGCGCGGGGCTGGCTGAGAAAGCCTCGGGCGCGATAGCTGCAAGGGAGAGAAGCGATGCTATATCGACGTGGCGGCGTCTGGTGGTGGAAGTTTCGTTTTGCCGGTCAGCTCTTTCAGGAGTCGGCCCGCACAACGTCCACGACAGTCGCGCGCGCGGCAGAACTGAAGCGGCGGCGGGATCTGGAGGAAGGCGCCAACGGTCTGCGGAAGCGGACGCGGCCCCGGATGCCGGGTATCAATCTTGGCGAGCTGGTCAGTGCACTCCGGACGGTCAGGCCGGGGATCACACTCGTCGGCAACAGCGCGGTGGCCGGGGCGGAAGAATTCGCCGCCGCCGGAGTCGAGCGGTTCCTGCCGAAAGGGTGGGACGTCCGCCAGCTCATCCGTCCTCACCGCGTAGCGGAGTGGGCAGCGGTGCGCTTCCGCATGTCGATTAACCCGAGTGAGCCAGGCTTGAACCTTCGATCCTCGGCGTCCTCAGCACTGGTTCACCGAACTCCAGGCGCGGGTGCCGACAGGACGGTAGACGGCGACCGCCGCTGGGAACGCCCTCAACCCTGCCTCATCTTTAGATCGTCCCAAACAACCCGAACGTCGGGTTCTGGCAGCACTCTGGAAGCCTGCCGCATCCCCACGGACTACGCTGCCTTCACGCGACCGCGTGACTCGCCCTTCCACAACGTATCGAATCCCGTTGGGGACGCCAACTTTTGTGGTACCAGTCCACCCACCAGTTTCGTGAGCGTTCCGGTCCCGTGGAAGGTGTAGTAGCGGCCTGTGTCGTCCTCGGTGGGTGTGAAGGTCAGCCGACCCACCAGTAGTCGCCGGAGGATCTGCTGGCCTGCTCCGTGTGACGCCGTAGCAACCCCCGCCAGTCGCGCTCTAACACGACCGCCCTGACCCACTCGGCGATCCGCTCATCGGGTAGCAGCCCCAGCGGCGCCATCTGGTACTTGAGGCCCTCCAAGCGCTCTCGAATCCCCTCCTCGATCCCGCCGTAGGAGAGCACCAGCGGAACGACGAGGGGCGACAACTCATCTGAGTGCGCCGCCTCGACGCGCTGTCTGAGCTCAGCCTTCGCACGATCCCACACTGCACCCTCGGCGTCGTCCCTGACCGTCAAGCACTCCACGCGGCTGAAACCACCCGGCGCGAGATGCGGAGCGAGTCGTTCCATGTCGGCAAGCCATCGCTGATTGTCATCGTCGCTGCTCGGCCCGTGCGCCACGAGAATAACGGCCTCCGCACTCGGCGTCGTCGAGACCGCCTGCGCGCGAGAAAGGAGGATGTCACCGACGATCGCGTGGTCGTTCAGCGCCGCCGTCATCCGGATCGGAACCGACGAGGTCACCGGCGTCATACCGAGGTCGGGGTCGGCCTCGTGCGCTGCGCCTTCCCCAGCTCGTGCGCCGTGCGACATGCGCGCGAAGATCGCGAGCTGCGGCGGCGGCTCGGCCCTGACCCCGAGCAAGTACTCCGTGGCCCGGACAACCGAGCTGTACGACGAGACGAAGAGCGGTACGGCCGTGATTCGATCGACCCCGTCGGCGATCAGCTGATCGACAGCGTTCTGCATCGACGCTCGGTTCGCCATACCGAACGCCACCGCCGTCGGCGCGTCGGCGCGCGTAGCCTCGGCGACACGGTCTACTTCGGCGTCCCACTCCGCACGTCCGCCGTGCGCGAGGATTAGGATGCCATCCAATGCCGAAGGTGACTGCCCCACCGGTTCCGCAGCCTCGTGGCCGCGAGCAGATCCGCTCACAAGCGGCAGGAGACTCAGGGCGATGACGAAGATCCTAACCGTGGCCAGTGCTCGACGAGTTGACGGACCCATTAGATTTCCTTTCTCAGGACGAGGCCTTAATGAGATTGAGACTCAGTCCCATTACTGACGAGCGATTCTATCGTCCTCCGTCCGACCCGTCAAGGACGGGCCACATCGGGCGCGCCGCCGCCTCCACCTCCACCGCCGTCTCAATGAGTGGGACGAGGCGCACCCGCCTGAGCCGTA
>MPLY02029858.1_pt1 | contig 10806 bp, 8 predicted proteins | sample 1617301 | NCBI WGS metagenome assembly MPLY02 (sample SAMN05944805, study PRJNA350692) | marine metagenome | biome: marine; feature: ODZ; material: water; isolation source: 140 m water sample filtered on 0.2 um supor filter | place: Pacific Ocean | collected 2012-04-08 | depth 140m m
CACCGCCCCCACCAGCAATTTGATGATAAAGTGTGCCGGTTGGAATACCTTCTATCATATCTTTGCTCATAGGGATTTTTTCAGTACCATCGGGTAAGGTCAAGGAAATTTTATTAAGGACAGATGTTTTTCCACCGAACAGACCGTAGGGCGTTTTTACATTTCCGTCGCCGAATACAACCATAGTTGTATCATCTCCACCTAATTTGATTTTCGTTTCCACACCCAGTCCACCACGCCATTGTCCTGGGCCACCGGAATCCTGCAAATATTCATGATGTAAAAGCGCGTGTGGTGTTTGTTGCTCAAACATTTCGTAATCTTGGTCCAGGATTCCACCGGATGCATCAATCATACCTATATGGTCATAACCATCAGAATTTTTTAATGCTCCGGAACCGCCTTTTAATCCAAGGAAGCAGATATCTACATATTTTTCATTTGTTTTGGGATGGTTTCCTGTGAATAAGGAACATAATAAGTGATTCCAACCTGCCGTCACTTTGTCTGGAATAGCTTCACTTAGGGCTATTGCAATGGAATCAGCAACTTGGGGGCATAAATGATTTCCAAAAGTTGTGGCAGCGGGGTAGGATGCGTTCAAAATAATTCCTTCTGGAACAATATATGTTAAAGGCTTTATCATTCCTTCATTATGAGGAATATTGGGATTTACCATCTGTAGAAAAGACAATGTTATAGCGGAACAGGTTGATGTGTATGTACCATTTACAAACCCTTTTGTTTGTTCTGATGACTTGGAAAAGTCAAAGGTAATGGCTTCATCTTTTACGGTAACTGTTGCTCGTACAGTAAATTCAGATCCTTTATGTTTACCATCATAAAAAACCATACTTTCTCCGTGGTACACACCATTTGGAATTTCTGCAATTTCGCTACGCATCATTTTTTCTGTTGCACTGAATAATTCTTGTTTATGGGCTTCAAAAGTTTCGATACTATATTTCTCAACCAATGTTTGTAATCGTCGTTCTCCTAAAGTACATGCACCAATCTGAGCTTTAATATCTTCCTGAACCATTGTAAGTCGAATATTTGCAAAAATTAAATTCCATACATCTTCACGAAGCTTCCCTTTTTCATAAAGTTTTACGGCTGGGATTCGAATGGCTTCCTGCCACACTTCTGTTGCATTTGGGTTGTAACCACCTTGGACGGCACCCCCAATATCAGCTTGATGGCCTTTTGCAGCAGCCCAACCAATTAAAGTATCTTCGTGGAATATAGGTTTAAAAATTGCCACATCATTATTTTGGTTCCCCATGGAGAAAACGTCATTATGAATAATCACATCACCGGGAGATATATCTTCTCCGTATTGGTCTAATATCACACGGCAAACAGGTCCAAGGGAAAAGGAGAGTATGGGTAAATTTTCTGTTTGTTCCAGCATATTCCCTTTAGCATCATAGAGGCCAGTGACAAAATCTTTTGCTTCACATAGGATCGGAGATCGAGTTGTTTTTGTTAATGAGATACTCATTTCATCTGTAATAGATTTGAATGTTCTCTGAAAAATGGATAGCAATATTTTATCTATTTTAACCATATTTATTTACCCAATTTCTTTTGGTTAATATCAAATCCATTGGGATAATGATCTCTATTATAAACAATAAACGATCCGCCAACACCCGTATCACAATCATAAGTTTTCCCTAAGAATATGGTTGTATTTATCTGCTCAATAATGGCTGGTCCTTCAATAGAATATTTTCCTGTCAACAGGTCACCGTCAAAGACAGAAATTTCTTGAACATCGTCTAACTCGGGAATGTAGGCAATCCGTTTACTTTTTAATACAAAATCGGGATTTTTCACCGGTTCAGCATCATCCATTTTTGCGAAAGAATTAGGTTTTTCAGTGATTCCAATGGCGCGTAAATGTACATTAATTATTTCTAGCTCAGTACCTTCTTCTTTTAATGAATATCCAAACTGACGATTATGCTCTTTATGAAATGCATTTTTAATTACATCCAAATCAAAAGACGATACATTATCCATATCTACTTGTAATGGCACTTCATGATATTGGCCCACATACCGCAAATCTAACGTCGGGACAAGTTGGGTATTCTCTTTTTCGATACCTTCTGATGATAAAGTGTCCATACTTTCCTGAATCATATCATCGTAAAGAGCAAGGAAAGTCTTTTTATCAATTTGGGAAAATCGTTTGATATATGAACGAACATAGTCATGCTTTAAGTCTCCAAGAAGCATTCCAGTAGCACAAAAAATAGGTGCTGCGTTAGGGACTACAAACATTGGAATTTCGAGTTCTCGGCAAATTTCTCCAGCATGAATTGGTCCAGCTCCACCAGCGACAATCATTAAAAATTCGCGTGGGTCATAACCGCGCTCAACAGATACTTGGCGTACACCTTGCGCCATATTCATATTTATAACGCGATACATTCCTGCTGCAGTTTCAATATCTGTTAGGTTTAATGGTGTTGCTAAAGTTTTATTTAATTGATCCAGAGCTTTGTCTTTATTGAGAGTGTATTTACCTCCAGCAAAAAAATTAGGATCTAAATAACCCAAAATTAAATCGGCATCTGTGCAAGCAGGTTCTTTCCCATCTCGATTATAACATACTGGGCCGGGTAATGATCCAGCGCTTTTTGGCCCCATTTGCAGTAAGCCTCCACTATCAACCCACCCAATACTTCCACCGCCAGCGCCAATGGTTATAATATCCAAAGATGGAAGAGCTATGCGGTAGCGATTAATATCACCATCTGTACTTGTAATACATTGCCCATCAACGACCATACTTGCGTCAAAACTCGTTCCACCCATGTCCATAGTAATGCAATTATCATATCCAAGCATTTTTGCATAATATGCACCAGCAATGGGCGCAGCTGCTGGACCAGATAATACGGTAACTGCAGGGATTTTTCGGACAACTTCGGGGGAGACAACGCCACCGTTAGATTGCATAATTGAAAATCCGCCTTTAAAGTTTAATTCTTTGAGTTTTTCCTGTAACGACGCGATATAACTATCTACATCTACTCCGATATAGGCATTAACAACCGTTGTACTCACTCTTTCATAAAAGCGAATGGATGGTAACACTTCACAAGAAGCAGTAATAAATACGTTTTCCAAATATTTACGAAGGTATTTGGCAACCTGTTTTTCATGGGTGTTATTTAAATAGGAATTCATAAAACAGATGGCAATTGATTCCACATTTTCTGCGTCAATCTTTGCAACTAATAATTCCAACTCATCTACATTTATAGATGTAACTACATTTCCATCAGAGTCAATTCGCTCATCTAAAGTAAAACGTAGAGAACGAGGAACAAGAGGGGTCACATTTTGATAATGGTTATTATATTGCTCTTCACGAATGCCTCTGCGCATTTCTAAGGCATCTCGTAATCCTTTTGTTGTAATTAATGCAGTTTTAGCTCCCTGCAATGTTAGCAATGTATTTGTAGCAACAGTTGTACCATGAACGATTGTATCAATACTTTGAATAAACTCATCATCCGACAGTGAACATTTTTCAGCTAATTCTTTCAAGCCTGTGATGAAACCGATTGATGAATCTTCGGGTGTCGATAATGTTTTATGCATCACTGATTCACCGGTGTTAGAGACTAGGAAAAAATCTGTAAATGTTCCACCAATATCAACACCAAGTTTATATTTCTCTTTAGTCTTCATTTATGGATAAATGCAGCCTTAACCTTGGGTCCATTTTCTAAAAAATTCTTTAAGCCAATTTTCATATCTTCAGTTTTCATACATTCGCCGAATTGACGCGCTTCATACTCTAGGCCATCTTCTAAATCCATTTCAGCTCCGCCATAAATTGTTTCTACTAAAATAGAGTCAATTGCTTTGCTCAAATGGTTGGTTTCAATTTTTGTGGATTCTTCGCCATGTCTAAATGACGATGTTACCATTGGTATAATGGGGAGTGTCCCATTTGTAATTTGGTTTACACATTCAATTCCTTCTAAAATAAGATCCCCATCAACAAGTTTATCTATGAGCCCGATTTCAAATGCTTTATTAGCGGAAACAGGTCGGCCTGTACGAAGAATGTCAGAGGCAATATCTAGCCCCACCAAGCGGGGTAGTCTCTGAGTTCCACCTGCACCTGGAATAAAACCTAAATTAACTTCGGGTTGACACGCTAATATAGGTAAATCCTTTTTACTTATTCTCATTGTGCATGACATAGCCAATTCATTTCCACCACCAAAAGCAAAACCATTCATGGCACAAATAATGGGTTTATTCATTTGTTGAATCCGGCTAAAGACCACCTGAAAACTTCGGGCATTTTCATAGCCTTCTTTCGGCGTTTTCAATCCAGCTAACATATTAATATCTGCACCTGAGACAAATGCCTTTACACCAAACCCAGTAATCACTGATCCAAGAATAGAATCATTATTTTCTACTTCAAGTAGTCCAGATTCCAGTTCTGCAATTACATTCAAATTTAAAGCATTTAATACTTTTGGGCGACGAAGCGTAAAAATAGCCACTTTGTCTTGAACTGTTTTAACAATGGTTGATATATCCCATTGTCCATTATCCTTGGATTTTTGAAGTGATGTAGGAAATGAGAATCCTGAATGTTCTTCACAAAAATCTTTTACTATTTGTGAAGCAGTATCCAGACCTAATTTGTTCATTAATGTGAAAGGTGCTTTCATGACTAATGCAACTTCACAAGCCATATTTAAATCGCTGACGTTGGTAATACCAATATCAATTATATAGGATGATAGCGCAAAGTAAGCACCCAGAAATTGTTTTTCCAAAGTGGTTTCAGTGTCAGGATTAATATCAATTTTTTCACCACGTTTTGCTATGTCCCATTGAGTGTTGTTTTCTACTGCATCTCTAAGCATTTTAGGCGATTTAAACCACCGCATAAGTTCAGATCCCATTTCATCCAAACCATGATTCGTAATTGGATTCCCTCCCGTTAATGTGAGAGCCGTAAAAGGTCCAACGCCCAGCCCCAGAGATTTTTGTGCAACGGCATCAATTTCTTTCACGGTTCCGTAACCTTTTTCCAGACATAAAATTGCCGTTTGGCAAAGACCTTCAAAAATGGGATCCACTGCATAACCATACGAACTTTTTACTTCAATGGGGACTTTCCCGATGGATTCATAAAATCCCATGAGTATCTGAGTTGTAGATGGATTTGTATGTTTACTTGGAATGATTTCTACTACGGGATTTCTTTCAGCAGGAAAGAAATAGTGGGTGACCAAACAACGTGATTTATTTTGAATGTTTTGGAAAATAACTTCAGGTCTCATATGCGAAGAGTTGGATAAAAATAAACAATCATTATCGCAAATATTTTCTACTTGATTAAATATAATATTTTTGATTTTCTCATCTTCTGTTGCTGCTTCTAGTATAATATCTGACCCGGCGATATCTTGGTAATTAGTTGTGTAAGAAATGCTATTTATCATAGCATCAGCCATTGTTGGCTTAAAGGCACCAGTATCAATGCCCTTTTGGATTTTCTTTTCTATTTTGGTTTTTGCATTTTCTATCGCTTTATCTGCAATATCCACTAAAATCAATTTTACATTATGGTTTGCAAAGACTTTAGAAAAATGGAGACAAATATCTGGACCAATTTGCCCAGCACCAATAATTGATAATTTTGATACTGTAAGATGTTTAAATATGTAACTCATGGCTTTAGTAATTTCATTACTATTTTAAGAATTAATGATTTGTCTTCAATTTATCGATTACCATAATTCGAATTATTTTTCTATAATACGATATTAAGATAATGAAGACTGAATAAATAAATTATGTATTGTTTTGATACAAAAGCAATACATAATTCGCATGTTAACTATTTACAAGCGAACAATGTGTTAAAAGATGTATGATAGATGTAATTTCATAATCGGCCTCAAATTTGGAGTTTTTTATTTGCATATTTTCACCACCAACCAGATAACATGAAAAAATTCCAGCTTTGCAAGCTGCTTCAATATCATTATAGGAGTCACCTACAAAAACAATCTTCTTTGTATTTGCATTCAACTTTTCTATTGCAGAATTCAATCCTTCAGGATCCGGTTTTAGGCGGGTAACATCATTGCGTGTAATAATAACATCAAATATTTTTGATAGTTTGAATTTATCCAAGGCTTTTAAAATAGCTCTTTCACCAATATTTGTCACCAAACCCAATTTAAAACTATCCTCTTTTAATTCATTCAATACTTCCATAGTATGAGGATGCAATTGCCATCTGGTTAAAGCATCAGAATCATAAAAATCAAATATGGAAGAAACAATGCTCAAAATCTTTGATGATTGTATATCCTTTGCGCATGGAACCAATTCTATAGATTTATTAAAAATATGAGTATAACTTGGATTTATTCCAAATAAGTTTGAAGGGTAACCAGCGTTTTCAAGAGTTGAAATCACCTCATAAATTGCCTCCTCCAATTTCCATTGAAAATCTACAAGGGTACCCTCGAAATCGAATAGGACTGTATTAATCCTATTCATTAAATATTTTAATTTGAAAATTGGAACGTTGAAATAATTGTAACAATATTCAACGTTGTTCGTTATCTAATTCAACTATATCTGAAATATTTATTTCCAGCATTTTTATACTTGCCAAAATGCGGGATGTATTTTTCTCAAGTGAAGGAAATAATTTAGCTTTTTCCTTTAATAATTCAGATGTTCTTTTTAACTGTTTGATTTCTTTGTCAATTTCAGACAAATTTATTTTTTGACTCATTTCCGTAAATCCTTAAATCGTTTTGCCTTAACAGGGTATCTCGGAAGTTCTCCATATCGACAAAATTCTATTTCATAATTTAGGTTTGTTTTTAGTCTCAGTTGATCGGACAACTTTGATTTTATTTTATCAATTTCTTCTGAAGAGTTATGCAAATATTCGACCTGTAATGTGATCTTTTCCCTATCATTTATTTTTTCCACTTTTAGTTCATAATCATTGCCCAAACCTTCAATCCCTCTCACAACATCCTCCACTGAAGACGGTGCAAAAAGAACACCCTTCACCTTAGTAATATCATCGGTTCTACCGACCACACCTCCTTTAATCAATCTAGATGTCCTACCGCATAAGCAGGGTTCTGCATCCCACTCAATAATATCTTTTGAATCAAATCGAATACAGGGTTGGGCGTGTCTGTCGAAAGCAGTAATAATCATTTTTCCTCTGACTCCCGGTTCTTCGATAATTTCCCCTGTTTCTACATCAACTATTTCCGCGAGAAAAAATGCATCATTTACATGCATGCCTCCCGGTTGTTCTGTACATTCAAAAGACCAAGCTCCAATTTCTGTGGCGCCGGCATGGTCATATACTTTGGCTCCCCACGCTTCTTCAATGCGTTTCTTAGTACTGGGAATACTTGCTCCCGGTTCACCGGCACACGTAATTTTTTCAATGGTTAGATCAGCAGGATTTATATTCATTTCATTGATGGCTGTATCTGCCATCCCTAACATATATGTTGGGGTTCCCATCATGGCAGTTGCATTCAACTCTTGTATTTTCAGAATTCGGGCACGGGTATCCAGTACACCTCCCGGTACAACTTCACATCCGATTTTTTCCGCACCGTAATGCCCTGCCCAAAAAGCAACAAACACATTATAACCAAATGGAATAAATACCCTGTCTTTTGGACGGTATCCTTGGGCCCATAAAAGCTGTGCCCAGCATTCAGCCCACCATTCCCAATCCTGCCATGTATCCGGTTGATAAACCGGTTGTCCCGTCGTTCCACTGGTTTGCCGGTACGCCGTTACCTCATTTAATGAAACACATAACGCATCTCCGTAAGGAAACGGATCTTTACCCTGAATATCCCTCATCATGGATTTTTCCACGGTCGGAATTTGTCTGATATGAGCAAATGATTGAATGTCTTCCGGTTTGATGCCCACCTCATCATATAAAGCACGGTGAAATTTTGAATGGTCATAAGCCCAAGAAAAAATACGTTTAAATTTCTTCAATTGAAGGGCACGGATGGTTACAAATGGGAGTGTTTCTAAAACAGGATTCCAATATGAAGATTCGCTACTCATTGGAATTTTGACTAATCACCCCAGCGGCGGAACAGATCATGTTTAATATCAAAATAATCTAAAATTTTCCCCACAGTCTGGTTAATAATATCATCAATTGTTTTTGGATAATGATAGAATGAAGGAACTGGAGGTAAAATATGAGCACCATTATCAGCAGCTTTCATCATCAGTTTTAAATGTCCTTTATGGAGAGGGGTTTCTCTTACAACCAAAACCAATTTTCTTTTTTCCTTCAAAGTTACATCTGCCGCACGTACGATAAGATTTTCTGAATACGAATTCGCAATACCGGATAGTGTTTTTATCGTACATGGTACTACAACCATGCCATCGACTAAAAAGGATCCACTGGAAACTTTTGCCGCCATATTTTTATTATCATAAACAAATGATGCCATTTGTTTCACTTCATCAATATTATAATCTGTTTCAATTTGTATATTTTTTTCACCGGAGTTTGAGATAACCAAATGAGTTTCAACTTTATTTTCTTGCAATGCCGATAATAGTCTGACACCATAAACGACTCCACTTGCACCGGAAATTCCCACTACTATTTTTTTAGACATTTTTATTCTCTATTTATTTCAACTATTTTGATAATTCTGAAGCAACTAATTCAGCAATTTTATTTCCATTTTCCAATACTTTTTTTATCCCATCTTTATCAATATTGTCCCAATGTGCCCCTGCAGTTACAACCACATTTGATTTTGTTGACAATGCTATTTTTTCAGCAATTGGTTTGACTAAATGATCTTCCATATGTCCGGGGAAACAAATGACTGAAGCAGTAGCATTATTTTTTTCAGGATTTACAATACTTACTTGTGATTGCGCAGCTGAAACGGCACCAATGTGAGGATTATCTCCACCCCACACTGCAATTAAAATATCCTTACCGATAATGCGAACACTGGCTTCTAAATCATAAGAGTCTGTTTCAGTTTGTACAATAAATTCTTTACAGATTTTATTCATTACATTTTGGTTTGATTCCATTCCTGAAATAATTTGTGAAATACGTTTACTGCTTCTTTTCCAAATTCTGGAGTATTCAGATGAAAATTTACATCTTTAACATAAATATCTGAATTTAGTAAGGATTTAAGTTCTTCCATAAAAGCTGCATCTGCAACAGGATCAAAAAGGGCATGACCTTCTTCATCCAACGAACTCCAACCTTTCAATGGATTTAAAATTGCGCACGGGGCTTCAGAAATATTTAAACGACGCGCAATAATAGCAGCCATCTCTTTCAATTCTTCAGCATTGGTTCTGACTTCAATACGCAATTTATCAATTACAGCCTGTGGGCGATCTTTATATTTTTCCAGAAGATTTTGTCTACCACCAACACTAAGCATGTCCAAACCTGATGGAGCGATCACTTGAGGGATACCTACTTCAGATGCGGCTAGTATTCGATCATCTCCGGCAGCGCAATTCCCATCTAATAATTGTTCTCCAATTCCTCTGCTGACAAAATCAATGACTCCCTGAAACCAGCCTTCGCGGATCAATTCATCCATGGCTCTGTCTCCCCGTCCCTGGGCATGACAGGGAACAGGAATGTAGCCTTTCTCCCGCAGGTAATGAATGGAGGGCTCCACGGCGCGTTCCGCAAATCCAAAGGAGGTGATGGCAACAACAGGCTGATCAAACTCAACCTCCCAGCCTGGTGATAATTCAACCATGCCGCATATTGCACCCACCGCATTCACCAATTGTGTTTTTAAAATCGGGTTGATCTCCACAACATCAACGACCGTATTCAGCATGGTAATATCTTTGGTCCCAACGTACTTCCCTACATATTTTGGATGTCCTGCCATACTTGATGCCATCAATTTCGGCATTCCAAAAGGCAGTGACTTCATGATAGTGGTAGAAACAAGGGAAGATGTGCCGCCGCCTACACCCAGGACACCATGAATTTTACCTTCATCCAGCAATTTTTTAACAATTTTCGTTGCACCGGCGATCTGGTTTTCCGTTGCCTTATTGCGCTCCGTTTTATAAAGCCTGCGTACCTCCCGGATATCTGTAATACCGCCGGCGGCTGCAATTTCCTCGCAGGTGATATCCCCGTCAAAGAAAGGCTCCTGCTCCATGCTGAAATCAAGCAGAATGGCATTGAGCCCCCGGGACTGGATCAATTCCTTTACAAATTTAAATTCCGCCCCGCGGGTATCGAGGTTGGCAATAATCAGGACTGTTTTATTCAAAACCGGCGATCTATAATCCCAGCTCGGACCATCTCTCCTTAACCCTTTCTACCACATCTGGATCTAATTCAATGGGTTTAGGTTTATGTTTCCATTCATAGGGAATGGTTGCATCCAGCAGCAGCCTACCTGTGATTTCACGGGCATTGATAGGTAAAGATGGATCTAAAGGAGTGGACCTACCGCGCTTGATTACCTGGCTCCGGTTCGGCTGAAAACGGAAACTTAAGGCATACATCACTCTGGGTATATCCCACGGGTCCACGTCTTCATCTACGACGATAACTGTTTTCAGGCCATAGGCACCCATTTCCGTTGATATGGTTGCTGTTAATACTTGATCAACATGGCCGGGGTACATCTGCTTCATGGAAATAATGGCCAGGAATCTGCCGGAACCTTCCGGAGGACAATAACAGGACTTCAACCCTGGAATTTTCATAGC
>MPLY02023157.1_pt1 | contig 10787 bp, 9 predicted proteins | sample 1617301 | NCBI WGS metagenome assembly MPLY02 (sample SAMN05944805, study PRJNA350692) | marine metagenome | biome: marine; feature: ODZ; material: water; isolation source: 140 m water sample filtered on 0.2 um supor filter | place: Pacific Ocean | collected 2012-04-08 | depth 140m m
ACCCTAGTATAGGTATAGGATTATCTTGAGGCACCATAAAGGAGGGCTATCATGAGCAAGGAAAACCTAGAGCAGTTCATTCAACAGATTTCAGACAGTGAAGAACTACAAACAAGAATAGGTGAAGAGATAGACGCCGAAGCGCTGATCGCGCTGGGTGCTGAATGTGGTTGTGAGTTCACCGCAGAGGAGTTGCAAGAGTCGGCAGAGTTGAGCGATGAGGACTTGGACGAAATGGCGGGGGGAAACTATGTAAAGTTCGTAGGATGGTACAAAAAATTCGGGGATCAAGAGCGTAAGCGGTCACGGTTTTGGATCCCAGTTAAATCACGGCTCTAACGATTATCGATGATTTAGACGGAGAGTCACCGACGTATAGTGAGTGGATAAAATAGCGGCAATTGTTGAGGAAAATGACGGTTAAAAGAGCCATACGCAACGATCCAGCAACTTATAAGCCGTCTCACCTGAACCCTGCCGGTCATCAACCGGTGGGGAATACCCAGATGCTTTAGGATGTAGTAGCGTTTAGCGCCTCTCTACACCACGGCGTGAACCTTTCCCACGCTGATACTAGCCTTCTTGGATATGACCCTGTAGGGAAAACTAGAGGCTCTCAGAGCTCCGATTCAGGTCCCGAATCGATCCAGTTGCCGGTACCACCAGACTGAAGCGGCAAGGAACCAGGGCTTGCCGTGGTACAGGGGCCGGGTGCGAAACGGCAGGTCTGACAGCGGGCTCTGGCCATCGGCAAGACCGAGCACCTGCTGACCTAGGCGGGTTCCGAAATAACTCGCCAACGATACCCCGGATCCGCAATAGCCCAGCGCGTACCAGATGCCGTTATGGCGTCCCAGATGTGGCAGGTGCTGGAAGGTCCAGCCAACAAAACCCATCCAGGAATGGGTTACCTTTGCTCCCAGCAGCTGCGGGAAGATAGTCGTCATCTGCTTGTGCAGGAGCGGCGCGCTCACCCGGGTATCGGTTTCGGCCAATGACACGCGACCGCCAAAAAGCATCCGCCGACCGTCCGGCGAGATCCGGTAGTACACGACCAGCCGGCGGCTGTCGACAATAACGCGGCCACCGGGAATCAGAGCACGCGCAGACCCTGCCCCCAGATCCTCCGTTGCAATCATGTAGGTGCCGATGGGAATAACGCGCCGCTGCTGCCATGGTGTGAGCGGGCCGGTATAGCCGCTGGTCGCGACGATGACATCCCGCGCCTTGACCGCGCCCTTGCCAGTTTGAACTACAAAGCTATTGTTATTGCCGTCCTGTTCGATAGTAAGCGCCGGACAATTGCCGAGCACCTGCACTCCACTTGCCAACGCCCGCTGCAGAATTCCCTGGTGATAAGCCGCCGGATCGAGCGCCGCGTGTTTGCTGTGCACCAATCCACCATGATAATAATCACTGTTGATTTCGGCATGCTGCTCCGATCGCGGCACCAGGTACACGTCTGTCGCAGGATCGTCGGGCTGGCTGTCCAACAGCCGAGCAAGTTTCTGGTAGTGGGCGGGGGTATGGGCACCATAAAACCTGCCGCTTAACTTGAAATCACAATCGATGTCCTCCTCGCTAACGAACTCACCGATCCAGGCTAGCGCCCGCTGCCCCTCTACCAATACCTGGCGGGCTTTGCTCTCTCCGTACTGCTTTGCAAGGTGGGCAAAATCCGGCTTGATGCTGCTGCTCACTTGGCCGCCGTTACGCGAACTGCAACCCCAGCCGGGATCCTCCGCATCTATTACCAGGGTCAAGCGGCCGCCCCGAGCGGTTTGTAACGCCGCACACAACCCGGTGTAACCCGAGCCGATAACTAGAACGTCGACCTGGCCGGGTAGATCTACTTGCGGCAAGGCGGGACGCGGTGTGTGCTCCCACCAGTAGGGCTCGTCTTTAAAATCCGGTGCGAAAATTTCCGGGCCTGCCGTATTCACTTACCCTCCCCTCACACACTCTGCGCGCTAACTTGCCGCCGGGAATTCTCCAGCCAGTTTGGGCTGATCTCCACCCCCCAGCCAGGCCGGTCGCTGACCAGAACCTGGCCTGCTTTCACGGTATAGGGTGACTCAACAAAAAGATCTTCCTGCCAGGGGTAGTAGTCGGATCCCTCGATCGAAAATTCGAGATATTTACCTGGATTGTCGATCGCCCGAAGCAGGTGCATGGTAAACAGGGTCACCATGGAAAGATTAGCGCAGTGTGGCGTGCACGGTAGACCCTTGGCCGCTGCCATGTTCGCAACCTGCACTGCTCGCAACATACCGCCAACGTAACACACGTCTGGCTGGACAATATCGACAATGTTCAGATCGATTATGCGCCGCCAAATCGTCAGGTCGCAATCCTGCTCACCACCGCTGACATCCAGCGACAGCGCTCTGGTTACTTCGCGAGTCTGCTCCAGTTCCCAGTACAGACATGGCTCCTCAAAATGCTCGACGCCCTCACTTTCCAGCAATTGTCCCACCTCGATGGCCCGCTGTGGCGAGTATCCACCATTGGCATCGACTAACAACGAGGCATCCTTGCCCAAGGCCTGCCGCATAACCGGCACAATTGCCTCAGTCCGCCCAGGCCACTCGTCCACGTCATGGCCGCACTCAGCCCCGATCCGGAATTTAAAAGCATCGAAGCCATGCTTGTCGCGCAGGCCCGCCATGCGCTCGGCCTCTGCTGGCGGGGTGATATCACGCCGCATGCTCGAAGCGTATGTGCGCAGGCTCCCCGGTGTACCGCCGAGCAGTTCACAGACACTCTTGCCCTCGACCTTGCCACGCCGGTCCCACAGTGCAGTCTCGAGCCCTGCCAGTGCCCGGCGCAGGTAGGAGCCGGGAAACTTATGTTCACGCTCTGGAATGGCCTCGACCAGGCAGGCGATCTCGCCGGCGCCCCGACCCAAGGCCCAAGGTGCGATCTGCCGGTGCAGCACCTGGGCCGTGATATCGGCGTTATACGGTGATACCTGGCCCCAGCCGCTGCTGCCATCCGTGACACTAACCCGCACAAAGGATAGAAACTCTCGAGTGAAGGTCTCTATTTGGTCGATCACAGGTTCCGTGGTCATAGGCCAACACGCCTTCGCAGGTGACAAGACAGCCTGGGCCGACTAGGGGCAATCATCTGTCTGGGAAGACGATTACGTTCCGTAAGGCTTTGCCGCGCCGCACCCCGTCGACGGCATCGTTGATCTCCTCCAGTACAAAATGCCCTGAGACCAGTTCGTCAAGTTTCAGGCGGCCAGCCTGGTAGTGCGCAACCAGTTGTGGGATGTCTGTTGCGAGATCGGTTCTACCCATCTTGCTGCCAACCACCTGCACCGCATCGCCAGCAAGGCTCAGGGTGTCTACCTGCGCGGTGACACCCTCGGCAGTCATGCCAACCAGCACCACCATGCCGCCGCGGCGCACCAGCTGCAGTGCCTGTTCTAGGGCAGCCGCACTGCCAGCGGCAACAAATACACAGTCCGCACCGCGGCCATCACTCAAGCGCCTGACTTCATCAATGAGATTAGGCTCGCGTGCATTCAAGCCATGACTGGCGCCAAAGCGCCGGGCAGCCTCGATCTTGTCATCTGACAGATCAACCGCAATGTTGCGTGCGGCTCGGGAAATGGCGGCACCCTGAATACAGTTAAGGCCCACACCGCCGGTACCGATGGTCACCGTCGTCATACCCGGCTGAATTCTCGCTACGTTAGTTACTGCACCAAATCCGGTAATGACACCACACGACAGCAGCGAGGCACTAGCCATCGGTAACGATGCGGGTATTGCGACCACCTGTGAGGCTTCCACCACTACCTGCTCGGCAAATGCGCCCGTACGCAGGCCCTGGCCTACCGCCTGGCCGGCTGCGTCGGCCAGCGGCGTTTGCTGATCCAGATGGAAAGAGGTTTCGCACAGGCTGCCGTGACCTTGGACACAGTAATAGCACTGCCCGCAGGTACGCAGCAAAGTAACTATCACCGATTCACCGATTGCCAGGTGACCCACCCCAGGCCCAGTCCGTTCGACGATGCCGGCGGCTTCGTGGCCAAATACTACCGGGGTCTCTCCGCCCCAGCCACCATCCATGTAGGTCACGTCACTACGGCAGATCGCGCAGGCCTTGAGTCGAACCTGTACCTCTCCCGGTCCTGGCGCAGCCAATTGCAAATCTTCTATGACCAGCGGTGCACCAAACGTCCTACAAACTGCCGCCTTCATGTGATCTTCCGTCGCATAGGGCTTTTTTTATCTCCGCCCGGTCCGGGCGACAATGCCAGAACTGTATCGCCACTCAAACCGCCGGGCAATACGCCCAGGCGCCCTTTTAGGGCCGCGCCATCGTCGTGATCACGTAGACTACGCGCCTCCACGCCCCATCACCCATGCTCACCGCCAAACCCAAGCAACAGAAACTCGCTGGCCACTTATTGTTGGTAATGATCCTTGCCAGTGTGCTCGCAGGGCTGGGCTTGAGCGACTTTCTGTGGCTCGCGGGGCCCTGCGGGGCCGCCGCCATGATACTGCTATGGCCGCGCACCCGCCGCATTCAACGGATCCAATGCATTACTTTTATTGCTGTCGGCTTGGTCGCACTGACCTGGGCACTCCTGCTCGGCTACGGACAAATTCCGGTCCTGCAACTGATGACTCAGAACCAGTCACTCATTAGTATGTTATGCGCAGTAACTTTCCTTCGACTCATTACTCGTACCGACACAGATGCCGATCACATACAGGTGGGCGGCGAAAAAAGTTTTGTGCGCACATTGGCAGGGCTGCACCTTTTTGCCAGTGTAATCAATCTCTCTGCCCTGGTAATTTTCGCCGACCGTCTGGTACAGGTGAGCCAACTAAACCGTATCACCACCACCATGATCCAACGAGGTTTCGCCCTGGCAGCGCTTTGGTCACCATTCTACGCCGCCATGGGCACCTCGCTAGTGTACGCCCCGGGTACTCAATTGAGCGATCTGTGGCCAGTGTCCCTGCCGCTGTGCGCAGGCGGGCTTGTCTTTACCTGGCTGGAAAACCGCTATCGCTCAAACGACCGTTTGGCAGGCTTCATCGGCTATCCTGTGAGTTTCAAGGCGATATGGATACCAACGACGCTGGTCGTCGCGGTGCTCGGACTGCATGCATTACTGCCGGACGTGTCCGTCCTGACCCTGGTGAGTGCACTTGCGCTGGCGACCACTGTCGCAGTGCTGATCTACCGCCACTCACTGCTGCCAGCGCTTACAACTGTCAGATCCTTCAGTAGTACCCGACTGCCGGATATGTATGCAGAACTGGCACTTTTTCTGTCGGCCGGGGTAATGGCAACAGGATTGGGCGCGCTAGTCGCGCAGGCAACACCGCAACTGCCGATTACAGAACTAAGCCCAGTGCTTGCTATCGTCGTGCTCGCGATCATGCTGCTCCTCGCCATCTCTGGTGTACACGCGTTGATCACCATCGTTGCCGCTTCAGCTATCCTGTTGCCGCTCGAACCGCAACCGGCGCTGCTTGCGTTCGTGTTTCTCACCACCTGGTCCCTGGGCGCCACCGGTAGTCCGATCTCTGGTCTTAACCTTGCGATTCAAAGCCGTTATAGCATTGCAATAAGCAACTGCTTCCGCTGGAATCTCCTCTACACTCTAACCATGTTCGCTGCAGCCAGCCTTCTCATCCTGCTGGTATTTCGCTGAAACGCGCCTCTTCCAGCTGGCCTCCTCGATCACTCGGGGCATAAGTACCAGTCGTACTCGAGTGGCGTGAATCGTGCCGAGAACTGGTCAAGCTCAAACTGCTTGCAAGCACAGTACAGTTGAATGTAGTCGCTGCCTAGGTACTCTCCCAGTACGGTAGTGCTGGCCAACCGATCCAGCGCTGCCTGCCAGGTGAACGGCGTTCCCTCATCCAGCACCGTACCGGCATTGTCTGTACGCGGCGGGGGCGGCTGCAGTTTACGTGACAGGCCATGGTGCACGCCGGCAAGTATCGCCGCCAGCGTAAGATACGGGTTGGCATCTGCCCCGGCCATGCGGTGCTCAATACGCCGAGCCTCACTGCTGCCCGTGGGGATGCGTACTGCCACCGAACGATTGTTGTAGCCCCAGGTGGGTCCGGTTGGCACATACAGATTCGGTGCAAAGCGCCGATACGAATTGACGTTGGGAGAAAATATCGCCATAGCTCCCGGCAGCAGATCCAGTAAACCCGCCACCGCCTGGCGCAAGCGGGTACTGCCCTTTTCAGTGCCGTCATCGAACACGTTGACTCCGTCGCAATCGAGCAAACTCAAGTGCACGTGTAAGCCGTTACCGGCTCCCTCCGGATAGGGTTTGGCCATAAAGCTTGCTGCCGCCCCGTGGCGGCGGGCGAGACCCTTGACCGCGCGCTGCAACAAGATAGCCTGGTCAGCCGCAAGGACCGGGTCATTGACATGGCGCAGGTTAATCTCGTACTGGCCTACCGCATACTCGGCAGTCGTCGCGCCCAACGGTACTCCCTGTGCTCGAAGAACACTCTCTACTTCAGACAAAAAGTTGGTAAAACCATCAAGGTCGGCCAGGCTGTAGACCTGAGTTGAAGATGCTCGGCGGCTGGAGTCCGGCATTTGTGGAGGCGCCGGCTCACCGCGCTCGGCTGAGTCGGCATCGATCAGGTAGAACTCCAGCTCAATCGCAACTACCGGCGTCAGGCCGAGCTCGCTTAAACGCTCAGTCGTGCGCGCAAGCACCTGCCGGGGGTCGATGGGGCACGCTGAGCCATCCAATTCAAACAAGTTGCCCAACACCTGACCACTTGGTTGAGTCGACCATGGTACGTACTGCAACGAGCCTGAGACAGGCCGGACTATCACATCCGGGTCGCCATCAGAAAAACCCCGGCCACAAGCATCAGTACACGTACCCGTAACATCAAGTGCCATGATTGAGCTCGGAATCTGCAAGCCTTCTTGGTAAAACTTGCGAATGTCATCACGGCCCAGCCTTTTGCCCCGAATTACGTTGCACAAATCCGGCAGCAGTACGTCAACAAACCGGCACTCGGGATGGGTTTCAAAAAAGGTATCGAGTTCGGTGCTCATGGAGAGTCACAGCCGAGGTTGAATGTTGGCAGTTAATTATGCCAGTGGGCTTAGGGCGACGGCTCAACCACCATTCAAACTTTGTCGCCAGGCGATTGCCGGCAGCAGGTCTCGTGGCTGGCCAGCACACAAACCACAGACACTACTAGCCACAACAGCAGCATAAGAAAGCCGATCCGGTAACTTTCAAACAGGTAAACACGCAAACCGTCCGCACCCACGTTACCCTGCCAGAACCAGTCCAGCACCCAGCCAACCAGCGGTTGCAGCAGCATGGGGCCGCACATCACACCCATATTCACGAGCCCCGATACGGTACCCGCCAAGCGCAGCGGCACCGACTCTTTGGCCTGGGCGAATCCAAGAATCATACCGCCGGAAGATAGACCGGCAAGCATAAGTGCGCTAACGAGAACCCAGACCGGCAGATCAGGCACCAACACTACCAGCGCCCACGCCAACAGCGCGACAAAATTTCCAGCCGCATATGGTACCCGCCGGCGACGCAATTTTTCCGAGGCCATTCCGAACAACGGGCCGCTGAAGGCCCAGCACAACATCATGCCAGAACACACGCTAGCCGCTGCCACAGGGGTCAACTGGTAGATGTCGGTCAGAAACGGCATGCCCCAAAGGCCCGCAAAAGCCAACACCGATCCCACAATACCCCCGGGTGCAAGTGCAAGCAGCCAAGTATTGCGATATCTGAGCACAGCGCGCAACCTATCCACCTCGCCCGTTTGCAGATCACCAGCATCGGCGACCGGTATGTAACCGCGATACCCTTTGTCAGAGGGATCATCCCGCACTACCAGCCAAACCAGCAAGGCGAGAATTAGCGATACTCCGGCTGCCGCAATCACCACCGCGCGCCAACCAAACACGTTACTCGCGAATTGCAAAGGCACGCCACCAAACACAGCGCCAGTCATGCCGACCACCAGTAACAGCCCAGCGGCAAGGGCGTAGCGCTGGGCAGGCAGCCAATGGGTTGCAAGCTTAAGGACGCATACAAACGCTACGGCCACCGAACCTCCGATAAGAAAGCGGCCCACACCAGCCCAGAACAGTGTCGACGCTGTAGCAAACACTACTGCACCGATAGCGCTAAGAAAAAGTCCGCCTACCAGTAGCCACCGTGGACCCCAACGATCAACCAACAGACCCGTAGGCACCTGCATGGCAACGTAAGAATAGAAATACAGGCCCGAAAGGCCGCCAAGTGCTGCCGCACTAAGGCCAAAATCCTGGCTAAGCTCCCGGTGTAGCACCGCCGGTGCCACTCGATGAAAAAACGCCACCAAAAAAAATGCTGCCCCCAAACTCCAGACAAACCAAGAAAGCGATGCTGAAGGGAGTATGCGATTGCTAGTAGAGTTCACGATATCGGTACGCCACAAAAAACCGGCAGTTGCCGGCAGTGCTTGATAATTCCGTTTATCGGAACATCAACAGATTGGGAAGACGGTATTTAATTCTACGTGACTTCTGGTCTAAAATTGGCAAAGTTTTTTCAATAGTTCGGCACTAATATTACGCCCCGAACATCCGGGGCGATATCACCGGTGCGCCCGAGCAAACCCTTCCCTGGCTACCCAAATAGGAGAATGCTGTAAGATGAAGCGCTACTCAGCGTGGAGCGTTTTTTTTAACGGTCTCACCGGCCAGCGAAACTGGGATCGCGCTTGGCGTGATTCCGAACCCCGCAGCGAATATGACATCGTTATCGTTGGCGCTGGCCTGCACGGCTTAGCAACCGCCTTCTACCTGGCCAACAACCATGGCCTCGGCAACATCGCGGTACTGGAAAAAGGCTGGCTTGGCGGGGGCAACGCGGGACGCAATACCACCATCGTACGCTCCAACTATATGATGCCCGGTAACCGGGCCTTCTACGAGCACTCACTCAAGCTCTGGGAAAACCTTAGCCATGAGCTGAACTTTAACGTGATGTTCAGTCAACGCGCTCACGTGAGTTTGTTACACAGCCCGGCCGCACGCGATTCTGCTGCCCGGCGCTACAACACCATGCGCCTGACTGGGGCGGACGGGGAACTGTGGGATCTGGCCACTCTCAAACGCAACATTCCTCACCTCAACTATAGCCTGGACGCTCGGTTTCCGATCACCGGAGCGGCCGTACAACCACGTGCCGGCACTGCCCGTCATGACGCGGTGGCCTGGGGTTATGCCCGCGCTGCCGACCAGTGTGGCGTTGACATCATTCAGAACTGCGAAGTAACCGGAGTTACCCGGGATGGTGGCCAGGTCACGGGCCTGCAAACCAGCCGAGGCCTCATCGGTGGAAAGAAAATCGGCTTTGCCGTAGCGGGCAATACCTCGCGCCTTTGGCGAATGGCAGGTCTCGGCAAGCTGCCAATCGAAACGCATAAATTGCAGGCGTTTGTTTCCGAGCCTCTAAAACCGCTGCTCGACCAAGTGGTCGTATTCGGTGTCGGCGGCACACACTTTTATATATCCCAGTCGGACAAGGGTGGCATGGTGTTTGGCGGCGACCTCGACTGGTATAAATCCTATGCCCAGCGGGGTAATCTGCCCCTGGTGCAGGACGTATCCGAGTGTGCGACTTCGATCCTACCGTGTCTTGGCCGGGTGCGCCTTCTGCGACACTGGGCGGGAGTGATGGACATGAGCATGGATGGCTCGCCCTTCATCTGCAAAACCCCTTTGACAAACCTCTATCTGAACGCCGGCTGGAACTATGGCGGCTTCAAGGCCAGTCCTGCTTCCGGTTGGTACTTCGCCGACCTCATCGCCAACGACCGTGCTGATCCGGTCATCGCTAATCACAACCTGCAGCGTTTCGAGCAGGGCATCAACCTTGATGAACGCGGTGCCGGCCCGGATCCCAAGTTACACGGCTGAAGGCAATCTATGATCAGAATCCCCTGCCCTTTCTGCGGCACCCGCGATCATAGTGAGTTCTCCTATGGCGGCGATGCCACCGTCATATATCCACCGCTCAATGCCGCGGCCACCGACTGGATCGAGGCCGTGTTTCAGCGCGACAACATCGACGGCGTGCAATTTGAATCCTGGCAGCACCTGCATGGCTGTCGCCTGTGGATTATCGTCGAGCGTGACACCTGCACACACGAGATTCTTTCCGTTCGGCCAGCCGATGACGCTATCGCACGGGCTCTCACGATAGCTAGCGCGCACCCAAGGGGGCCAGCATGAGTACTCGGCGCCAACCCAGCGGCGGCCACATTGACCGCAGCAAAGTGCTCGATTTCACCTGGGACGGGAAACCGTTACAAGGCTATGCGGGTGACTCGTTGGCCTCAGCCTTGCTGGCAAACGGGGAACAAGTCCTTGGGCGCAGTTTCAAATACCACCGGCCTCGGGGCGTGATGTCAGCCGGGGTAGAAGAATCCGGCGCACTGGTCACGGTGGGTGCTGGTGCCCGCTGCGACGCCAATGTACGGGCGACCACGCAGGAACTCTATCAGGGGCTGGTCGCCCAGGGTCAGAATGCCTGGCCTAGCGTGCGGTTTGATTTTGGTGCGCTAAATGGCTTGCTGAGCCGATTTCTTTCCGCCGGCTTTTACTACAAAACTTTTATGGGTGTGCCACCGCTCGAGTGGGGCTCCGGTACCGGCATGTGGATGCGCTACGAAAAAATTATCCGCCGGGCGGCAGGTATGGGCAAGGCTTCGCGGGCCCCAGACCCCGACCACTACGAACATGCCCACGGC
>MPLY02200630.1_pt1 | contig 10763 bp, 9 predicted proteins | sample 1617301 | NCBI WGS metagenome assembly MPLY02 (sample SAMN05944805, study PRJNA350692) | marine metagenome | biome: marine; feature: ODZ; material: water; isolation source: 140 m water sample filtered on 0.2 um supor filter | place: Pacific Ocean | collected 2012-04-08 | depth 140m m
AATTCGTACCCATTTTATTGGCTGATCTATCGTCTTCATCTGGAGATAATCAATTAACTTTAATCCATTCTCTTGGGCTCTTGCGCGATGAAAGAGCCATGGTACCGCTCATTGATCTGGCCGAAGCACCCGATGCACGCATTCGGCTTGAAGCGATTATTTCTCTCGGGAATATTGGCTCTAAAGCTGCTTTCCCTGCTCTGGAGAAGGCGCTCTATGATAGTGAACCAAACGTCCGCTGGGATGCTGCAATTGGTCTTGCAAAAATGGGAAACAGTAGCGGCAGCCATATATTGCTTGATCTACTCAATCGAGATTATCTGAAAAGCTACAGTGAAGTTGATGCAGACGAAAGAACTGAAGCAATTCTTGTTGCAATTGAAGCTGCAAAATATCTAAGTAATGATGAATTGAATGAAAAAATAAAAGATTTAAGTCGGAATGATCCTGTTATGAGAGTTCGAGATGAAGCTCAGAAAGCGTTACAACTTTAATACTTATGACTGAAGAAGAAAAAAAAGAACAGGAAAATCAAGAATCTCCTGAAGAGAAACCAGAGGAAGAAGCTGCTGGAGCTGAACAAAAGCTAGAGGCAAAAGAGGACAAGAAACATCTCCCGGCATCTGTAGGAGAAGGTTCTATTTCTGATGAAATGCCGCGCCGTTCCTTTTTTTCATGGCTGACGGTGGCGTGGCTGGCTTTTGCTGCAGCCACGGGTGGATTCTTCGCTATGACCGTAAGATTTTTATTCCCTAATGTTCTTTTTGAACCGCCTCAATCGTTTAAAATTGGCTTTCCGGATGATTATCAAATTGGACAGGTTAATATTCGATGGAAGAAGTTGCACGCAATTTGGGTGGTGAGGACATCTGAATATATTTATGCACTTTCTACAGTCTGTCCACATCTGGGATGTACTCCTAACTGGCTTGATAATGAAAGGAAGTTTAAGTGTCCCTGTCACGGCAGTGGATTTAGGAAATCAGGTGTTAACTTCGAAGGACCAGCCCCGCGGCCGCTAGAGCGGTTCAAGATTACTTTGGCAGATGATGGACAAATATTGGTGGATAAATCAAAATTATTTCAGTATGAAAAAGGGCAGTGGGATGATCCTGAGTCATTCCTGAAAGTGTAACAGATGAGTAAGAAGAAAAACATATTTCAACGGCTTGGCGAATCACCTGTTTGGAAATCTATTTTCCGCAGTGGTGTTCCTCGAACTCGCCGTCAGAGGATGATGTCGGTATTAAACAGTGTATTCCTGCATCTTCATCCCGTAAGACTCCCTCGTCATGCTGTAAAGTTGAAGTTTACCTGGTGCATGGGCGGACTTACGTTCTTTCTCTATCTGGTGCTTACCATCACCGGTATTCTGTTGATGTTTTATTACCGACCAACGGTGGAATATGCTTATACAGATATTATTGATTTACGTGAACAGGTACCATTGGGGATCATGAGGGAGATTCATCGCTGGGGAGCTCACGCCATGGTAATAACGGTCTGGCTTCATATGTTCCGTGTGTTCATGACCGGTTCTTACAAACCGCCTCGTGAATTCAATTGGGTAGTAGGTGTGATTTTGCTGTTCTTGACTTTATTACTTAGTTTCACAGGTTATCTTCTTCCATGGGATCAGCTAGCTATTTGGGCTGTTACTGTTGGAACCAATATGGCTCGAGCAACTCCCTTTTTAGGTCACGAAGGTCCGGGTGCAGCACTCCTGAGTTTGGGTGATATTAATTTTGTTCACGCTGCCAGTGATATCCGCTTTGCTCTATTAGGCGGCAGATTTGTTGGCGAGTCGGCCTTATTAAGGTTTTATGTGCTGCACTGTATCGGTCTTCCCTTTATTATTATGATCTTTATGGCTGTTCACTTCTGGAGAGTGAGGAAAGATGGAGGAATCTCTGGGCCGACCTGATGCAGGTCTGCTAGATAAGAGTCGTGGTTGAACTGAAGCATTTCATAAATGGGATTTCTCATCCGACAGTTATTTTAACTGTAATCCTGTTCATTTATCCGTTTATTTTTCCACCTACGAATTGGTTCGAGAAATGGAACAAACGGCTGAAGTTTGACTTCTTCTGGACGAAGAAAGGGTTGATTACTGTTTATACATTCTTTATCGGTTTCATGATTATTGGTGTCCAGGATGAGAATGCCAAACACATTTTACTCAAGCCAGATAATGTTCCTATAGTCGGCCTGTTGTTTCTCGTTCACTTTTTTCTCTGGCTCAGTATGAATCAGGGTATGAAAAATGATAAGCTGATTGATGCCGGAGAAAAACCAAATGAATACCACGATCCCAAGGATAAAGTACTCGTTTGGCCGGACTTGGTTTATATAGAATTAATTGCACTGGTTTTGCTCATGGCGTTCCTGCTTGTTTGGTCTATTGGCTTAGAGGCGCCACTTGAACAGCCGGCCAACCCAACCAATTCACCAAATCCCGCTAAGGCACCATGGTACTTCTTGGGCCTCCAGGAAATGCTTGTATATTTTGATCCTTGGCTCGCTGGCGTAGTTTTCCCAACACTTATGATTATAGGGCTCATGGCGATTCCATATATTGATATCAACCGTGAAGTAAGTGGGTTCTACAGTTTCAAGCACCGGAGGATTGCAGCGTCAATCTTTATATTTGGCTGGCTCTGGCTTTGGATTAATTTAATCATGGTGGGCACATTTCTCAGGGGTCCAAACTGGAACTTCTTTGGACCATTTGAATATTGGGATCTGCATAAACTGGAAGTTCTTACTAACATAAATCTCTCCGATCTGATTTACATCAAATTGTTAGGAGTGGGACTGCCGGAAAATATTCTTCTGAGAGAGATATTTGGAATCATTGTGATCTTCGGGTATTTCCTTATCATGCCTCCTCTGCTGGCGAAAACAGTTTTCAAAAAGCTTCACCAATCAATGGGAAACTTTAAATATGGTGTATTTATCTTTTTAGTACTCAGTATGGTGGCATTGCCTATTAAAATGTATCTTAGGTGGATTTTTAATCTCAAATACATCATCGCTATTCCTGAATTTTTCTTAAATATATAGGACGACCATTGGACAAACAGGAACGACACTATAACATTTTTAAACTGAACAGGGTTTTCGCTATTTCCAGTATTCTCTTTTTGTTGCTTTTGATCTGGACTTTTGCCGATGATTACAGCAGAAGCTGGAGAACTTACCAAAGTGAATTTCGGCAGATGGAAATTGTCCAAACAGATAGCCTGTTGAAGCTCGAAGAAAAAATACTCAACGAAATGTCAGAATATCAGGAAGCACTATCCTTACTGAAAACTGTAGAAGAATCCTTGACTGAGAAAGATGAGGAACTGGAACGTCTTGAAGATGAACTTAGTTCACTTGGTGATGATAAATACGCTGCATCTCAAGAATATATTTCTGTTAAGGCCGAGTACGACGTCGCCAAATATCTTTATGAAGAAGCAGTCGCAAAGGGTCACGGTGATCCGGAAGAAACAGGTAGTAAATTAGAACGTTTGGAAGCGTCACTTCTTCAGCATCGTCTCAAGTCTGAAGAAGCAGAACAGAAGTACGAAGACATCGAGGAACAGATTCTAGGTATTAAGGCGGACAAAAAAGCAGCGCAAGATCAAATTTCAAGGTTAAGACGTAAAGCTGAAGTCCTGGGGAAAAAACTCCAAAAAGTGGATCCTGATGAGATGACGTTCGGTAATCGTCTTGGTAATTCAATTCGGGATTTACCGGTACTCGATTTTCTTGCTCCCTACTATAAGATAGATCAGATTGTAATCAAGGATATTACTGAAGATCTGAACTTCGCAAATGTGCCTAAAGTTGATCGTTGTACGACCTGTCATATGGGTATCGCCACTCCCGGTTATGAGGATGCACCTCAACCCCACACAACACATCCTAATCTTGAACTCTATCTCTTGAGTGAATCACCTCATCCCAAGGAATCTTTTGGTTGCACGAGTTGTCATTCCGGCCGGGGCAGAGGTACAGATTTTACTTATTCCGCTCATACTCCCAGGAATGAAGAACAGGCCAAGGAGTGGGAAGAGAAGTATGGCTGGCATGAACTTCACTACTGGGATACACCCATGTTTCCAGTTCAATACACCGAAGCAGGATGCTTCAAATGTCACAATCAAGAGATTTATCTGGAAGGTGCTGACAAACTTAGTCTGGGTACCAATCTAATTGAGAGGGCTGGCTGCTTCGGGTGCCACACGATTGAAAGATATCAAGATAAGCGCAGAATTGGACCAGATTTGAACAGGATAGCATCCAAGGTCTCGAAAGATTGGACTTATCTCTGGATTCGGGATCCCAAAGCGTTCAGGCACAACAGCTGGATGCCGAAATTCTTCGAATTGGAAAATAACAGCAGCGATGAAGATATAGCCAGGACAAATCAGGAACTACATGCCATTGTCCATTATTTATTCAATAACAGCGAAGATTTTTCGCTCAATGATGTTCCGCGCTGGGGAGACGAAACTCGTGGTGAAGACCTGGTGAATTCGTTGGGTTGTCTGGGATGTCATCGTATAGAAAATGAACCGACTGACGAAGTAACTTCCTTGCAGTCTTTGCGTAGAGATCACGGTCCTAATCTGGTAGGAGTTGGAGCTAAAACATCGCGAGAGTGGATCTATAACTGGTTGAAAGAGCCTAAGCGCTATTCTCCGGAAACAACAATGCCAAACCTCAGACTATCTAATCAGGAAGCAGCTGATATTGCTGCATACCTTATGACATTGGATGGGAATGGATTCAAAGGGCAGGAAGTACCCTCTCAGAATAACCTGGAACTAGATAAAATCGTCCTCAGTTTTTTACTCCAGATGAATTCAGACTACGATTCGCGTATTATGCTTTCAGGTATGGAAGAAAAAGAAAAGCTGGATTACACCGGTGAAAAGCTGATCCGGTTTTATGGCTGCTTCGGCTGTCATAATATCTCGGGGTTTGAAGATGAAAAACCTATTGGAATAGAGTTAACGGAAGTAGGAATCAAGCATGCTGATAAGCTGGATTTCGGACTTCTGAAAATAGAACATACAAAACTGGCCTGGTTTACTCAGAAACTGTTGCATCCTCGCAGTTTTGATAAGGATAAGGTAAAGACTGCTTATGAAAAGCTTAGAATGCCGGACTTTGATTTTGATGAAGCGGAAGTGGAAGCACTTTCCACAGCACTCCTCGGTTTTGAGAAAGCTTCGTACGGAGTAAAGCCTGCTCGGTCAGTTAATCCAGATGTTCATGAAGGTCAATGGCTGGTACGAGAGTTTAATTGCCAAGGATGTCACTTTGTTGAAGGCGATGGCGGGGCTATAAGACCCACAATCACAGATTGGCTGAGAAGTGCTAACGGTATTGATCAGGAAACAGCAGAAGAGGTTACTGTTGATTTCAGTCCGCCTGACTTGAATAGTCAAGGTTCAAAAACTCAACCTGATTGGTTATTCGAATTCTTTAAGAAACCATTTATAATTCGACCTAGTTTAAAAGCAAGAATGCCTACATTTCATTTCACAGATGATGAATGGAATTCTATTATTAAATACTTCCAGTTTCTGGATGGACAGGAACTGGCCTATGAATCTCCCCATGATGTTGACAGAACAACTTCTTCCTACAAGGCAGGTGAGAAACTGCAGGAGCTTGGGGAGTGCAATAAATGTCACTTTTATGGAACGACATTTCCAACTCAACCTCCAGAAACTTGGGCGCCGAATTTAGCTCTGGTGAAGGAACGGCTGCGGCCTGAATGGGTTTCGGCTTGGCTCGATGATCCTCAATCGATGATGAAAGGGACGAAAATGCCGGCACCTTCCATACCAACAGTTGAAGAAGTTCAGGATCCTGATGTCCTTGAGATAGTAGGTGAGGATGTGGCTGCTCTGGTAGGAGACAGAAGTGTCCTTATCAATGGATTGACTGACTACCTTTACACAATTCCCGGGAAGATTGACATTTCCAGGGAAATCAACAGCTACTTTATTGAAAATGGTTATAACTTCCTTCAGCCTGTAGAAGATGAAGAAGGAGATGAATGGGATGATGAAGAGTGGTAGTTAAGGAATAGACTTTGCCCGGTTGATAGCTTAAATTGGTTTAGTTACATTTGGATACTGTTAAAGGAGGAGTTACGATGAAATCGAGTTTTATTAGGCTAAGTACAGTTTTTGTACTGATACTTTTTCCGATGGTTAACATATTTGCCGGTGGAGTTATTACCGGCACTGTAAAGTATGAAGGTAAAGTCCCTCGGATGAAAGCTCTTAAAATGGCAGCCGATCCTATCTGCGATGGTAAACACAAAGATGCTCCCGCCAGATCTGAATGGTTGATCGTCGGCGATAGCGGTGAGTTGAAAAACGCCTTTGTGTGGATTAAGGAAGGAGCGGATAACTATCCTGCACCTGAAGAACATGCAGTTCTCGATCAGAACGGTTGTATCTATTCACCTCATGTTCTGGGTGTTCAAGTCGGTCAGGTTGTAGATATTTTGAACACGGATGGTACACTTCATAATGTGCATTCCTTGCCTAAACTGAACCCTCAGTTTAATATTGCCATGCCGAAGTTCAAGAAAAAGAAAGAGGTGACTTTTACCAAGCAGGAAATGATGTTTCCAATTAAGTGCGACGTCCATCCTTGGATGAAATGCTATGTTGCTGTAGTGAATCATCCTTTCTTCGATGTCACTGGCGAAGACGGCAACTTCAAAATTAGCGGTCTGCCGGCTGGCAAGTACACACTGGAAGTGTGGCACGAAAAACTCGGAACAAAATCTGTCTCTGTAACTGTCGCAGATGGCGCCACCGAGACGGTAGACTTTACGCTTACAAGGCCGGAAAAAAAGAAATAAGCTTCCTGATAATCCGTAAAGTTATATAGTTTTCATTACCTTCTTTCTGTCTTTTGTATATCCATAACCATTAGGGTTAAGAAGCTAAATCATGTCCAACAAATCTACCATAATCACTCCTCTTATTAATGATCAGAAATCAACCCCATCCGTGTGGTTGCGGCGCTTTGCCAAGATTACTGCCTTTTCCACATTGCTCCTTATCTTTGCTGGCGGTCTTGTAACCAGCACCGGCTCCGGACTTTCCGTCCCTGATTGGCCAAATACCTACGGTCAATTCATGTTCACATTCCCATGGTCTGATATGGTAGGGGGGATTCTCTATGAACACACCCACCGGATGATCGCAACAGTAGTGGGTTTCTTGATGCTAGTTTTGGCGTTTTGGCTCTGGAGAAAGGAATCTCGACAATGGTTAAAACGCCTGGGCTGGATCGCTTTGGCAGTTGTAATCGCTCAGGGAATTCTCGGTGGCATTACGGTACTCACATATCTTCCGCTCGGGGTGTCAATGGCCCACGGAATTTTGGCACAAACTTTTTTCTGCATGACTATCGCCATTGCCTATTTCCTATCCCGGGAGTGGACCGAAAGAGAGGCGAAGATTGAACACGAACAGAATCAATCGCTCTTTAAATGGAGTCTGGTTGTAACTGGGCTCATCTACCTGCAATTGATTCTGGGAGCACTCATGAGACACTCAGATTCAGGTTTGGCAATACTGGACTTTCCATTGGTAGATGGAAGAGTTATCCCTTCGTTTGGGGTTGCATTAGAGTCTATTAATGACCGGCTTTGGTTGCTTGGGTTGGATGAAATAACCATGTCTCAGATTATTATTCATTTTCTCCACAGAGTAAGTGCTGTTGCCGTTAGTATTGGAATAATAGGCCTTTTTATTAAGGTACTACAGTTTTACAGAGATCATAAAAAGTTACTATTGCCTGCTGTGCTGCTTTTTGTATTGTTAGTTGGCCAAATTACGCTTGCAGCTTTTGTGATTTGGTCTTTTCGGAATCCTGTGATTACCACATTCCACGTTTGGGTAGGTGCACTTATGCTTGGAAGCGCCTCGTTTCTTTCCCTTCGGTGTTATGGATTGCTTTATCTTATACGAACGGAGCACTAATAGTTCTTCTATACTAATTCACTGAGTATGAGAATTCTAAGAAATATAATTTATGGGGTATTGTCTATTATTCCGGGGATGTTATGGTCTTGTCCTTATTGTGCAGGGAAAGATTCTACATTCTCAGATATTCTTTTGCCCGTGGCAGCATTATTGGGAGCACCCTTTGTTATCTTTGGTGTGATTGCCTTCTTTGTGGTAAAATCTAATCGGAAGGAGAATCAGTCTTGACTGAAGATAGCGGCTCAGTAAATCAGAAGTATCGTCCCAATATAAGTGGACGGTTCTGGATTATATGGATTTTAGCGTTGGTGTTGGTTGGTTGTCAACTGGCTAAAAAGACTCCTCCTTCCGTTACTCACTCCACTGAGGAGAATGGTACAGGTACGATGCAAAAAGAGTCATTGCTCGATTATGGCACTGTACCTTCGTTCGAGCTGGTTGACCAGAACAGAAATGCTTTCTCCAAGGATGAGCTTCTCGGTGATGTTTGGGTTGTTGATTTTGTATTTACCACTTGCGCTGGTCCCTGTCCCATCATGACTGCTCAATTCGCTGAGCTTCAGGATCGTTTCTCGGAACTGGAGAATTTCCGCCTGCTTTCAGTCTCAGTAAATCCTGAATACGATACACCGGAAGTGCTGAAGAGTTATGGCGACAATTATGGTGCAGATCACTCACGTTGGACATTTCTAACTGGTGATCGAGAGAAAATCCACCGCCTCGCCTTGGAGGGGTTTCATGTGGGTACGGAAGAAGATCCTATTTTCCACAGCACACGGTTCATTCTCGTTGACAGGGTAGGCAAAATCCGCGGATATTACATCAGCACCGAACAGATTGAAATGGAACGGCTTTGGACTGATGCGGAACTGCTTCTGGATGAATCACTGTAAATCATCCCTATTCTAACACACAGACTCTAATGAAAACTGAAGAATCATTTTGGTTTAAGGTTATAATTATATTGTCTTTGGTGATTGTTTTAGCTTTGGCATTCCTGTTTTTTGGTCCCCGTCCGGAACGAATGGAAGGCTCTCTTGACGTATCTGCTCTACCACTGTTCAATGCTGTCTTAAATGGAATTTCTTCAGTGTTGCTGGTTGCGGCATTTATTTTCATTCGACAAAAGAAAATTGATTTGCACAGAAGGACCATGCTGACGGCTTTCGGCATCTCTGCCATGTTCCTGATGAGCTACGTGACCTATCACTGGTTCATGAGAGGCCCAAAACTGTATGAGGGCGAATGGACAACTCTCTACTATTTTATACTCCTGACGCATATTCCTCTGGCAGCTGTAATTCTTCCCATGGCAATGGTAACCCTGAATCGCGGCTGGAGAGGAATTATTGATAAGCACAGGCGTATCGCCCGGATGACCCTGCCGATTTGGCTTTATGTATCGGTGACGGGTGTTCTCTTATACCTGATGCTTTACTGAATTGCAGTAGTTTCTTCTGAAAGAGATAAAGGTTGATTACTGTTTGATCTATGTCGGTTTACCTTTGTTTTTATCCTATAAAATGCGAATTTCCAATTAACTGGTGTTTTATGATAAGATGAAGAGTTGATTTTGAAAAGGAGGGAACAATGAGAAATACGGTATTAACAAGAGACGGTACTTTTCACGGTAATACAGTAATATGGTGCATTCTCGGATTTTCATTTCTGCTTTCTTCATGTTCTACAATACGTCAGCTTCCAAGGGAAGGATCGGCAGCAAAGTTTAACTTGGCAACAGTAGAGTATGTAAATGAAAAGACAGCTGAGTCTGACATAAAAGCTGAGTTGGATTCACTCTTGATGGAAGACAGAAAAAAGCTGGCGGAAATAGAGAGCCTCAAGAAAAGTCTTGATTCGCTTTCAGCCTCACTAGATGGTACAAATGAGAACTTAATGAACGTTTCGTCTTCCCTCTTAGGCAGAGTAGCAGGATTGAAGACTGATGTCAATACAATGCAGAAACGTGTGGAAAAGTTCAGCGGCAATATTGAGGAACTTCCGACAGAAGCTATACGTGAGCTGAACAAGGCACTTGAGGAGTATCTCAATAAAGAGAGTGTGCCGGCCACTCAACAGGTAGAAACTGAAGTGCCTCTGGCTGATGAGGAAGTACCAGAGGAAGCGCCTGCTGAAAAAGTAGTTGAAGAAGCTCCTGCTGAAGAAGTGATTGAGGAAGCGCCTGCTGAAGAGGAGGAAACGGAAACGGAAGATTAACCCCCGTTTCCTTAAATAGTGCTTTTCTCAGTAGTCTGGTACATAACTGAATACGAGGGGAGTGATCGCTGTCATACGAAGCCCCTCGTACCATCTCCTCCATTTGAATTGTAAAGAGTCTGGCTTAATTTTCCGTTGATGATTCTCCGCCTTTCCCAAATATTGTTGACACTCACTGCAGCAGTTTCACTTCTGTCGGCTAATCCTGTCCATCAACAGGTCAGAGTTTTCTACTCAGATCCAGCAGATCTTCAACAGATACAGGCTTTAGGTATACCTCTAGACCACGTGCGGACAAAGAAGAACATTTTCATTGAATTAACGGCGACGAGAGAGCAAGTTGCAGAGTTGAAAAGTACCGGCTTCCAGATTGAGATTATCCATGAGAATTTGACTGAGTTCTATCAGAGTCGCTTTAATCCTGATCTTAAGCGTGATGGCGGGTTTGAGTTAGGCTCAATGGGAGGTAATTATACTCTGGCGGAATATGAAGCAGAGTTGGATTCGCTGCATCTTTTGTATCCTGATATTGTG
>MPLY02074058.1_pt1 | contig 10744 bp, 8 predicted proteins | sample 1617301 | NCBI WGS metagenome assembly MPLY02 (sample SAMN05944805, study PRJNA350692) | marine metagenome | biome: marine; feature: ODZ; material: water; isolation source: 140 m water sample filtered on 0.2 um supor filter | place: Pacific Ocean | collected 2012-04-08 | depth 140m m
CACCTTGATCGAGTGCAATCAGGCGTTGATGCTCACGACTAATGTTGTGAGGGTCATGCGCGATGTCACGGCCTTCGACGACGCGGGGGGCGAGGGTGGCGGCGGAGGGGGGGGGAGCTGCAACGTCTCTAATACCGAGACGATTCATCAAAGCCAATCCTTCATCGCTTCCTGCTGTGCCTGTCTCTATCCTATGACCTATGTCCTCCTCTACTTCTCTGATGTGCCGAGTAGCCGCACCCTGGCGACGTAAACCCTCTGGAACTTCGATCATTTCCAGGTGCGACCGGCCAGAGATCGTAATCTCTGTCCCATCATCGAATCTGTAGACACGTCGCCCTTCGGCGGCTTCGACGGCGCGGGGGGTGGGGGCGGCACCCAGTCCCTCTTCGTCAAGACGCGAGAGAATCCGTTCTCTCAATTCCCTTTTGAAACGCACAGCCCCCGGATCGGTCACGGAATCAAAGACGTTTTGGTATCCAGCCGGATTACCACCAAAAGTCTCAAATCCCTCTGCCTGACTGATAGAAAGCCTATTCATCAAGTCATCAAGGGCTCTGTCTCCGTCCTCTAGCGACTTTGCGAATTCTTTTGCAACACGAGGAATCAAAGCGTCGGCGACATGGGACACGCCACCCAATTCCGCGCCGAGATCATCGAATACCGAATCGGTTGATCCCTTGATTCCACGCCGGTTAAGCTCTTCAACTAGCTCTTCAGGCGTCGCTTCCCGGCCCAGAGCACCTTGTCCTGTGTGTGAAATCTCATCCTGAATTCTGTCTATTTCTTCTTGAGGAGCAAGACGCCCAGATTCTTTGGCGGCGCGGGGGGTGGGGGGGGTTATTTTTTTTGCTTTCGCAACACCCTCATTGGTAAGAGAGATGTAAACGTCATGTGGTTTTTGGCCAGTACGAACTCCACCACTATGTTTTACCCATGCAAATCCTCTATCAAGCAAGTTTTCGATAACCTGATTACGAACAGTATCTACATCAGGCCCAGTTCCTTTTACGACAGTTGTCCCACTCACCACCTCATTCCACGATATATCCTCCGGCAAATGCTTTTCTGCAAGAGCCTCCATAATCATGTCTTCTTTTTCAGCAATGTCTTTCGCGGTTTTAGAGGGAAGGCGATATATCCTTTGCGTTTTATCGGAAATTCCCAAGCTTCTAAATTGTTCTGGGGTTATATCACCAAGATCCAGAATGCCTTCTTTCGGTTTGGGAAGTTCAAACAGTTGCTCCCCGTAGGTACGGGCAATAGTTGGTTCAGTGGTCAAAAATACTCCACGCCCCACTAAAATGTTGTCCGCTACATTCGCGCTTTCAACATTTTGCATTTCTGTCCCGACAGGCTGTCCACGATATATCTTTCCGCTATCTCTCTTAATAAGCGGCTCACCCTCGGCGGCGCGGGGGGTGGGGGGCTCCTCGACCCTCGGATACTCCGGGCCCATCGCTTCCGCGTGCTTGCGGTGCAGAGCCTCAACGGCTTCACGGTTCGACGTGGTCTCCAGGTCGATCCCGAGCTCGTCCAGTTCAGCACGGAGTTCGTCACGAGCGATACCGCGCTCCAGAACCAGATCCGTTTGTTCGTCGGTGTAGCGAGGCGAACCAGCGAGCTCGTCCGAGATCCCCTCGTAGAGGTCGTTGTTATCCACCGGACGCCCATAGCTGTCCTTCGGGCCACGGACTAGCGGGCTATCGGTCCAGTCGAACCCATCCATATCGCCCTTCGGAGGCGTGGTTTCCGCTCTCTTGCTCGCCGACCACTTGAGCCGGCGCCTGGGATTACGGAAAAGACCAGGGTGCGTTTGGGGCGTTACGCCAAAGTTTTTTTTCAACTCGCTGGCGAGTGTGGTTGGAACCCAGGCGCCCGACTCGTTTTGGCGAACCGTTGCAACGCCACCCTGCCGCTCCATCTCCGCAAGGATCGGGTGCCTTGGAACCTTCCTCAGTTCCGGCTCATCGCCGTAACGGAGCTCGTCCAAGGTATCCCCGAAATTCTTCTCCCACTGGTCGATTTCCCCGGAAAGATCTTCCGCAGTTGCATCGGCCTCCCGAGCCATCAGCTTCGGAAGCATCCGCTCCTGCAGCTTGGATCTGTACCAATCCTCGGCCTCCAGCTGACTCACGCCGAACTTGTCCATGATCGCCTGGATCGTGCGCGCACGGCCTTCGCGCCGAGCCGCCCTGGGGTCGCGATCCTTCGCCGCACGCAAACGCGCTTCCATTTGGTCGAGCGGCGTGCCCTCGGCTTCCGGCACCATCGGCTCTTCCGGTGCAGCGCCAGGCTCCGGCTCTACATCGTCCGCTGCCCGCTCTGCCTCCAGCTTGTCGATCTCCTTGTGCCGAACTGTATCCGCAGGCGTCGCCTTCGCCTTCGGATCGTAGGCGTCGCCGAGTTTACCCAGAAGAGTCCTTTTATGGAGCCATCTTATGCCTTCGCGGGGTATGGCACAGAAGCCCTTCAGCACGAGGAAAAGACTTCCCGCAGTCACCCCGAGCTGAAACCCTTCGACCGATCGCATGAAACGCTTCTTAATGCGCGAATCGTCTGGGTCTGTGCTGAAAGTGAAGTCCTTGATCAGATCCGATACCGGACCCTCCAACTGGGGGTACGTCTTCACCAGGGCATTGACCGCATCCCCCACAAACGGATCGCCGGGATCGAAAGCAACAGCGTCTGCACCACTAGCGCGAATCACACCAGAAGCCGCCCGGCCCGACTTGATCGCTCTTTCCCCGACTCTTTTCCCGATCTCATAGACAACGCCGCCGAGTTTCTTCATGGCTTGCGGTTGGCCTAATAAGGTGAACAGACCCAAGAACTGAGCCACTCCACCAGCCAGGGTACCGGGAAGTGTCTCTGGACGGTCCGGTAAAGGGATCAATGCTTCTGCAAGCGTGGGAACACCACCGCGACCGTCTTTGCCGTAATACTCATCACCCGAAAGCCTACGAACTCGTGGCTTCCATACGTTCGGATTCGTGTCAGGATCTCGGTCGAACACAACACCACCGCCGAGACCAGTGGCTTCGTCGGCACCGAGGAGATTTCGACGAAATTCTCCTTGTGCTTGGTCAACCTCATAAGCAATATCCCGAGCTGTGCTAAACGGCCCGTGTATTAAACCCTCGACCCCCTGGCCCAACACCCTCCCGGCTTCGGACAGGAACCCTGGGCCACGGGCACGCATTACCTCTTCGCGATCAGAGATCCGACTCTTGCTCAGGCGTCGCTTGGCGCCCTCGATGTCATAGTCGTCTCCATAGACTCTGCTCTCCACAAGATTGCGGAAGCGCCGGTAGTGCCCACTCTCCGGCGCATTGGGCTCCCAACGCTCCCTCATGGGATGAGTGGCCGGCAGAAGAGGCGGCGCTTGCACGCCAGGCTGCTCCCCCCCTACCGGCCCCGGCGCCGCCCCACGAGCACGAGGCGCAGTTGCCGGTTGAACAGCAGGAGGATTCCCCTGCGCTATGCGTTCACGGACGCTGCCAGGATAAGAAGAAGCGGCCATCAGCTATCTCGTATTCTCTGAGCTGTTACTCGCACCGGAAGGAGGTTCAGGCACACCTGAAGCGCCGATGTCGCCCTTAATGAAATCTACCAGCAGCGTCGACCCACGCTCCTTCGCTTTGTAGAAATACGCCTTTTCCTCAGGGGTAGCGTATGGAGAAAGAGTCCCCTTGCTGATTCGTCCAAGCAAGGCTTGGAACGGTACCCTAATCGACGCGGGGGGAGTCCACCCAGCACCCATTTTTTCATACTGGGACTCATCCAAAATCCGGTTCAACGTCTTGACATCATGCAGCAGGACCGAATCCTCGCCCCTGAGGCTTGCTACCGCAGGATCACCAAAGCCAGCCTCGACTTTCTGCCAATTCGATTCATGCGGCGTGTCCTGCCAGGTTAGTTTGCCCGTTTCTTCGTTCCACACCCTGTACTGCTTACGGCGCGTTGCCGGGTTCCACTGACTAATAGCGACCTCTGACGCACCACGCCTGTAAACCTTGTCGCCTGTCTTGTCGGGAGTCTCCATCGCATCAGCAAACCAATGCGGCTTATCCGGTGTCCGTATGAACCGATTCTGCATAGGGTCCCAAGTCTCTTCCCACATCGGCCTTCTACCCTGACCAGTCGGATCTGTTATGCCGTGGGCATCAGCCGTGCGTGTCTCGCCCGCATGATGCACCCTCTGGGACGCGGCACCGATCCGGTCGCGCATCTGGTGATGTAGAAGGGTTTCCACAGGGTTCAGATTCCGGCCCTCGAGCACTGCCTGGAGTTGAGACCGTTCAATCTCTCTCATGTAGTCCCTCGCTGTAGTCCACTCCTCCGACTCCCTAAACCTCTCGCCTGGACTCTTCCCTGTAAACTTCGACGCAATGGCCCCGGCGTAGCCGAACACCTTTTCCGGCCAAGAAACCTTGTTTTCCGGCGGGAACAGAATGTCGGTCCCAGGGATCCACATACCCTTACCGCGTTCCGGTAAACGATTCGGCCCGCCCCTTCGGCCAAGAAGCAGCGGCTGATGAATGTCCTGGCCCAGGAGTGACATGGGGTCCGGTGCATTCGGATCCCCGCTGAAAGAGATCGTTTCCCCAGGCTCAACCGTCGCGATGACGTTCTCGCTCCGCCCGGTATCCGGCACGGTGTATGCGCCCGGTTCTTGGTAGCTCCCGATGTACTTCGTGATCGGAGAGCCTTCACCGAAACGCTGCGCCACCAGATTCCGCACGCCGCCTTGTCGGTTGATCTGGCGCGAAGCATTACTGGGTACAGGGGGCGGCTGCAGGTATTCGTTTGGGGCCATCGCCTGGTTGACGTTCCCATACTTTCGCTGCGGGTCGCGGTTCCCCATAGCATCTTGAATGGCCTCTGTATAGATTGGCTTGACACCCATCATCTCGCCCAATTTGCCGACGATCGCTTGACCACCAATCGGGATTCCAGTCTGCTGAGTGATGAAATCCATCACTGCACCCCGTGGCTGAGTGATGAAATCCTGCACTGCGCCCCGTACCCCTTCGGCAGGGGTCGGGCCCCCCAAAACATTTTTTACACCCACCGCGGCGCCCCCCACCATATTCTTGAGCGCAAACATCGGGTCGCGAGCCGGGTCAGCCCCTTCCGCCACCTTATCTGCGACACTGGTCGCATCGCTCGCCGTATCTGCGGCACTGGCCGCTTCGCTCACCTCACCTGCGGCACTGGCCGCTTCGCTCACCTCACCTGCGGCACTGGCCACTTCGCTCGCCGTGCCGATGTCGCCCAGCGAACCCAAGGCGCCACCGAGGTAGGACTTGATCGCTGTCCTAACCACCGTCTTGCCCAGGCCACTAGGGTTTTTCGCCTGACTCTTCCCACGCTTGAGCATATCCATCCCGATGTACCTGGAAGGATCATCCTCTGCACCGCCGAGAATGTTTAATACGGTCCTTCCCAGGCCACCAGCGCCGCGGCCAGACGACAGCCCCTGCTGCAGGAAGGGAGACGCCCCGGAATGTCCGTACTGACTAGGTTTCGCGCCGAACATCCGATACCCCCCTACCCAAAGAGCACACTCAGGTTCGACGAACTGCTCTTGCCCTTAGTTGCCATGACAGGCTGACCGATGAACCCGGAGTACTCAGCGAGGCGCTGCGCCGGCTCGTACTGCGCGAAGTTGAACCGTTCGACCAGGTCACTCAGCACCTTCTGAGCCTGATCCTGGCGCGCTTGCCCCACACCCTGAAGCATCTGTGAATCAAGGTAATCAGCCTGGGCAAAGGACGGAGCCATCTGTGCTGTCTGTATTTGACGGCCACGCTCTGCACCGTAAGCCCCGCCGTACAGGTTCTGCGCCAGGTCGCCCAGGCCCGTCGCGAGCTCGCCCTGGGCCCGGCCCATCGCAGCTGTCTGCGCGTTCTGCCCAGCGTCTTGCTGGGTGCGACCCATCGCGAATCGCGTGTTCAGCGTCGGCATCACCGACTGCTGGAAGTTGCGTGTCATCCCTCGAGCACCCGCGTCGTACATCCCCGCCAACCAGGGATTGCTTTCCGGCGAGAGGTAGTCCCCGGCAAGCGTCGATCTCATCTGGTCTTGGGCGCCTTCCATCAACGGCGAACCACGTGTTGCCCGCTGCTGCTGCGCCCGCAGGCCCATCAGTTGAGCGGGATCAAAGCCTGCAACACGGCCGGGACCATACTGGTACGGATCACCCTGAGAAAGAGCCTTCCCCCGCGCGTAGATATCCTTCAGGTATGGCTGCTGCGCTATCCACGGCTTGCTCTCTTGCTTTGACTTAGACGATCCGCCGGATCCCATTACCCGCTCCTAACCGACAATCACCAGGGAGAACTTCTCACCCCCAGCGGCCGATCCATGCGTTATCTCTACTTGACCCGCTACACTGGTCGCGAAAACATCAGTTGTTCTCGCCAGCACTGCGGCCGAAGCGTTCTGCGGAAAGAGTAGCGCCGAACCGTCAGACCTTGCTGGCGAAAACGGCACAATCGTCTTCGACTCACCGGCATCCAAAGTCACCACAAACGTGTTGTTCGTCTTCCCGTTCAGGATCCCGTTGACCGCCTGCGCGATCTTTCTGGAGTGCTCCGCAGACTCGTGCCAGAACTCCGGGGGAGACTCAGTGCGCGCGTTCGGCTCGTAGCTCATCTCGCCGCACTCCGCTGGAAGTTCACATCAAGCCCCACAGCATTCGTGAACCCACCATCCAAATTCACGCGAAAAGCGTGGTACCGGCCGTCGCTTCGCATCGAGCAACTGCCATTGCCGTCTACCGGACGTGGGGGACCAAAATTCGTTGCGGCAGTGGACCGGGATATTCCCGCCACCTGGATCGTCGGGTCTACCGATTCCACCAGGGGACGAGCGGAGGAGATCATCGAGCGGTAGCCCGGTGTCATCTCCCGCCGCCCTGTCTCCAACACGGCATCAAGATTCGTCCCCGTGAAATCCGAGAGCCTGTAGGAAGAGTCATAGGCGCCCAGGCCGCGGACCCCGTAGCCCGCCAGCCTGGAATCCAGCGACAAGAGGCCCGCCGTGTCGACTGCATCAGGGTCAGCCGTCGTACCTGCTGAATCCAGCGTTACGCCCGCCCCGATCGCCTCGACCAGGAGCTCCATCTCCAACTCGCCGTGCGACCAGCGATTCAATCCCCAGTCGTAAATCAGCAACTTGTTGGGACGGCCCGCTGTGTTCCCCGCCCCTGGGTAGGACACCCAGATACGCTGGTTGTCGGCGTCGGCTACCGCCGATACCCGGTCCAAGTAGGCGCTGTCCAGATCTGCCAGAAAGGTCTTGTTTACCCGATCCCGCCCGATAGGCTGGGAGACTGAGTAGTCGAAAAGGTAGAAACCGTCCTCAGAGAGGTAGAAAACCTGGCGACCGAACGGTACGGCCAGACCGGGAATCAGCAGGCCACGCAACGGGTCCACCTTGTTCAGCTGGAAGACCACGTCGCCACCGCGGTAGTCCGCACGCCAAATCGCTCGCTCTTGGAAGATCGCCCCAACCTCGGAGCCCGTCGCCACGGCCTGGACCGCCCCGCCATCACCCTCGAGGACTTGCCGATCGCTCTGCACCGCCACTGCGGAATTGCTCCCAAGCGTCGGCCAATTGAACGGGTCAGCGATGGCAGACCAGTGGATCGCATTCTCCGCCAAGCCGTTCACAGCGTCGAAGGTGTTACCGAGCATGAGGAACGAGCCCACCACGCCAGCGTGCGCTGCGCGTGGGGCCGAACTCGTGGCGTTCCCAAGCTGCGCGAACTCAGTGCTCGTGCCCAGCGTGTAATACTGCGAGTCATCATTTGGGTTAACGGCGATGGTCACGTTCCCGAAAGAGACGAACTCCCAGCGCGTGGCCTCAGTCGCGTTGTACCCACCACCCGTTGTCCGCGAGGCGTCGAATGTCGCGCCGAACATCCGATAGAGCTTCGTATCTGTCCCGGCGAAGTTGTACGGGTTCCCTGCCGGGTCCACCACAGCGATCCCACCGCGAGGACGCCCAGACAAGGCCGTGAAGGCGCTGATGTTCGACAGCCCGCTGATACCACTGTAGCCAGCAGAATCCGTCACTGTGTTCTTCGCCGTGGTCAAGCCGGCGTTGGCAATAGCCGGAAGATCGGGAAGGTACTCGCCAAAAGCCAGGCGCTGCATTTGCTTGGGCATCAGCGCACCTCGATATCCGGCTGCATCCGCAGAGGACCGTGACCACTGCGAGCACGCCACTCCTGTTGGCGTGCGCCCTCCTTCGCGCGGTCAAAGAGCTGCCCCCAAACGAGGGTCCGCTCATCTGCCCCGAGGTAAGGCGCTGAGTGCATCAGAGACCCGTATAGGAGCGCGTCCGAATACTCGCGCAAAAGGATGTTCGTCTGATTGTCAGGCCCCAGGTGCTGGGTGCCGCTCTTGTAGAACAGAGTGTATCCCTGTGCGCCGGGCTTCGGACCGATGTAGACCCGGTTGTTGTGGAACGCGCCGACGCGCGGGTAGGCGCTATCCCCAGCCTGCGTCTCCGATGCCTTCTGGAGACTCGCCACAATGTCGAACGAAGACACGGTGACCGAAGGCAACGTATCGCTGTCCCAGCGCAGAAAGAAACCTTCCGCATAGTCCGCTGGAAGGTCGATGTATTCCTGGCCAGCGATTGCCGTGCCTGTGGCAACCGCGTCGTTTAGCCTCAACGGAAGGTCGCGCTGGAGCTCGCACTCGCAGAGCCAAATGAAATCGGGGATCACACCAACGAGATCATCTCGTGCCAGCCAGTCAGAGACACCCTGCACAAGGTTGTCGTAGTCCTGAAATGCCGACACCGCCTAGCCCCCTGAAGTGCTTGCGCTGAAATACTCCCGATTTGGCCGCTTGGAGATCCGGCCGGGGGCCGTGCGGAACTTGATCCAGTTCGGATCGTCCAGCTTCGCGGCGATCTTCGGCCAATCGTTCCGGTCGAAGATACTGATACCATCCTCGCGCATCAGTCGATGCACTTCCACGAGGGGGATACTCGCCACCTTCCGCATATCGCGGCTTGGCGTGTACCCATCGTGACCCGAAGTGTAGTCCGCAGCATTCGCCGCAAGGACCGGAGCCACGTTCTGGGCCGTCTCGATTACAACGTCCCCCGTGGAACGGTCCTCGTGGAACACCGTAACCGGACCATCCTTCGCGATCTCGTTCAGGACGGCGCGGTTGGGCTTGCGGCCATAGGCCCCCCTTCCGCGAACAACCCCGAGACGCGATACCAGGTCGCGGTAGCGGCCCACGAGATCAGCCACCAGCAACGATCCCAGCGAGCGGAGTTATCGTGTAGTGGGTACCAGCACCGGTAGAGATGATCCTGTAGTACGCATTCCCGGCCACGTTGATAACAACAGAATCCTGCATAGCACCGATGCCTATGCCACTCGTCAATGTCGCCGCACCGACGCCATCCTGACCAAGGACAATCACTGCACCATACCCATCACTGGATATAAGGGCGACATGCACCCACTTGGGGTTGTCACCGTTGCTCAACGGGGGGATCGCAATTTGCGCGGAAGAACTCGTCCCCGCAGTCCCGCCAACCGAAGTCCCACCAGGCTGAATAACCATGTCGGACCCCTATCGACGGATGATCAAAGTGCAGTCAACGATTCCGGTTTCCGGCTCGTCTTTCGACACAAGCTGAACAGCATCATGGTCAGCGATGTAAAGCTCCGAATCAGCAAGTGCGATCCCGCCCGTGTTGATTGCGGTTGCCGCGAAATCCACGTCTGCGGTAGACGCAGACCCGTTCACTTTCACATCGCAAGAACCGGCCACGTCGATGGCCTCGGTGGTGTTGAACGAAACACCGACCACCCGCCCGCCGTCCGGGCAGGTAACAATGTCCGACGTGTCGCCACTTCCGCCTAGATCCACGTTGCCGATCGGAATGAAATAGTCATTCAGTGTTCGCATGGTCCCCTCCCGCGCTCCGCGGATGCCTCCGCTTCACGGTGTTTATGTGATGAGCGGGAGGCCCGCCGAAGCGGACCCCCCAAACCCACCCCCTGAACCTCCTACGAGGAAGTCAGATCGTCCACCACTCCGTTACCGGACTGGTTCTTGCCCACGAGCGTCCACTCGCAAAGCAGCTGGCGCTGCTCCGAGTCGCCCGTCTTGCTCAGAGCGTGCTGGCGGAAGTCCCGCAGGTACGCCACCGACCAGAGCTCCGGCGTGAAGGCGAATGCCTGATTGGTCGCCTGGAACCGATTCGGCACCACGGTGTGTTCACCGAAGTCCGAAACGTACACGTCCACTGCGGCGACCAGCCGCTTGTCCTCGCCCTTGTCAAAGCGTGTCGAGTTCCCGGTGAATCCCGAGATGACCGTCTTGTTGAACGGGCCCGTCATGATGATCGACGGGTTGCCGCCGTTCGTCCATGCACCCTGGATCACGCCCTTCAGGTCGCTCTCCAGCAAGGGCCGCAAGACCGGCGTTCCCGTCGTCGCAGCGAAGACCGTTCCGCTCCAGCCACCCTCGTCGCTTCCACTCCGATTCTGATGCTCGCCGGATAGGGATCCCGTGCCCGCCAGATTCGTGTCGAAGAACGCCGAAACCGAAGCCGATGCCGGAGCGGCCTCCGAGCCGGTATGGTTCACGCGCGCCAATCCCGATGTGTTGGCGCCGACGCAGGAGTGCTCCAGGTCTCGCTTGAGCTCCTTGCTGCGCTTGGCCAGCTGATAACTGAGCTCTGATTTGCGGCCCGCCTTGTC
>MPLY02191525.1_pt1 | contig 10645 bp, 10 predicted proteins | sample 1617301 | NCBI WGS metagenome assembly MPLY02 (sample SAMN05944805, study PRJNA350692) | marine metagenome | biome: marine; feature: ODZ; material: water; isolation source: 140 m water sample filtered on 0.2 um supor filter | place: Pacific Ocean | collected 2012-04-08 | depth 140m m
ATTATCCGCTCCGGACTTGAGACGATCATAGAACTTGCAGGGCGTATGGAAGAGGGTTGCCGGCCGGAGGTGTATTACGAGACCTTACGTCCATTTCTGTTCGCACACCCCGATGGTGTGGTATTCGATGGTGTGCAGGCATTCGGTGGTAAACCACAGACATTTCTGGGGCAAACTGGAGCACAAAGTGCTTTGATTCCAGCTATCTGTGCATCACTGGGATTGCGTCATGCGCGCAGCGAACTGACAACCTATCTGGAGACTGTACGGGCTTACATGCCTGAGCCTCACCGGCGGTTTGTCGCCGGGCTGGACGGCCAGGTCGTGCGAGATTGTGTCAGCAGTACTGTGAGTCAGAACTCGGTACGGACGCTCTACAATAGCTGTGTTGAGAAAGTAGTTGAGTTTCGGCGTCTTCATCTTGGCCTGGCCGCAAACTATATTGCCTCGCGTATGGATAATCCCCGCGGCACCGGGGGTACCGACTTCATGCGCTGGCTGAAGCATATGACCCGGGAAACAACCGAACAGATGCTCTAGTTCTGCGGACCGGATTCGCCTGGAGCAATTCAAGGAGAAGTGTATGCAGGATTTGTTTTCAATTAAAGGCAAGACGGCGCTCGTGACCGGCGGGTCGCGCGGAATTGGAGAGATGATTGCTGGCGGGTTTCTGGCAAGTGGTGCCAGGGTCTATATCAGTTCGCGCAAAGTGGAGGCTTGTGATGCTGCCGCCGAGCGGCTGATGAAGACCTTTGGCGGAAAGTGCATTTCTCTGCCCGGCAATGTTGCCGAACTCGATGGCATCAGTGCCCTGGTTGAAACGCTGTCGGGGCAGGAAGACAAGCTCGATATACTGGTTAATAACGCGGGTGTTGGCTGGGGTGCACCGCTCGAGGAATTCCCGGAGATCGGCTGGGACAAGGTCATGGATACCAACGTGAAAGGCGCCTTTTTCCTGATCCAGCAGTTGTTGCCATTATTAAAGGCGTCGGGTAGTGCAGAAGATCCCGCGCGGGTTATAAACATCGGCTCTATCGATGGTATTGTCACGCCGACTTTCGACAACATTTCCTATGGCCCCTCTAAGGCGGCAGTTCATCACTTAACCCGCGTATTGGCTGCGAACCTGGTTAAGGATCACATTACCGTCAACGCCATCGCACCTGGACCATTCCCGACCTGGATGCTGAGCACGGCGGTGGGATTTGGCGGCGCGACTGATGTGGACTGGGAGCAGGTCGCCCAGAGAAACCCTCGGCGGCGTGTCGGTACTCTTGAGGATATAGCCGGTGTGGCGATCTTTCTTAGCTCACGGGCGGGGGCTTATACCGTCGGTGAGACTATTACCTGCGACGGTGGCGCGGTTGCCAGTTCGCACCACTGAACCATTCTGCTCAACGTACAGCCGAAAAATGCAGCTGGCTCACCTATCTGACGAACTGGAGTAGACGCAGTATCTCGAACCAGTCCTTGGTCTCAAATTCGACGGTGACATCGTCAGCCAGCCAAGCACCGGGGTAGAACGAGGACGAATAGGCGTCCAGCTGATTCCGGTAACGGATTGCCAGCCTAAAAGCATCCGGCATGGACTGCAGGGAATGGTTGCCGACACCGGCCAATGCCCGCTGCACGCCATCCCGGATCTGCTGACGGGTATCAGTCGGATGCAGGCCGACGGTCGAATGGCCGACACCACGGTGGGTGGCAACGGTAACGATGTCCGGTTCGGCCACTGAGGCTTCTGCGCAGAGGGTTTCATCGCCGCTGAGGAATATTGTCGGCACCCCTTCGCGCCTGGCAGTCAGGCTGTTCACCCGAAATTCACTCAGTTGCTCACCGTTCAGTTCGATGTGGTGAATTGTGCCCCTGAATGTGTGTGCCAGTGGATGCCCGCTTGACCCTGCAGCCGAGTGATAGCCCACCAGAACCAGAGCGTCGAACGAGGCATCAAGTTCCTGCACCATGGCGTAGGGATGTCCGCTCCAGCCCCGAATCAGACGAGCTGGAGCAGGCAACTGTTCAGCAAGGATGTTGCGACCGCTGCCATGGGCGTCTTTGACCACAATTTCAGTGGCGCCTGCTGCCACAGCAGCCTGACAGGCTGCCGCCGTCTCGGCTGTCATGCGCTCCTGAAATTCCCGGTAAGCCGGATGATCGCGTGAGGCTTCATCCCAGTGGGCGATGCCCGTTACGCCTTCTATGTCTGCGCTGACGTAGACCTTAATCGCCATGGGTGTGTACTCCTCTGTGTCAGTGGGTTACGGGTTAGCAGTCTTCGAATTGTACTCAAGTTGATCGAGCCTTCACCATCTCTGACGGGTGGCCAACCGCGGTTGTTATCACCGTGCTCTACAGGTTTAACTTTGATGATACCGGTACCGAGATCTCCCGGGTACTGGGCAAACAGTGAACCGGCAAGAACTCTGGAAAAATCGACGGGGCGGATATCCTGCAGCGCATTCATGTTTATGACAGGCCTGGGTGAGTATCCTAATGACCGCTTAACTCAAGTGTGGGCGGATGTCCTGTGCAAAGCGTTCCATAGTCGTTAACGCACAATCGACAGTCTCGGGTATCAGGTCGAAAACGAAGTGCTGTGTGCCCAGTTTTCGATAGCGTTCGATCGCGGATGCGATATCTGCTGGCCTGCCCCGAGTCGGAAATTCCGGATCACTGGATGTGTCCTCCACGACCAGCGGCAGCTTGATTGCGATTTCAATGCTCTTGGCGTGCCGTGACTCAGCGTCGAGGTAGCTTGCCAGTTTTTGAGTGGCTTGTTCGAGTTGAGAAAAACTCGGGCGCACTGGATGCCAAGTATCGGCATAGCGTGCGGCACGTTTCAGTGCGGGCTCGCTGTTGCCGGCAACCCATATGGGCGGGCCCGGTCGCTGGACGGGTTTGGGTCCAAAACAAGCGTTTTCCACGTTGTAGTACTGTCCTTCGAAGGTAACAGGATCAGGCCCCCACAGTGCCTGGAAGAGTTCAAGTGCTTCGTTGGTGCGGGCCCCGCGGTTATGAAAGTCCTGGTTCAGAACTTCGAATTCTTCTTCGAACCAGCCGACACCAAGACCAAACATAAAACGCCCCTGCGTCAGTTGATCGACTTCAGCGATCTGTTTGGCAATTTCGAAAGGGTTATGCATCGGCAGTACCACAATACTGGTGCCGAATTTTAGTCGACTGGTTTTCGCTGCCAGGTAACTGATCACCGTAAAGGGTTCCCAGTAGCTCTGCTTCCAGTGTTCGGGGAACATCACACCTGGCCGCATCGAATATCCGGAACGGGTCTGTGGCGGCAGTATGATGTGGGCACTGCACCACAAGGCATCGATCTCAAGCGCCTCAGCAGTTTCTGCGATCCGTGTAAAGTTCTCAGGTGTTGCATCATTACCGCGGACAACCAGTGAAAATCCATAACTCATTCAACTATATCTCCGTGCGCTTCCAGTCATTTATCCGATGCTAGTAATTCATAATTTAGCTTCATCAAACGAACACTGTCCGATTCAGTTATCGTCGGTTGCATCAGGGCTGGTCGGCGATGCCGTGTGAGTTCGGCGGTAGTAGCCACGCCGGATATCGATCTTGGTCAGATTCGGATCGCGATCAGCAGCCGGGCCATAACCACCGCCCCCGGGGGTATGAACCTCGATCCAGTCTCCTTCGGACAGCACATAGCCCTCGCCTTTGGACAAGTGTTCCGGTGTAGTGATCTTGCCTCCCTGGCCGATTCTGATTCGGTTCGGGGCACCCTCTGTACCGCCCATGATGCCAGGTGGTCCGGTACGACCATGATCCATGAGGAATGATGCTTTGCCTTCACCCCGGAGCATTTGGACACGATAACTGACGCCGAATCCACCACGCCTTCTTCCCAGTCCACCCGACTCCTCACGGAGTGCGTACTGCTCGAACAGCAGGGGATAGTGCTGCTCCAGGATCTCGATGGGTTGTGTTTTGGAGATGCCGACCGTCGAGCAGCCATTAGTCAGGCCATCACCGTCAGCCCAGCCACCGTAGCCTCCGCCTGAAAAGAAATACATGATGTAGTCGCGTCCGGTTTCTGGATCGTGCCCCCCAAGTGCCAGGTTGCCGCTGGTGCCGGCTGGCGCACCAAACAATCGTTGCGGAACTGGCTGTGCCATCGCCCCAAAAACGGCTTCCATAATTCGTTGAGCAACTTCTGCTGCGCAACCTGCGACTGGTCTGGGGTATGTGGCATACAGGAACGTACCTTCGGGTGGTTTGATATGAAGCGGCGCAAAGCAGCCAGCATTTATCGGCACTTCCGGAAAAATATGCTTCATCGCCACATAGACGGCGGACTGGGTCGTGGCCCATACCGAGTTCATTGGCCCGCGACAGGGCGGGCTGGAGCGGGAAAAATCAAAGTGTGCATCGCTCCGATCGATCGTTAGATCCAGGGCGATGGCAAGCGGTTCGTCTATCACACCATCGCTGTCTACGTAGGCCGTGAAGCTGTAAACCCCGTTGGGAATTGCCGTGATGACTTCGCGCATATGTTGTTCGGAGCGCACCTTGAGCTCCTCGATAGCGGCTCTGACGATTTCTGCACCATACCGATCCAGTAACGCTGTGAGTCTTTTCTCACCTGTTTTGAGTGCGCCGATCTGGGCTCGAATGTCGCCGATGCGTTCGTCCGGAACACGAATATTGTTCAGAATGATATCGACCACATCCTGCTGAATCTCACCACGGTGCATGAGTTTGACAGGGGGTAAGCGCAGTCCCTCTTGTTGGATCTCTGTCGCTGTTGAATTAAAACCACCCGGCACCATACCGCCCGTGTCTGGCCAGTGGCCGGTATTCGAGAGGAAACACCAGAGTTCCCCGTTGTAGTAAAACGGCATCATCATCTTGACGTCCATCAGGTGGGTACCGCCCAGATACGGATCGTTCTGGATGATCACATCACCGGGTTCAAGGTCCTGACGTCGTTCCAGCACAGCCTGGGTAGCAAACTGCATCACGCCGAGAAATATCGGTAGCCCGAGTTCTCCCTGAGCAATCATCTCGCCGCTTTTTGGATCGTAGATTCCATTCGATCGATCGAATGCTTCCGAGATTACTGGTGAAAATGAGGTCTTTTCGTGGACCAGGTCCATCTCGGAACAGACCTGTCGCAGACCGTTCTCAATTACCGCCAGTGTTACAGGATCAATACTCATATCTCTAAATTATTTGTTGTGTAACAGAACATCGATGATGAGATTTCCCACGCTATCGATCTTTGCCGTGGTGCCGGGATCGATGACGCAGGTGGAATCCGCCTGCTGGATGATGGCTGGTCCTTCTATGAGGGTGCCACTGCTGATCAGTGCCCGATCGTAGACAGTTGACGCGAGCCACTCGCCGTTGAAATAGACCATTCGGGTCGGTGGGGTTTCGCCAGTCGCTGTCGGATGGCTTGTACTGAACAAGGAGTGGGTCAGATCGTGTCGGCGGCCAATCACGGTGGTTCTCAGGCTGGCCAGCACCGGTGTCATATCTTCCAGAATGATGTCGAACCGTTCACGATAGCGGTCGGCAAAGGACTCGGCTACTGCATCAGATGAAAAGCCCGGGCTCTGTACTGCTACCCGAAATACATGACTTTGGCCCCGGTACATCAGGTCCGCCTCGTGAAAAATCTCGACCTCGTCAACGGGTACTGATTCATCCACAATTGCACGTTGTCCAGTCTCGCCCTGGTGTTTGAGGATTCGGTCTGCGTTGTCTTCATCGATATCTGCCAGGGGCCGCCATAATGTTTCTACGTAGTCATGACGCAAGTCAGAGATCAGGCAGCCTAGCGCCGAGGTAATGCCGGGAAAACGGGGTACCAGGACCTGTGGGATAGCGAGTTCGGCAGCCAGTGTGACAGCATGCAGGGGGCCGGCGCCGCCGAATGCGAATAATGCGAAGTCGCGCGGATCATGACCCTTTTCTATGGACACCAGACGGATGGCGGATGCCAGTTGGTTGCATGACACTGCGAGTATTGCCGCCGCCGCATCGACTGTATCAAGGTCAAGTGGATCGCCGACCTCCTTTTTGATTGCTTCCTGGGCATTGGAAAGGGCATTCCTTGCCTGGCCCACACCAGAAAACCCAGAGATATCGATTCGACCCAGTACGAGGTTGGCATCGGTGACAGTCGGTTTGGTGCCCCCACGCCCGTAACAGACCGGGCCGGGTTGGGCGCCCGCACTTTCAGGGCCAACCCGAAGCAGTCCGGCAGAATCAACCCGCGCAATAGAACCGCCACCCGCGCCTATTGTATGGATGTCGACCATTGGTACCCGCACCGGGATTCCGTAGGCGAGGTCTTTTTCTGCAGACAACGATGGTGTTGCCCCGACGATCACACTGACATCAAAGCTGGTTCCTCCCATATCGCAGGCAATGAGATTATCGAAACCGCTTTGTTGTCCGATGTGTGCTGCGGCGACAGCACCCGCCGCCGGGCCGGACATCACGGTCTGTACTGGTTGTCGCGCAGCTGCCGGCGCCGTCAGGGTACCGCCGTTGCCCTGCATGACCAGGAGATCGTGACCAAATCCGGCCGCTTGTAAACGATCTGAGATTCGGCTCAGGTAGCTCGAAAGCACTGGCTGAACATAGGCGTTTACGGCAGCCGTGCTGCCGCGTTCAAACTCACGCACTTCTCGCAGTATGTCGCTGCTGATAGAAATGAATCCGGTAGGCCAATTCGTTCGGGCGATTTCTGCTGCGCGCTGTTCATGCACCGGATTGGCATACGCGTGTAGAAAGTGAATAACAACAGCTTCCGCACCGAGTTCGTGCAGTGTTTTAAGCGCAGTACGCACCTCGTCTTCGTCGAGTGGTAATAAAACGCGACCGCGAGCATCCAGTCGTTCGCTGACTTCCAGGCGCAGATCTCGATCGATCAGGGGATCAAAGGAGCCTGTCATACCGTAGTTGTTGGGTCGGGTACGACGACCCAGTTCCAGGATATCGCGGAAACCTCGTGTTGTAATCAGTCCGCAACGAGCACCTTTTCGCTCCAGTACAGCATTAGTGGCAATCGTGGTGCCGTGCACAACTGCGGCCAGTTCGGCAACAGGGGAGGGGCCTGATTCAATACCCTGGATCACGGCCAGAGACTGATCAGAAGTCGTCGTCGATAATTTGTCGACTTTGTACTCACCGGTCTGCCGGTTGAGGGAAAGCAGGTCGGTGTTCGTGCCGCCAACGTCTACCCCGGTCTGCCAATGGCTCAAGGCAGCATCTCCTCTAGAGGCTTCAGGTGAGAGGGATCGCTTTCAAAGCCGATACCGAGTTCTTTCACGATCTGGACAATACGGTCGTTAAACGGCGTGGGAATGCCCAGTGTTCGGCCTTTCTCAGATACGTGGCCGTTCAGATACTCAATCTCGGTTCGCCGTTTTTTCCGTACATCCTGACCCAGTGATGGAATACCCTTGCCACCGCCGGATGCCGCTTTAAGCATTACCGCTTCGACTTCTTCGAGATTTCGACCCTCTGCCGCGTCTATGATTTTCATGGGTGAAACGCCAGAGATAGGGTGTAGTTCATGGCCCAGGGCGAGTGCAACTCGGGCGACTTCTGCGCCCAGTTGTATCGCCACCCGTCTAATTTGCGGAATTGTTCTCACTTCGGCAGTGCCGTAACCGCTGAGGCCGGCGAGCGCATTGGCCATGCAGTTGACCATCAGTTTGGACCAGCGGTTCCCCCACAGGTCTGAAGTGACTTCAGTCGGTGCGATACAGTTCAGAGTCTGCACAATACGTCGGGCTCGTGGTGTATCGCTGCCATCGTGCTCACCCACTTTGAATCCGAGCGGGTAGGCATCAGTTCGTATGGCTTTGCCGGGTTCATAACATCCCACCCCGATGATAATCACACAACCCAGTGAGCGATGAGCCCCAGCGACTGCTGCCATACGTTCATCGTTGATGCCGTTTTGAAAGTCGACAAAAACGCCGTTTTCGGGGTCCACGTAGTCCAGCATGAGCGCTGTTGCCCAGGTTGTATCGTAGCTTTTTACAGCAATAAATGCGGCTTCAAAGGAATCTGTGATTTGTGCGAGCTCACAGATGTGTATGGCATTTGGGCGAGTCAGAATACTCTGGTCCCGGCTTTCAATTAGCAGCCCATCGCGCTTGATTTTGTCGATATGTTCAGGCCACTGGTCGACCAGAGTGACATCGTGCCCCCCGTGCGACAGTAGTCCACCGACCACACTACCTACACCTCCGGCACCAACGATACCTATGCGCATAACAGTTCCTCACCAAGGGGCATCAAGAACACACCACTGTGCTCGTCATCCGGTCATCGAGCCTACCGACTGACCTCCGTCAGACCGCATTGTGTCTCCCGTTTACTGGTTTTGTCTATGCAGCAGGAACAACTTGCCCACGTTGGGGGTGTGGTGGATCCTTGGGAAACGGTTGGCTCGGAATGTACGCAGTCAGTCAAACACGTCGCCGTTGGGTCGGCGCTATACTTCAACGCGTCTTTGATTACGGTATCTGGAGAGTTCAATATGACGGTCAGGCACGGACGGGAATCCCTTGTAATCCCCGGACCCACGACAGTCCCTGATGAAGTGCTGCGGGCAATGCATCGACCAGCAGTTGATATCTTCGATGAGGATCTTGTCGAAACCACCGATTTTTGCATAGCGCATCTTAAGCAGATTTTTCGCACTGCAGGTGATGTTTATATCTATGCTGCCAATGGTCACGGTGCCTGGGAAGGCGCTCTGGCGAATGTACTTTCACCGGGGGATGCAGTACTTATTCTCAACAGTGGGCGATTTGCCGAAGCCTGGGGAAAGATGGCAGATATGATGAACCTTGATGTTCTGACTTTGCCACAGGACTGGCGACATGCCGTAGACCCCGCCCAGGTGGAAGAACGGCTGCGTGCCGATAGTGCCAACCAGATCAAGGCTGTTCTGGTCGTGCAGGTGGACACTGCATCGGGCGTGGTCAATGACATTCCGGCGATCCGCTCGGCAATGAGCGCGGCCGGTCATGATGCGTTGCTGATGGTCGACACTATCGCGTCTTTAGCGACAATGCCTTTTGAGATGGATGCGTGGGGTGTGGATGTTAGCGTCAGTGGATCACAGAAGGGATTGATGACTCCACCAGGGCTCAGTTTTGTAGCTGCAGGAGAACGGGCAGTCGCAGCGCATGAGACTGCGGGTCTGCGCACTCGCTATTGGGACTGGACCTCCCGGCAGGGTGAGTTGCATCCGGAAAAATACTGTGGGACGCCCCCGGAACATATGTTGTTTGGTTTACGCGCTGCTCTAGACCTATTGTCGGAAGAAGGGCTCGACAAGGTTATAACGCGACACCGCTTACTGGCAGAGGCCGTGCGCTCGGCGGTGGCCGTGTGGTGTGAGGAGGGGGTCCTCGAATTCAATATTATTGAACCGTGCGACCGTGCGAATTCGGTGACGACAGTACTGGTAGACAAAGCACATGATCCACTTGCACTTCGACAGTATTGTAAAGAGCACTGCGGTTTGGTGCTTGGCGTTGGAATAGGTGATTTGAGAGGTAAAGCGCTGCGCATTGCGCACATGGGACACGTAAACGCACCAATGATGCTGGGTGCGTTAGGCGTTATTGAGATGGGGCTGATTGCCTTGGGCATTCCACATGGTTCAGGTGGTGCGCAGAAAGCTATTGAATACCTTGGGAAAAATGTCAAAGCGTGATTAGGCTGTCTGTTCCTCCAAGCTTTCGCTGACCATGAATCTGGGCAAATAGCATAGCACGCTAAATCCTTTAATCTGAAGTTCTAGTGTGGATGTATTGTGGATGTGTCACTTAATCATTGCCTGAATCAATAGAGCAAACAGGACGGTAGTTATGTGGACGGTACCTAATATTCTCCTGACCATTTTTGGTCTGGTTCTCATGGTAGCGCCTCTAGCACTTTGGGTAGCGTGGACAACAGCAATATTCACTGGCGTACTGGTCGCCGCCTTGTTATCTCTGATCGGAGCAGTGATCGTCACAAGAACCAAAGATGAAAACAGCGCGGATTAATTCTGTCACTACATTGATCCCCATCGACGCCCATTCACATGTCCTGTATTACGTTATGTTGTGCCCACACAACGGAGGGTGTTCAACGCATCTGAAGAAAAAGCCCCGACAGTGCGGGGCTTTAATTTGATCTCATCTAGACTGACAAGCCTTTAAAACAATGCTCGCGCTAGATTATGTCTCACCCATTCACCGCCGAGAGCACTTGTTTTTGCCATCAGTTCTTGAAATTCAGTATCAGCAACTATGGCGTCATTCGTCTTGCCGTAGCCTTGTGCATCGTCAAATTGAGCAATAAAAGACATACACCCCACATCGCCACCTTGTAAATTCAACAAATGGCATTCATTTGCCCCATGTTTCTCCCACAGTCTTTTGAACTCTTGACTATTTTGTACAACTTCAGCGTGCGTACCCGGTGCTGGCCGAAATACCCAATTGGAAATATACATATTGAATCCCCCCCATCTTGTTGTTGTGAACTTTTACGATATCGAACAACAGAGTGGATTTCAATCAGGCACAATTTACACCTAAAAAGTATTCCGAATTTTTAGTGGGATGGAAATTGTTCACTTTAGATTACATAA
>MPLY02089648.1_pt1 | contig 10492 bp, 10 predicted proteins | sample 1617301 | NCBI WGS metagenome assembly MPLY02 (sample SAMN05944805, study PRJNA350692) | marine metagenome | biome: marine; feature: ODZ; material: water; isolation source: 140 m water sample filtered on 0.2 um supor filter | place: Pacific Ocean | collected 2012-04-08 | depth 140m m
ATTTCTCCGGGGGCAATCAGAACCTTGTCTTCAGCAGGTATTAAGGATTTTGCTGAGTTGATGAGAGTTGCCGGTGAGCACTCAGCAATGAAACGTACCGCTACTCAGGCTGAGGTAGCACAAACTGCTGTATTTTTAGCAAGCGAAGCTTCCTCAGGAATTACCGGACAAGTGATCTACGTCGACTGCGGATATTCAATTATGGCAAACTAAAGCGATCCTCAATGAACAGTCTATTTGATTGTCAAAACCTAATTAGAGGGAACAAGATATGAGCAAAGCGCTAAATGATTTTCGCTTGAAACTTGGTGGGAAGAAGTTTGTACCTATTCTCGTAGGCGGGATGGGAGTAGATATTTCTACAGCAGAACTTGCTCTGGAAGTAGCACGTTTAGGGGGTATCGGACACATTTCTGACGCAATGGTGCCCACAGTTTCTGACCGGAGATTCAAAACACATTTTGTGCAGGAAAAACAACGCAAATATAAATACAACGTCAACAGCGCAGATAAAACCGTGGTGAAGTTTGACCTGGAAAGACTGGCGGAGGCTCAACGACTCCACGTGGGACGTACCATGGACGCTAAAAAGGGTGACGGTGCGGTCTTTGTAAACTGCATGGAAAAACTTACCATGAACAATCCTCGTGACACTTTGCAAACACGTCTGCATGCAGCGATGGATGCGGGAGTTGAGGGAATAACACTGAGCGCTGGACTGCATTTAGGTTCGATGGAACTGATGAAGGATCATTCCAGATTCAGAGATGTTCTGCTTGGGATCATCGTTTCTTCGGCACGCGCTTTACGGCCTTTTCTCAAAAGGGCGGCAAAGTACAAAAGACCTCCGGATTATATCATTGTAGAAGGTCCGCTGGCTGGAGGACATTTAGGTTTCGGCATTGACGACTGGCAGGAATACGATCTTAAAACAATAGTCCAGGATGTGTTGATTTTTTTAAAAGAAAACGAGCTAGATATTCCGGTGATTCCGGCAGGCGGAGTTTTTACCGGAACTGATGCAGTGGATTTTTTTGAAGCCGGCGCTTCCGCGGTACAGGTTGCAACACGCTTTACCGTGACTAAAGAATGCGGACTCCCGGACCGTACAAAGCATCACTACTTTGATGCAGTTGAGGATGATATTGTTGTCAATACTATCTCACCAACCGGATATCCAATGCGGATGTTACGGCAGTCCCCAGGAATAGGTTCCGGAATTAGGCCTAATTGTGAAGCCTTCGGTTATATCCTGGACAATAACGGGCATTGTGCATACGTTGAAGCCTATAACAAGGAACTGGAAAATAAATCGGATAAAATTTCTATTCCGGACAAAACCTGCCTCTGCACACATTTCCGGAAATTTAATATCTGGACCTGTGGTCATTATGTTTACCGTCTCAAAGATACGACTCATAAACTTGAAAATGGGAAATATCAGCTTTTGAGAGCAGAAGAAGTTTTTCGGGATTATCAGTTCAGTAAAGATCATACGATTAAACTTCCAGAGCAGAAAAGACCTGCCTCCTCAGATGTAACTTTGGCTGCCGCATAGTTTATTAATTTCAGTAAACGGGAACCATTTTTACTATGACAGCATTGCAGAAAGAGAATAATGCTCATCTCTTGATGTTTTATATTGACAAAACCCCCATAACATTTCATAATAATTCGTTTAACTCATGCTGGCATAGCTCAACTGGTAGAGCAGCTGATTTGTAATCAGCAGGTTGTAGGTTCAAGTCCTATTGCCAGCTCCAGCATGGGGAGATACCCAAGCGGTCAACGGGATCAGACTGTAAATCTGACGGCTTCGCCTTCGAAGGTTCGAATCCTTCTCTCCCCACCACAGCTTGACGAGCTTTTACGGTGTGAGTTTTAAGCCTGGGTAGCTCAGTGGTAGAGCGTTTCCTTGGTAAGGAAGAGGTCGGCAGTTCAATCCTGCTCTCAGGCTCCAAATAATTTATCTAAGTTTTTAAGTATAGAAATCATGAGAGACACGATTCACCTAGAATGCACTGAGTGCAAGCGCCGAAATTATACAGCTTCCCGAAACAAGAAATTGAAAACAGAGCGTATGGAAGTACGTAAATATTGTAGGTGGGATCGGAAACATACTTTGCATAAAGAAACAAAGTAAAAGGTTCCTTTTTAAATTTTGCGTCCTGATAGGGCAGTAGCTCAGTTGGTAGAGCATCGGTCTCCAAAACCGAAGGTCGCAGGTTCGACCCCTGTCTGCCCTGCCAGAAAAAATTGGCGCTGAGTTTTGAGCTTGTACAGTAGCATTTAATAACAGTAGTAGAAAATAAATTTTTCAGGATGTTTAATATTCATCCAAAAATCTGATTATGTTCAAACGAATCCAACAGTTTTTTAAAGATGTCATTGCGGAATTTAAACGCGTGCAGTGGCCGACACGTGAGGCAACAATAAAATCCACCTCAGTAGTTGTAGGCGTCTCTTTAGCCGTGGCTCTCTACCTGGGAATCGCCGATTTAGGACTTTCGGACATCATGCAAATGGTAATTGCCGGATAAAATAGTGGAAGAACAAACTGGAACCGAAATGGTATTGGAAGAACAAAAAGAGACAGCAGAAACTCAAGACAGTACTTTGGGAGAGCAACAGAATGATGCTCCGGAAGTAAGCGCTGATGAGACTGAAGCTCAGGGCAATGCTTCGGAGGTAAGCGCTGATGAGACTGAAGCCCAGGAGATCGAAGCTGGACTCGCTGCTGATAATACGGCTGAAGAGGCTGAAGATATTGAAGCACAAATTCCTGAAAAACCGAAAAATCCAAATGCAAAATGGTATATCCTCCAGGCATATTCCGGTTATGAAGGACGCGTAGAGCAAACGATTCAGGAAAAATTAAAGATTGAAGGTCTTGAGCATCTGGTAGACGAAATATTTATTCCTTCAGAAGAGGTGATCCGCACTAAGGATGGCAAAAAGCGCAAAGTCAATCAAAAATACTTCCCTGGATATGTACTGGTCCACATGGAACTCACCCCGGCATTGTGGCACCTTTTGATGGATGTCAACAGGGTTTCAGGGTTTATTGGCGGCACGCAAAAAAACCCGTTACCTCTGGATGAGCGTGAACTTGAAGCAATCCGTTCACAAGTCAACGAACGCTTCCAGCAGAAAGCAACAGAAGAAGAATTTTCACTTGGACAAAAGGTAACAATCACCGAAGGCTCTTTTGGAAATTTCAGTGGTACAATCGACGAAATAAATCTCGAACGCAGAAAATTAAAAGTACTTGTAAGTATTTTTGGCCGTCCCACACCTGTGGAGGTGGAGTTCGAAAAAGTAAAACACGTAGTAGAATAAGACAAAAAAACCATGGCAAAGGAAATTTCCTCATTCATCAAACTTCAAGTTCCGGCAGGCAAGGCAAATCCATCTCCGCCGATTGGCCCCGCATTGGGTCAGCACGGTGTAAACATCATGGAGTTCTGCAAAACTTTTAACGCACAGACCCAGGGGCAAGATACAATCATTCCGGTGGTGATCACTGTTTACAAGGATCGCTCATTCACCTTTATTACCAAAACACCCCCGGTACCGGTGCTGATCAAAAAAGCCCTGAAACTGAATAAAGGTTCAGCGACTCCAAATAAGGAAAAAGTTGGTACATTGAAAAAAACCCAGCTGGAGGAAATTGCCAAGCAGAAGATGCCTGATTTGAATTGTTATAACCTGGAATCTGCCATGAAGTCCGTGGCAGGAACTGCCCGGAGCATGGGCGTACTGACTGAGGGATTATGAGAAAATTGAGTAAAAGAACAAAAGTTTTTCAAGATAAAGTGGACGCAGAAAAACTGTATCCTTTGACAGAAGCAATTGATTTGCTTAAAGAAGTCAAAGCCACCAAATTTGATGAGACAGTTGATGTTGCTTTGAGACTTGGAGTTGACACACGTAAAGCTGAACAAATGGTGCGTGGAACATGTTCTATGCCAAATGGTCTGGGTAAGGAAATCAGGGTGCTGGTTTTTGCAAAAGCAGATAAAGCCATTGCAGCAGAGGAAGCCGGTGCGGATTATGTGGGCGGTGAAGATTATGCCAAAAAGATTCAGGAAGGCTGGCTCGAGTTTGACCGTGTTGTAGCAACACCAGATATGATGGCAGTTGTAGGACGGATAGGGAAAATACTGGGTCCAAGAGGACTGATGCCAAATCCAAAAGTCGGAACAGTAACTTTCGAAGTTGAAACGGCCATTAAAAATATTAAAGCAGGTCAGGTAGAATTCCGTGCCGATAAGCAAGGTAATCTGCATGCTGCTGTTGGGAAAGTTTCCTTTGATGCAGACAAGCTTTGTGAAAATGTAACTGCCTTGGTTGACACAGTCAAAAGGATGAAACCATCGGCCTCAAAAGGTATTTATCTGCGTAATTTTAGTGTGAGTTCTACAATGGGCCCCGGCCTTAAGGTGGATCCGCAAACAGTTTAAAATCTGAAAAATTTTTATTTTTCTTGTCTAAGACAGTAGGGGCCTAACGGCTTAATTCATGCCCTGCCGAGACACAGCTTCCGTAAGTAACACAGCAAGTTTCTGTTGTGTTACTTCCTCTGTCTTATTCAATTTTTATCTCAATCTTCGGTTTTTAATAGCAACGGCTTTCGGGCTTTCTTTGGAAGTGCGTGTCTTAAAACACTTCTTTGATAAACCGCAGGAGTGAATTTTTTAACATAATCATATCGGAAAGGTTCCATGGAACGAAGCCAAAAAGAAGCTCAAGTCAGTGAACTTCGGTCAATCTTTAATAGTATGTCCGCAGGGGTACTGGTTGATTATCGTGGTATTGAAGCAAATCAGGTTGTAGAACTTAGAAAGAAGCTGAATGATGCATCATCCACCATGAAAGTTATCAAAAACTCGCTGGCGCGTATTGCCGCGGAAGACACTCCGTTTGCAGAACTTGCAGATCAGTTCACGCAGACCCGTGCGATTGTTTACAGTGACGGTGATGCGGTTCAACAGGCTAAAGTATTGTCTGAGGCCGCTAAAAGTTTAGAAAACTTGAAAATCCTTGCTGGAATCCTTGTTGGTGACAGCAAAACTAGCATCCTCAATACAGGTGAAGTGGAAGCACTTTCCAAATTACCTTCAAGAGAAGAGCTCATCGTGAAGTTGCTGTTCTTGATGCAAGCACCTGCAACCCAATTTGTTCGTACTCTAAACGCAGTTCCCGCGAAATTTGTTCGCACTCTGGCTGCAGTCCGGGATAGCAAATAACAATCCGGTTTATTAACATTCTTCCCATGCTAGTGTGGAAGATGAACTTAACCTTTGTCTGAGAAATAAAATGGCAAGTATCACAAAAGACCAAGTAATTGATTTTTTAGCCAACATGTCCGTATTGGAAATGTCTGAGCTGGTAAAAGAAATGGAAGAAAAATTCGGTGTCAGTGCCGCTGCTGCTGCAGTAGCAGCTCCTGCCGCTGCCGGTGGAGCCGCTGACGCACCTGCTGAAGAAAAAACCGAATTTAACGTAATTCTGACCAGCTTTGGTGAGAAGAAAATTAACGTCATCAAAGAAGTTCGGGGTATCACCGGACTTGGACTGAAAGAAGCTAAGGAAGCAGTTGAAGCTGCTCCAAAAGCAATTAAAGAAGGTGTCTCCAAAGAAGAAGCAGAAGAAATCAAAAAGAAACTTGAAGAAGCCGGCGCAAGCGCGGAAATCAAGTAAACATTTTGTCAAGAGCGTGTCCTTGTTTGGAGACGCTCCTGCTTTTTATCAGTCCTGTCTTTTACCATCCCCCAGCTATTGGATAGTCCAAGTAATAGTCGCCTTTAAGTTAAAACATTTATTAGTGGATTTCGTGTTAATCACAATTTCACGCTGGACTGTTACAGAATAGAATTTTAGGCTAGTATTGTTTGTTTTACTAAAACTTCGGCCTTGCTTCACAAATGGAAGAATCTTTAAAAACCTACGAAGAGTACTTTTCACAAGCAGTGGAAGTACGTATGCGTCATTATGAAAAAGAAGGACGCCTCCAGCATGTGATGCTCTCTCACCAGTTTTCCATTAGCCTGATGGAAGAATTATTTGATATTGCGGATCACGTCAAGGAAATGACACGTAAACCAAACGGGATCGAATTTTTGAAATCCTTGTTGTGCCACAAAAAGGCCATGCTCTATTTCACCCAGCCTTCAACAAGAACCTTCCTCTCATTTTTAACTGCCTGCCAGATGGTCGGTATGGACACCGGAGAAGTTCGAGATCCGTCTTTATCTTCAGAATACAAAGGGGAAAGTCAGGAAGACGGTGTCAGGGTTTTCAGTAGTTATTTTGACATGATTATCATGCGCGATCCAAAGCCTGGATTTTGCGAATATATGGCCTATTTACTGGACAATACCGGACGTAGCGTGCCCATCATGAATGGTGGCAGCGGAAAAGATCAGCATCCAACTCAGGCACTACTTGACCTTTACACCATGCACCGTTCTTTTCAGGAATCGGGAGGAATCCGCAAAAAAAGATATGCGTTTGTAGGAGATTTACTTCGGGGAAGAGCGGTGCGTTCTTCGGTGATGTTATTAAGTCAATATAAAGATGTCGAAATGGAATTTATTGCGCCTTCTTCTTTTCAGATTGCAGCGGATCTGGAAGAATATTTACTCTCACAGGATATAAAAATTCATAAAACTGATAACTTGGAAAGTGTTATCTCAAGTGTCGACTGCATTTATATGACAAGAATTCAGGACGAGTATGATCTCTCCGGAGAATCCAACCTGATTGATTTTTCGCAATATAGTCTGACTACGGATAATGTCAGCCGAATGAAAAAAGATTCCATCATCTTACACCCTTTGCCCAGACGGTACGAAATTTCTCCGGAAGTCGATGCCAATCCACGCGCCATGTACTGGAGACAACTGCGTAACGGCGTTTATATCAGAGTGGCGCTTCTACTTTATGTCTTCAATGTTGCACATCGCTTAAGGGAGTATTAAAATAACTACCGCCGCCGTTGCTGCATGAAAAGCCGGTTAATGCAGAAAAAGTTTTTTAATCTTATAAACAAACATGTCCAACCCTAAATTTATTTCAACAAATGTTGCGGCTTTACTCGTTTATGGACGACCGCCGATGGTGTTTGCCGGTATGGTCTGTGCCATCAGCGTGATGCTGGACCGGAATCCATATGTTTACTATAGCGGAGTAATTTTTCTACTTGCCGCAATGATCCTTGATTTAATTGACGGCTGGTTTGCAGCACGTTTCAGACCACAGGCAAAACTCTCACATTTAGCGGACAGGATCATGGATAAAGTCGTCTATGCGATCGTTTTTCCAATGGTTGCAGTGGGAATGATGTGGCGCTACCAGGCTTTAGCAGAAAGCGCCAATTTTCATCTGGAAATGCTGCACGTCGTTTTTGTATTTGTTTTGTGCGTAACAGTTTTAATGCGTGACAATTTCGCGCACTTCATGAGAAATTTTTCGCTCCGGAAAGGCGGGGAAGAAGAAATGAAGGAAGTCACCAGACTCCGTACAATGGTCGCTGCTCCGATTGGAGTTGTACTTTACATTCACGCATTTTACGTGCCCGGAGGACCGGATTCATCACTTTATTCCTGGATCAGTTGGTTGGGAGCAATTCCGATTCAGCAGCTATTCTTTCTGGAAATCCTGCTGCTGATCATCAATTTTGGCTCAATTGCAGGTTATTGCCGAAAATACGGTACTGCATGCCTTGATGATCTTTGTTTAAATGATGAGGTTTTACGCCGCAGAATTTTAGCCGTTTTCCCGAATGCACTGACCGTGATGAATGCGCTGATGGGTATTTTGGCCATGCTCTTTGCTTATCGTGGGCGAGTTCAGGAAGCTTACCTAATTCTGCTGGGAGCAGGCTTTTTTGATAAACTTGATGGTGCTGTCGCCAGAAAACTTGGACTCACAACGCCTCTTCCATCTGCAAAGCCCAGGAAATATAACATAACCCTTGGTGGTGTTCTTGATGACGTTTCCGACACAGTCAGTTTCTGCATTGCACCGGCCGTTATATTTTACATCTTGATGTCACAAGTTGCTGATGAATCCATTCAGGCACTGCCTTATGGATGGATTGCAATTATGTATGTTGTCTTAGGTGTGACACGTTTAGTTTTATTTATTCTGGATCAAAACAGTATTCCGGGATTTTTCAAAGGTATCCCTGTTCCCGGAGCGGCCCTGTTAGCTGCAGCTCCTTTCATAATGCTTGGGAACACGCTCGAAACAAATTCTGCTGACTTGGTTTTTTGGGCACAATTTTGTTTTGTCTTAATGATAATCTCAGCCATCTTAATGATAAGTTTTCCTATTCGTTATATGCACATCGGCCGCTTAATGAGCCGTAGTAGAAAATTTTTAATTTTCACTATCCTGCTGATCATCGGTTTCGCTTTCACACCATATTTCGGGCATGCCGCACTTGCTTACCTGATCTTATATGTTTTTTCACCGCTTTACACTTGGCGTATCAGTCCGGAAGTAGCCTCAAAGGAAAACCCGGAATATCTCTCTTCCTCTTCTTGAACACCAATGCAGGAACTAACTGTGGACACTGAGTCCTCTGATTTTCCGGAAAATACTGAAGCACGAATGGTTGCTCCTGAACAACAACTTGGCGAGCAATTTGATCAATCTTTACGTCCGGAACGTTTACGTGACTATATAGGTCAACAGGAAATTAAGGAAAATCTGCTTGTTTTTATCGGAGCTGCCAAAAAACGTGGTCATGCGCTGGATCATGTACTTTTAAGCGGACCTCCGGGATTAGGAAAAACTACACTCGCGAATATTTTCTCACGTGAAATGGAGGTGCAACTGCGTGCGACTTCCGGACCTGTTATTGAACGTCAAGGTGATTTAGCAGCTATTCTCACCAATCTTGAGCCTGGAACAATTTTGTTCATTGACGAAATTCACCGGCTGAACCGAGTTGTGGAGGAGGTACTCTACAGCGCAATGGAGGATTTCACCCTCGATATTATTATCGGAGAAGGTCCAGGTGCCCGTACCGTAAAAATCGATTTGCCGCATTTTACTCTGGTGGGTGCAACAACAAGGGCCGGATTGCTTACTTCTCCGTTGAGGGAACGTTTTGGGATTCAGTTCCGCCTTAATTTTTATGATCCGGAAGAACTGAAAACAATTATCCTGCGGGCGGCTGCTTTATTGGGAATTGAAATTGTGGAAGAGGCATCCCTCGAGCTTGCACGCAGAGCAAGAGGTACACCCAGAATCGCGAACCGTTTACTGAAACGCTGCCGTGATTTTGCAGACATGGAAACTTCCGGAGTGATCACTTTGCCCCTGGTCGAGAAGAGTCTCGATAAAATGAAAATCGATCTGGAGGGGCTGGACAAAATGGATCGTCTCATCCTCGAAGCCATAATTGAAAAATTTGGCGGAGGCCCTGTCGGACTGAGTACCCTTGCTGCTTCTGTCTCAGAGGAAAAAGACACGATTGAGGATGTCCATGAGCCTTTTCTACTGCTAAAAGGATTTTTGCAGCGTACTCCGCGTGGACGGATGGCGACCGAAAGGGCATATCAGCATTTGGGAATTTCAGTACCTCCTAAAAAACAAGAAACTCTTTTCTGAAATATTTCAATCGAGAATTTTCGCACAACTTTTCTCAAATGCTCATGCTGAATTTTTGCCGGATTCTACTGAAAAAATCCATGTATCTGCAATCACGCCGAGTGGACATGATTGTGCTGAACAAAAAATCATTCTCCTCTACAGCAAGCTGTTTTAATTATGGATACTAATTTTTCTCCTATTGAAAATTATCCCTTCCTCTCTCCGTTCATCTTTACAGAGGATCCGCAAAAACTAGAAAAACACAAAAAAGCTTTACTAAAAAAACTGATTAAAGCCTGGATGCCTCTGCATATAGAGGACAGCCAGACCCAGGAATATCTTTCTGCACGTGAAGAAGTTTTTGCAACTGTTACTGCAGAATATTATGAGAAGCAGTATAAAATAATTGTAGAAAAGAGTCTGAGTGCCGACAGTTCCTTTACCACGCTCGCTCAAAACACACGCCTCCTGGACAGTATCATCCATACTGCTTTCGAATATGCCTTTAAAGATCTGCCAACTCTCAAAGTAAGAATAATTGAAGAACTAAAAAAAGAGTACCGGTTTAAAAAAAGGATATTACCTAAAAATCAACAAAAACTCGAACTGACGCAAAAACAAATCGAGAAGATTGAATCAAACCCGGAAGATCCTGAACAAAGACAATTACTGAAATATTATAACAGTATTGAAGCAGATTTGACTCAGGAGACAGAGGACCTCAATGAGCGGCTGAAGTACCTAAAAGAACAAATGCCACTTGCTGAACAAGCTGAATTTAAACGTGATTTTTTGCTCAATCATCTGGTGATCTTTGCCAGAGGAGGATACGGTCGTGCGGAACTCAGTTTCGCCTCAGATAGAGATCTTGGCTATTGTCTTGATA
>MPLY02016550.1_pt1 | contig 10485 bp, 8 predicted proteins | sample 1617301 | NCBI WGS metagenome assembly MPLY02 (sample SAMN05944805, study PRJNA350692) | marine metagenome | biome: marine; feature: ODZ; material: water; isolation source: 140 m water sample filtered on 0.2 um supor filter | place: Pacific Ocean | collected 2012-04-08 | depth 140m m
CAGGGCACGCGTCCGAACTCAAATAACCTCACGGCACACTTGGGTGGCACTGCCAGCACCGCTAACCAACTGACTCGCTTAGCTTCAGCAGAAGGGAAATGACATTTATAGAAAACCCGTCAAGCACAAGTTAGGCATCATTTTGAGAACTGTTTTGCCTTGAAGAAGTGTTAGCGGATGTTAGCGAAGCCCAAAGGCGATAACACCGAAAGAGACAAAAAACACTGATATACCGCCACGGCTGCGCGCTTAACTCAGTGGTAGAGTGCTACCTTCACACGGTAGAAGTCGTTGGTTCAAATCCAACAGTGCGCACCATTTTTCAACCACCCCCTCCCGGCCGGCAGCCGCAGATAAATAATTCGAGACTTTTCCTGAAATATTTTTCATAGTGCCCACCGGAAGCGCCCATGAAACCGATCATTCTTTTACTCGCTGGAGCCAGCCTGTGCGCTGGCCAGTTCGCGCAGGCCGAGCCGTATGGGGACTGCCATTTTCATCTGCTGGATTTCCTCCAAAACGGGGAGTTCGACAACCGGGACGGGGCCTTCCCCTGCGACGCCTCCGGCCTGATGAAGGATGGGCGTTATTTCCAGCTCCCGTACGGGGAACGGCACCGACGGCTGACTGGATTGATCGATGTCACCAACAGGCACAACATCGCTGACGTGGTGGTTTGCGGCATGCCGTTTGTCAAGAAATGGGCCGAGGACGATTTTTTCCTACGACCGAAATATTACCTGGACTCGAGTTCGCGGGTGAAGGCCGCCCGAGACACCGACTTGCAGGTCGCCGCCGCGTTCATGGACTACAGGCGACAGTTCGCTGGAAACAAGACCAGGTTAGACAAACTGGCGCGCCTGCATCCGTTCATCTGCGGGCTCGACACAACTGACCTGGGAGCCGTCGACCTGGCGATCAAGCGCATCCGGGAATACCCGGGAGTCTGGGAGGGCCTGGGGGAACTCATGTCGCGCCACGACGACCTCACCAACCTGACCACCGGGGAGCGCCCCCGGGCGAATCATCTGTCGTTCATCCGGCTGTTCAAGTTTGCCGGGCAGGTGAGCCTGCCGGTCAGCATTCATCACAACGTCGCCCCGGTCTCCCGCAATGACAACGAGGTCAAGCAGCCCTGGTATCTGGACGAGTTTTTGGACCTACTCAACCGCACGATCCGCGATGAAGCCGATGCAGCCGATCGGCCCAGGGTCATCTGGTGCCACGCCGGCATCAGCCGCCGGATCGTGGTCGAGAATTACCGTCAAACCCTCGAGCGAATCCTAGACGAGTATCATGAGAACCTTTACCTCGATTTGTCGTGGGTGGTGCTCGGCAACTATGTTTACAAGGACATGGACGGATGGGTGGCCCTGATCCGGAAATACCCGGGCAACTTCCTCATCGGGTCGGATTCGGTCGGCAAATACAGCGGCATCCCGATGGAGTTAAGAAAATATCAAGCCCTCTTGAATGCGCTGCCAGATCAAACGCGATCCAAGGTCGCCTACAAAAACTTGAATCGAATTCTTAACGAAGCCAAGGCCGAGCGAAACAGAAAGGGGTTGGGTAATGGCGGGATCACCCTGCCTCTTGATTTCTCACTATCAGAAAACTTTGGCCTGGAGGCTTTGAACAAAAAATGAGCATACAATACAAGCTTAGCAAATGGGATGAACTTGATTAGCGTATCACCTTACAATTTGGCTTGATTGTATGCATTGAATCAAGCAAGCTTTTGTTTATGGCCAATATATCAATATCGCAAAATGCGGCGGCTTTATGTAAGGGTGAACCCATGAAACCCAAGCGTTGGATCATTTCTTGTGCTGTTTTGTTGGCGGGAATTCTTTGCAGCTACGCTGCAGTCAAATCATCCAAGAGCCGTCAATTTATGTGGCAGACCAATTCCTATGGGGATGATGTCCATGTCATCGATGTGGCCACCCAAAAAGTGGTCGGGCACATCAAGGTGGGGCCGCAGCCTCACGGCATTGCCGCGCCCGATGACGCCCATGTGGTGTTTGTGGCCATCGAGAATCTCAAGGGGCCGCTGGGTGAACTGGTTTGGGTCGATCCAATAACCTACAAGATTACCCATCGCCTGACCATCGGCCCCAAGCCCAACCAGATCGCCTGCACGCCCGATGGCCGCTGGGTGTATGTGCCGTGCAACGATGGGCATTACTGGGTGATCGATGCCAGGGCAAAAAAGGTGGTGAAGAAAATCAAGACCGGCGGCAGGCCGCACAATACCCAGTGTTCCCGCGATGGCCGTTTCATGTATCTCTCGCCCATGGGACCGCCCAAGCGCGTCACCATCGTGGACGTCAAGGCGAATCACAAGGTGGTGGGGGAGATTCCCTTTGCCAATTCAGTGCGCCCGCCGGCGTTAGCCGCAGACAACAAACGTTTCTTCCAGCATATTGATGGGCTGGTTGGCTTTCAGGTGGCCGACATCGCCTCACGCAAGGTCATTGCCACGGTGAAGCACACGATCCCAGAGGAGTACAAGGGCAAGAAGAGCCGCTGCCACGGGCTTGCCATTCGGCCCGACCAAAAGGAAATCTGGTCCTGCAACGTGGAGCACAAGACCTTGCACGTGCATGACATCACCAAGGAGGAGTTCCCGGAAATAACCCGGATCCCGATGATCGGCCGCATTTACTGGCTATGCTTCACCCCGGACAGCCGCTTCTGCTACGCGGCCGTACGCTCGGAAAAGAAGGTTTGCGTGGTGGATTGCCGCACCAAAAAGGTCATCACGCATATTGAGGTGGGCAACATCCCCAAGCGCAACCTGGTGATCACCCTGAAATAAACCCATGCCCCGGCAGTCGTGCCGGCCTCTCCCCGAGTCTTGCGTGTTGTTCTGCTCATCTTTGGCGCATTGTTTCTTTTGGCCAATTGCACAACTTCTGGTCCACAGCACCATAACAATCCACTGGCAGCCAAGGGCAAGGCTCTCTATTTGGTGAGTTGCGCTGCTTGCCATCAGGCCAATGGACGAGGCTTGGAAGGCATCGCGCCGCCCCTGGCAGGAACCCGATGGGCGAGTGAATCCGAGGAGCGCTTGGCCCGGATTGTCCTGCAAGGCCTGCGTGGGCCCATCACCGTGGCGGATAATGAATACAACCTGGAAATGCCTGCCATGGGAGTTTTTGATGATCAGGACATCGCCGCAATTCTGACCTACATTCGGGCTGCATGGGGCAAACCAGCCGAGTCGGTTTCTCAGGAGACAATCGGCAAAATACGAACCCAAACTCGCGAACGTACTGACTCGTGGACTGTTGAGGAATTGCTGGGTTCACCGTGAGAAAAGAGTCTATTTCTTGAGGGTTCACGCCTATGGCATTCAACGCTCAAAAAGCCAAACCAAGTAGGGATCCCTCCCCCGCTCAACTTGACTGTTCAATCACTCCTAAGAATTGGGTTATCGAGCCGTATCAACCTCTGTCGCAAAGCCCGAGGGCTGACCAAGTGAGATTTTCGACTGGCCGGGAGGTGTACACTGTAAGCATACTGTGCCCACCATGAGAACGGCTTTTGTGCCAATTTGCACGTTGTTGCTCGTGGGGTGTGCCGAAGTGACCAAGCCGCCGCCCAAGCGCATCGCCGCCATTGTCACCGAGTACCGCCACAACTCCCACGCGGACGTCATCGTTGGGCGGCTGGTGGAATCGCACACGCTCGATGGCAAGGGCGAATTTCCCAATCTAAAACTGGTTTCGCTGTACACCGATCAAATCCCCGCAAACGACACGAGCCGGGATCTGATGCGACAAAATAATGTTCCAGTTTTCACGAACATCGCAGACGCGCTCACACTCGGCACCGGCAAACTGGCGGTTGACGGCGTGCTGCTCGTCGCCGAGCACGGGAACTATCCCAAGAACGAGACCGGCAACGTCATCTATCCAAAGCGGCGGTTGTTCGAGGCCGTTGCGAAGGTGTTTCGCGCCAGCAATACCTCCGTGCCGCTGTTCTGCGACAAGCATTTGGCTGACAACTGGCGCGATGCAAAGTGGCTTTATGACACAGCGCATGAATTGAAGTCGCCGCTGATGGCCGGCTCTTCGCTGCCTACGCTCTGGCGGCGACCCCCGGCGGATGTACGTCGCGGAGCCAATCTCACGCAGATGGTGGCCATCTCGTATCACACGCTGGATGCTTACGGTTTTCACGCACTTGAAATGGTGCAGTGCCTGGCCGAGCGTCGTGCAGGCGGTGAGACGGGCGTGCGGCAAGTGCGCTGCCTTTCGGGCAACAGGGTTTGGGAGGCGTTGGCCAACGGCACGATAGACGAGGAGTTGTTGCAGGCAGCCGTGGTTCCGCTGGAAGGCAGCCCGGTAAAACGGGGAGATCAATCACTGAAGGAAATGGCAAAGGAACCGACGGCGATGATAGTCGACTACCGGGATGGATTTCGGGCCAGCATCCTGACGCTTAATGGTGCGGTCAACGAATGGAGTGTGGCCTGGCACGAGGACGGTAAAACCAAGGCAACAATGTTCTGGACGCAGGAGGCGCGACCGTTCATGCACTTCACCTATCTTGTCAAGGGCACCGAGCAGATGTTCCACACGGACAGGCCCTCCTGGCCTGCGGAGCGCACACTGTACACCAGCGCCATTCTCGACGCAGCGCTTATCTCATTGAATCGAGGCGGCACAGCAGTGCCGACGCCCTACCTGGACATCCCGTATCAGTCCGACTGGAACTGGGAACAGCCGCCCCCGCCCCCGACCGGCCGGCCCGTTCACGAGAAATGAGCACGGTGTCCTGCAAGGCCCGCCACAAACAAGCCTCGCCCTGATCATCCCTGCACGCTTGGCCAAGCGCATTCGGTCGGATTCGTCGGCTTGTTGAAACCGCCAGTTATTCGAAGTCGTGGCTTGGCTCCTTGTTTGATTCCTCGGATTGCCAGTGGAGTCGTGTCGACTGGGCACCCAGCACAGCTGCGATTGTTGTTATGAGTAGTTGTTTCACATCAGTAAAATGACAAATTAATTACTCATTTGAATGCTTTTAAATCCGTTATCTGGATTTAGAATTTTGCTTGGTCAACTTAAGTGCGCTTTCAGCAAAGCGTTTGCCCAGCGTCTTGTATCCCTCGGCCGAGTAATGCAGATCATTCTGAATCTTTTTGCCCTTTCGATTGACCCCATCATTGAGATCATCCGTATTCACCCAGCCAAATCTGGGGCTCGATTCAGCCAATTTCACTTGAACCTTTCGAATCATAGTCCAGTGGGGGTATCTCTGGTTCTTTAGATCGAAGTCACTGAGGCGCCCAATCACAAAGTTTATATCGTTGCGGCCAAGATCCTTGCAGAGTTGATCGTAAAGCCCCTTTAGGCTGACTTCATAAACTTCACCCCATCGCATCTTGGCGTCCCTTTCACCCTGCATCCAGATGAAGGTGACTGAACTCAGCGACTGCCCCTTGATCTTAGGCATTACCTTCCCCATGAGTCGGTCATAGAGATCTCCCGTTTGTTTTGGTTTTTCTCCCTCAGGTGATTTCCAGTCCTTCCACCAGCGTTGTATGGGTTGGCCACCCAAAGCATCCTGTATTACGATTACCTTGTCTTCTCCCAAGGCCTCTTTCACCGCCGGCGTAAACGCTTCCTGAGGGCGGTGTCCCTGCATGTTCGATTGCCCTGAAAGAATAAAAAGATGCTTGCCTGTTTCAGTTGCCCCAGCCCCTCTCGGCTGCGCCAGAGCCAAAGACTCGACTAGTACTATCGTGAATAAAAGTAGTGATTTCATTGGTCCGCGAAAAGCTCAGCTTAATTGTTTATTGATTGCAATGAGTTTCTTTGATGGCTAAGGCAAAATATCCAAAAAAAAGGAGCCGCTTCACCATTTGTATACCAGTAGTAAAAAATGTGAGTTATTTAGCCATTTGACATTCAGCAACTTTACTTTAGCGCCGTTCATTTACCTACAGCTTTCATTTCTTCATTCGCCTTGCCGTCGTGCTAGCAGAGGAGATTGGCTTTTTTGGGGGATTGTTACTCTGACAGCGAGAGGTTTCGGTGTATCCAATTACCATCAAAAATTAGCTCATGTACGTGTGCTCTATCCCCCTGGTAAATATAGTGTCGCGTCCCAACTTTGCCATCAATCCAGCCTATTGGATCACCTGCTGCCTTTGGGGCATTGGCAAACTCGGTAGGTTTGGTCATTTTCCATGTTTCACCTCGAAGCACGTACTCCCGGATGGTTCCCTGCATGTCTCGGAATGCCAAATAGTGTTTAGTACTCAAAAAATCACTAAAAAGATGGAAAGTTTCAGCAACCTGACCGGTGGTTTCGTCGATTGAAAACAAATCTTTAAACCGCTGACCGATCTCCGCTGCGTAAACTAAAGTATTCCGATTTCCTTGATAAGTACGATACCCCGGCACCCGCTTACGCTCGTTCCAATCGAAGACGAATGGAGCCCGTCTTGGCCAGTCGCTGGCAGCTAGAAAGACTGCATTGCGCCTACCATTTAAAGTCAGACCAAACGGTTGGCCAAGCGCGGGCAGTCGATGCACGCCGTCGGTTCGCCAGGATCGCTGATCCGGCGTGGCTGAGTTCAGGTCGAGCGACTGTTCGTACGGCACGCCAAACATGGAGAGGTACATCACACACAACGTTGAACCGTCCAGCGAAGCCACCGCGCCGCCCTCGGCCCGGGGCATGGCGGGTAGGGGAAAGTGCCGCCATTGGCCGTCGAGCCATAGTTCATGGATTTCCCCAAGTTCATCGACGTAGACTACGTGCGGAACACCGTTCGCAACCACCACCGAGGGGTCGGCCGCCGCCTTCGACAGGCCAATCTGCCTAGTCAGGTTTTGCCGGTTCCACTTGCCCTTCGCCCCAGCGTTCGACACGCTGGAGTGCTCGTAAATGTGTCCGTCCGTCCCGCGGTAGACGAGTCGGCGCTCGTCCCCAGCAAGGGTGTACAGCGCCGGGCGACCCGCAGCCGGCGGAGAGAGGGGGAGTGTTGAAGCCGTCCAGTCGTCGCTGCCAGGAGCGGCAATGAGTTCACTCCATCCGCCATTAGCATCCCGATGGACAACGTGGCGATAGCCGGCCTCGTTTTGAAGTCGGGCTAGTCCGGGATTGGAAACCGGCTTGTTGCGGAACGCAAAGTAGTCGTTCGTCCACCTGCGGAAATTTTCTCCAGCGATTCGCCCGAACTCCTCGACCTCTTCAATCTTCCGGTGCCAGACCTTGATGTCATATTTACGTGCCCGATATTCGTGCGCGATCTCGTTTGCGATGGTATCCCTTAACTGCCGGGTTCGGCGCAGCACGTTCTCCTCCGACAACGCCCCGTCCAGATGTCGGCGGACCTCCGCCTGATAATACTCACGGTACTCCGGGTTGCCGAGTAGCGCGATGAACATCTTTCGCTGTGTACTGAAGCCGTACGCGCCAACGCTGTCAATGAACGCGTAGGAGTCGTTGTCAGGCTTGTACGGGCCGCCGCGGAAGCCCCACTCGGAGTCCCAGCACATGAATCGCCATTTGCCGTCCGGCAGTCGGCGCGCCGCGTACCAGTTGTTGTGAGGCCAATCATAGTTTTGTCCCCAAAGGTTCACGATCATGTAGGTTGTGAAGTCCTCGATATCGACGCGCTTTTTAAGCGCCTCGTAATTCTCCTTCCGTGAAATATCGGTTGAGCCAATGAAGCGGCCCAGTTCCTCCCACGCATCACGAGTGCCGCTAAGGATTGTGTTCCCGGTTTTCATGATGTCAAACTCCCCCTTGCCGATGTGCGACGCCAGGAAATCCTCGTCCATCCGTTCAACGAGGTTGTACACCCCGTAGTTCTTGCCGTTGACATAGAGCAGGCACCACGTCCCGTTTGATACCAGCCCTCCCATGTCCTTGTGAAGGTCTCGCATCAACTGGTCGCGAATGTAGGCGCCGCCGGGTGCGCGGTCATTGGCGTTGGCCCTTAGTACAAGCTTGTCGAAATCCTTTACGCCAGCCATGGGGATGATGTTGTACTTCAACCTGGGCGAGCCGTATACGTCCCTGAAATAGGCACGGTACGACTTCTTCGTCTTGAAATCGCCTCGGCGAGAAAAGCCACCGTGCAAGCGCAGGCCGAATCCGGTCGACACCTTTCGTTTGCCCTTCGTGTTGAAAATTTCCATGTGCGAGGTGCGCTCGCTGCCCCGGCCGGTGGCACTGCTGCGCATGTGTACCTCGTAAAAATCCTCCGGCTTCATCGAGATCGACATCACTGGCAACGTCGGTCGCCGCCCGACGATATAGGTTGCCGACTTTATCTCCCCCACGCGCTCCTTGCCGACGAACGCTGCCGCACGAAAAAGCCCTGTTTTATCCAACCGCACCGGCCCATCCACTCGGGTGCTGTTTGCAACCGGCTCAGAGCCATCCCGCGTGTAGCGGATGTCCACTTCGGTCGACGCATTCGCTGTGATTCGCACTTCGACTCCGACATCGTGAAAGCCTGGCTTGGGTGAGAACGCCAGCTTGGACTTTAACGGCGCGGTTTGTTGCGGGCCGTCGTTGACTGAACCCGGGGTGGGCGTCAGGAAATACCCCCAATCAGCCTCCGCTGTTTGATTCCTTCCATATGATTGGTCGTTGGCCTGTTGGTCGTAAAGGACGCTATCCATGACCCGTCTCTCCGGACCAATCAGTTGCAATTGGCCGCCTTCCTTGGGAAGTCGAAAATTGGCATGCCACACGGTGGGAAGCACGCCCAGCGCGACCCGAAGTGACATGTCCGAGCTTTCCCGGTGGGTATTCAATCCTGCGACCGCCAGCACATTCTTCCCCTGCCGAAGGAGTCCGACGTGTTCTGAGAGGTCGAATCGCTCCGCGGAACCTGCCTCACGGCTGCCTCTCGCGACGCTGTCGAGGCCCGGTTCCTCGGGGGCGGCGTTCACCTCGGCGACACGCGTCCCGTTCAGGTAGGCGGCAAACCCGTCGTCGTAGTCCACCTGAAGAACGAGCGACCCGGACATCAGCGGCTCTTTCAGGGTGAACTCGCGCCGGATCAGGACAGCCGTCGCGCCGAATTGCAACTCGGTCGCATCATCCTCGTCACCATACCCGAAACCGGCCGGGCCAACTGCGAACGCGCTGTCGTCGAAATTGACAGCAGTCCAGCCGGTCGTGTTTTTCTTTTTATCGGAACCTGAAAGATACCTCCAGTCAGCACCGTGCTCGATCAATGTGGTCTCAAATGGAATCGTCGCGGCCGATGTCCTCAGCGCCTCGGGTGCCAAGGCAACACGGTCGAGTCCGGACATCCACACGACATGGTATCCGCCCGCCGGGATTCGGATGTCCGGGAAAGCCCACTTGCCGGTATCTTTGGGATCGTTGGTTAAGCCGTATTCTCCGAGTCGAATCGGCGCATTGCCAGGATTGTGGATCTCGACCCAGTCACTGCTCTGCCCCTCATCGTCAAGCCAGCCTGCGCGATTTGAGGCAAGGATTTCGTTCAGGCGAATACGATCGCTCGTCGAAACAACAGCATCCTGTGAGCGAATTGAATCGTTGTCCTTCAACTGGGTAAAACCTTGAGTCATACCCACCACCAACAGCACAGCTACGATTGTTTTGTGGATATGCTTCATTCGCCTTCGGCCCGTGATTCTGCGTCCGACTACACCTTGTAGCGAGCGTTAAACACTCCCCGCAACACAACCCGAGAGCCGGATCATGCGGTCACGTAAGACAACAAATCATCCATCACCCGGTTGATTTCGGCGCAGGCGGTTTCGGAGGTCTCCCGGATATCCGACTCTGTCTGCACGTACTCTCCCGGCACCAGTTCGTCGCCGCAATGCTCTAGGATCAACGCGGCGGATTCCGGTGTCGTCTCGAGATGAAACTGCAGCCCGACGACATTCCTGCCGACCTGAAACGCCTGATGCTCGCAGGCTTCGCTCTTGGCCAAGTGCACCGCGCCGCTTGGCAGGTCGAATGTCTCGCCGTGCCAGTGGAACACCGGCACACCCGACGGCAGCCGAAAAACATCCCCGCCCGTGTCCGCCGTCTCGAGCGGAAACCAGCCGATCTCCCGGTGCCGACCGGGGTACACCCTCGCGCCAAGCGCGCTGGCGATCAATTGCGCCCCGAGGCAAATCCCAACGACCGGCAGGCCAAGCCGGATCGCCTGCCGGATGAACGCCTTCTCCGGCACGATCCACGGGTGCGTCTGCTCGTCATTGACACTCATCGGCCCGCCCATTGCGATCACGAGGTCGCACTGGCTCGGATCCGGCAGTTCGGCCGACTCGAAAAACCGCGTGTGTTGAACACTTGCACCCCGCTTGACCAGCCAACGCTCCATGCTCCCGATTCCCTCAAAGGGGACATGCTGCAAGACGTGAACCTTCATCGCCGGCCGTTCAACAGGAGGTGAGTAACACCACCAGCCAGCAGGCGGCGACGGTGTACATCGTCACCGAGCCACTGCCCCGGTGCCGACTGCCCGGC
>MPLY02006691.1_pt1 | contig 10457 bp, 10 predicted proteins | sample 1617301 | NCBI WGS metagenome assembly MPLY02 (sample SAMN05944805, study PRJNA350692) | marine metagenome | biome: marine; feature: ODZ; material: water; isolation source: 140 m water sample filtered on 0.2 um supor filter | place: Pacific Ocean | collected 2012-04-08 | depth 140m m
CCAGAACTTCATCGATGCACGAATCATCAGCACACTCCATGTGGCCTCGATGTTTTTCCTCGCCTTTACGATTGGGGCGGCACAGTCGCTAACGTGGTGTATGCCTCCATCATCGAGGGTTTACTGAGCCACCCGTCGATGATATGGGCCATCATTATGGGTCTGTAGGTAGAACCCTGGGTTACGTATGCGTCACAAAGCAACCGTGGCACTCGTAGGCATCATAATCCCTACCCTTTGCATCACTCGCGACGGCTAGGCGGGCGCAGGACCAGGTTGCGCGGCTCGTCCTCGGGCTCGTCCTCGGGCTCGTCGTAGAGCTCCCCCACGATCTTCGACCACCGCAGGGCCCTGTGCAGCGCGCTGACCAGGCCCCCGGTCACGCCCAGGCTGAGCGATCCCCTGCCGGCCTCCGTGAGGTCCTCGCAGTCGACCCTGACGTACACGTCGCCCCCGTCGCTGACCACGACGTCCCCGTCCGGTGACAGCCAGCCCCAGGCCCATCGGGTGGACAGCGGGCCCCTGTGGTCGAGCCTCTCCCAGTCGGGGTCCGGCGCGGGCGGCCCGTGCCTGCCCATCAGCCCCACCCCCAGTCCGAGTCGGACTTCGAGCGGTTGCACTTCACGCACCCGAGGCAGATGTTGTCCGGGTCGTCGGAGGCCCCGCCCTTCGAGTAGGCGAGCCTGTGGTCGAGCTCGAGCCTCCTGGGGTCGGACTCGCCGCAGTACACGCACCTCCCCCCATCGCGCTGTGTCACTGAAATCCTGACCCACTGCGGCACGTACCTGCTGGCCCTGACGGGGGCCTCGCCCGCGAATCTGCCGGCCCTGGTCCTCTCGAACTCCCTCCACACCGGGTCCCGGGAGAGCGATCGCATCCTCGTCGACCCGGTCGCCGAGGACACCTCCGTGACCCCCACGGGGAATCCGCACGACCACAGGTGCCCCTTCGACAGCCACACCGTCCGCACGGAGCCGCCCTCGGTGATCATGCCGAGCATGGCTGGGAGCACCGTCGAGTGCGTAGTCCTCGAGGCCCATTCGCCCAGTGTCCACACTCCCACCACCGAGCCGTCGACGGCGGTGGTGACCGCACCGCCCGACACGGACCTGCGGATGCGCCTGGCCGCTATCCTGCGGACGCGGTCGCTCATGCCCCGTCCCCCCCGATTCGGGCGACTAGGCGCAGGAGGGCTTCTTTGTCGCATGGACTGCCCGAGGACAGGGCCGCTCTAGCCGCCCTGCCGAGCTCGCTGAGGTATGCGGCCATCAGCGCCGGAGACGTGGGTTCGAATCCTGCACGGTCCGCCACTTCCACGCCGATTTGCCTGAGCCTGCCGCCCGCAATAATCCACAAAACCCCTCCTTTGTCTAGAATGTGACGTTGAAGGAATTGGAGCAGGAGGGGCATCTCAGTTCGCGCTTGCCCGGGCGGGGGCGGATTCTGAGCCGGCTCTGGCAGCCCGGGCACCCTATCTCGACTTTGACGGTCTTCTTCGTAATGACGAAGATACCCGAGCACAAGGAGCAGGTGAGCTCCACCGGCCTCTTCTCAGTACCCGCTATGACCACGGTGGAGCAGTGTGGGCACTGCACCGACTCGCCCTTGAGCGCCTCCATCGTCGGCTCGTGAGTCACCCGGCAGACGGCACCGCAGATCTCGCATTCCACCTCTCCCATTCCTTGGGGCAGCATGTGGTCACAGTTGGGGCATTCCACTAATGGGGGGGCGTGCTTGGACTCGACTTCGGGCGGTGGTGCCACATCGGGTCCAACTGCATCCACTTAATCAAGCGGTCGCCGATTTGTCGCCCGGCCCCTTGCCCACTAGAAGGGCCACAATCTCGGCGAGGTCGGCCACTAGATCACGACCTAGTTCGGTGAGTGAGGACAGCCTCTGCACACCCGAGCCGGAGACCCACATCCCATTGAGGATAATCAGGATGGCGCTAGCCTCGTGAAGTGCGATGCCTGCAGCAAGATTCATCTCGAAGCCCAGCAGGACAGCGGAAACCAGCGCGGTGGTGACGAGGACCGAGATAGCGATGTTGGCATAGACGACGCGACGAGTCCTCTTGGCCAGTTCGACCAAGCGAGGCAGGGTTCGCGGGTCTTGTCCGGGAATCAGCACGTCGGCTGCGTCGAGGTTGACCTGCTCCCCGCTGCCGACCGCAACACCGATGTCCGCTGCGGCTAGGGCACCCGCGTCATTGAAGCCATCGCCGGCCATCAGAGTACGATCGCGCAGGGACCTCTCGGAGACGTACTCGGCCTTGCCCTCGGGGTCGACTCCACCCCTGCAAATAGAGGGATCTATTCCTATGAGTTTCGCGAAGGCCTCGACGCTGGCCTGCTCGTCGCCACTGAGGATCTCGACCTTCACGCCCTGTGACTTGAGTGCCTCCACGGCCTCCAGAACACCCTCCCTGGCATCATCGTGAGAGAAGCCGAAGGCCGCGATGGCGGTTCCATCGACTGCTAGGACGCTCGCACCGCTCCCGGCCTCGCGAGACGAGACGAGGGCGGCTTCGATATCGGTTGGCATATCGATGCCCTCGGACTGCAGCCAGTCAGCGCGCCCCAGCATCACCGGCTTGCCCCTCAGCAGGCCAGATACCCCAGCATCGCCGTCGGTGATGCCGGACATGCTCATCGGCTTCAGCGTGCGCTGGTCGGTGGCTTGGAGGATCGTATTGGCGTAGGGGTGGTTCGAGCGGATTTCCAGCCCTGCGGCTATTCGCAGGGCGCGGTCCTCACACTCCCCGCTGGTCGGTGTGATCGCCGAGAGGCGGGGCTTTCCGCTGGTCAGAGTGCCTGTCTTGTCCAGCATTGCCAACTCGACCTCCGCGGCCGCCTCCAATATGCCCCCTCCTCTGGCGATGAGCCCGAAGGACGATGCTGAGGTGAGGGCGGCTGCGTGGGGGACCGGTGAGGCGAGAAGCAGGGAGCAGGGGCAGGAGACGACCCATAGCAGCAGGGTCGTCAGAATCGCCTGCTCGGTCGAGCCAGTGAACAAGAAGGCTATGATTGGGGCGGCGAAGACCACGAGAGGGGTCCAGAACATGGTGAACCTCTCGATGACGCTCTGGGTCCTGGTTGGCTGGTCCTTGTACAGCCTGACTAGGTCGATCAGGCTAGACAGCCGGGTGTCTTCCCCGCTCGCTTCCGACTTGATTACCAACGGACCTCGCACCAACACCAGACCCGCCTCCACCGAGTCACCCTCCTTCACAGGAATGGGGATGGGCTCCCCAGTGAGCGGAGCGCGGTCTATCGCGCCAATGCCCTCGACGATGGTTCCATCGACGGGGATCGTCTCCCCCGAGCGGACCTCGACGAGCTCACCGACCTCCAGTGCCTCGATGGGAACGAGGTCGTTGCCTTGGCAATGCGCTGGCATCAGGGGGGTATCCGGCTGAATCACCTTCAGGACGCGTCCGCCTTCTTCTGCGGGTGGCCCCGGGGTGTGGATGCGGGCGGTTCGCGGAAGTCGGTCCAAGCCCCCCTGCATGGACTCCCTGGCCCGGACAAGCGCCCTGTTCTCCAAGTGGGAGGCGAATGCGACGAGGGTGACCACCATCAGGGCCTCGACCCATTCGCCCAATGCCACGGCTCCTATCACAGCCAGCGTGGTCAGGACCTGGAAGCCGACGATACGATTCTTCAGGCTGGCTAGGGCCTCTTTGTACATCGACAGCCCGGTGAAGGATATTCCGACCAGTGCCACTAGCGCTGCGACTGCGGCAGGGATGCTGTCGACCGCCTCTATTGCTGCAACGATGATGATGAGCGGGATCGTCAGCGCAGCCGAGAGGAGCTGGATCTGGTCTTGGCGGAACCTAGCTCTGCGAGATGGCGCCATCCTGAACCCGGGACCGAGGATCTCTGCGAGCTTCTGCTCGGAAGACTTCCTGAGATCAGCGTCTCGTAGCCACAGGCTCTGGAGCTCCAGAACCCCTCGATTGAATCTCGCGTTCAGGACGCTAGGGACGTCCAATATCTGCTCCTTGAGGAGCTTCTTGCTGATTCCCTGCTCGGCGGCCAGTTGGTCAGGGTCGGTGCCGACGACGTGGAGCCAGTCAACACTGGGAGTGTGCCCTAGGCTCCCCAAGACCGTCGAGGCCCTAGACACCCTCCCTCTGGCGATATCCTGGGAGATTTCCACGGTGCCATCTGCGACTGAGATCCTGCACGACTCGACCCCCGGAAGCCGGTTCACAGCCCGGGTAGCCTTCATCGCACAGTCCGGGCAGTCCATCCCCTGAATCGCCCAGCCGAACTGGTGGACGCCGTCCAGCGACAGTCCGATATCCGATTTCTCTGGGATTGCCTCTGGCAACGGGTCGTCTGCGGATTGTTCACTCGTGATCCCTGATGTCGAGCGCGCCCTCCGAGGTAGCCCGAGGGAGCCAAGCTTCGGCAAGGAGGGAAGCTTGGGGGACTGCTTCTTCGCATCTGTGGGGGATTCTGGCTCATCGTCGCCAACGATGAGATACTCCTCAGAATCCTCCGACATCAAGCCCCCATCGTCAGGTCCCGCTTGAACATGATGATAGTAGAGGCCGGTGGAATCATCAGCCCAAGACCCTCCCTTCGCCCATGGTCGAGTTGCCTGAGGGGGTCGATTGGGACATGATAGTATTCGACGTCGATGGCACGCTGCTCGACGTCGAGGGCTACCACCCCGAATTGGTTGCGCTCATCCGGAAGGTCGACTCCGAAGTGATGCCTGTCTCCCTCGCATCGGGACGAACTCTCCCCAACGTCACTCCCATCAAGCAATCCTTGGGCATCTCCGGCTTCATCGTGGCTGAGAACGGGGGGATGGTCTGGGATGGTGACGAGGGTCATGAGATAGTGGCACTGGCAGACGGCTCTCGCGCTAGGGAAGCAGCGCAGTGGCTTGCAACGCAGATTGAGGGGCTGGATTCGCGAGGCATCGAGTCAAACCGCTGGCGCGAGACAGAGTGGTGCCTGAAGGAGACCCATTCCCACGAGCAGATTCGGGATCTCCTAGCCGACAGCGAGTGGGGTGACCTAGAGGTGATTACCACGGGATTCGCCGTCCACATCGCAAAGTTCGGCTTGGACAAGGCTAGCGGACTACGGCTGGCGTTGGAGCAACGTGGGATCGACCCGGAACGCGTCATAGCCTGCGGTGATGCTCCCAACGATATTGCGATGTTCAATCTGGTCGGGTTTTCCGTCGCTGTCAATGACGGTTACCCGAATGTCGTCGAGGCAGCGAATCGGGTTTCCGACTCCAGTGGCAAGCAAGGCGCCATAGAGTTACTGAAGGCACTGATCGAGCGAGCCTGAGCCTCAATGTTGGTGCAGGTGGCAGGATTCGAACCTGCGAAGCACTATGCATCGGATCTTGAGCCCGACCCCTTTGACCACTCGGGTACACCTGCAGCACAGCGGAGAGGAGCCGCGCTATTCATATTCGCGCACGCCCATTCCAAACATAATCGATGAGGAATTGTTGATGTATCGCCTGTGTGGTATGCGCGGCAGGTCGCTTCCATGGACGGTGCTTCGAACACGCCCAGACTCTCCAAGAGCCAGTTGCTCACAGTCGAGAAATCTCTGTTCGAGCTGACTAGGAAGCAGAAGGGCCAGACGATTCCAATCGAACTTTCGTTACCCAACTTCTGGACCTGCGTCGGGCAGCTCCTCCAGAACCTAGAGGTTGAATTGGCGGAGACCGTTCGAGAGGAGGGGATGACTGCCAAGGCGCAACTGCAGTCACGCAGGCTGGGGGTCGTCAGAACCTGCGTGACCGACCTGACTAGGCTGCGCCTGAACGCTTTCACCCAGCATGCCATCCTCTCCAATCTAATGAGGTCCCCCGAAGGTGATGCTATGCCTTCTCTGGCTACCGCTAGGCTGGAGTGGGACAGGCACGATCCTTCCGAGCGAGCCTTTCACGCCGGTATCGGCCACTTGGTCGAGAAGTACAAGCACGAGGTTTCGTGGGGGGCGCTCCTCGGTGCTACGGAGCAGATCCGTCTAGACCACCCCCCGTCAGTAGGGCACAAGCCGCTCTCCGAGTTCTCCGAGGAAGCACCGGCAGAAGATTCCGGACTGCCGAGTCGAGAACCGTCTCGAAAGGACGGGTCTTGGGACGAGCCAGAGTATGACGAGGAGGACCGAATCAGAGAGTTGGATGCCTTTCCTGAGCATGCGTCCTCCCAGGCCGAGTCGAAGAGTGTCGCAGATATCCTGGAGGCAACCGGCGATAGCCTCCTGAGAATCAGGATTCTGAAGAATGTCTCAGACCCCATCGTCACTGCCGATGGTACTGAGATGAACCTGACTGAGGGGGACATCGAATCGTGCCCCTCGCTCATCGCAGAGACCCTCATTGCAGCGGGCCTCGCTGAGCCGGCACCTATCTGAGAGGACAAGTTCTAACGCGTGCCTCCTTCCACAATGGTCAACGAGGTGATTGATTGGGCAAGGTAGTAACCAAGACGCAAATAGCACGATATAGGAAGGAGTTCAACGCCGATCCTGCAGCTAGGGTCGCTCAGAACGCGGTCAGCAATACCGAGTTGCCCAGTCTCGCACTCAGTCGCGATCTGGTCCAGAACATGGACTTCTCCTTCAGCACGAAGCTGGACGACTGGAAGGTTACCGCCCAGATGAGGAGCGGGCGGTGCTGGCTCTTCGCGACACTGAACCTATTCAGGGTGGGTGCCATGAGGAAGATGAACCTCAAGAACTTCGAGTTCAGCCAGGCCCACATCCATTTCTGGGACAAGTTCGAGCGTGCCAATCACTTTCTAGAGGCGATTATCGAGACCTCAGACCGCCCGGTGGACGACCGTACCATTCACTTCCTGCTCAGCGACCCGATTGGGGACGGCGGGCAGTGGAACATGGCGATGAACCTCATCAGGAAGCACGGCCTAGTACCCAAATCGGCCTATCCGGAATCAAACAGCAGCAGTAACACGCGTTGGATGAACACGGTACTGAAGGACATTCTGAGATCCTCGGCCAGTGAGCTGAGATCGATTCTCGATGGTGGTGGCTCGAGCAAGGATGCACGAGCGCACAAGGAGATTCGCATGGCCGACATATGGAGAATACTGTGCATCCACTTGGGCACGCCACCCAGCACTTTCGACTGGCAGTGGCGTGACAAGGACGACAAGTTCCACCGCAAGGGTACAATGACTCCACAGGAGTTCGCCACCGAGTTTGTCGAAATCGACTGGGAGGACTACGTATGCATAGTCAACGACCCCCGAAACGAGTACTATTGCACCTATACCGTCGACTACCTGCAGAATGTCGCAGGCGGACCACCGGTCGTCTACCTGAACGTGCCTTCGGGGGAAATGAAGTCAATCACCCAGAAACTGCTGGAGGGTGGCACCCCGGTGTGGATGGGGTGCGATGTTGGTAAACAGATGGAGCGGAGGCGCGGTCTCTGGGATGCCGAGCTCTACGAGCTCGAGGATCTGTATGGGGTCGGCTTCGGCATGGACAAGGCCGACCGGCTCCGCTTCGGGCAGACCATGATGACCCACGCGATGCTGTTCACAGGAGTGGATGTGGTCGATGGCGAGCCCCGTCGATGGCGAGTCGAGAACTCGTGGGGTGCCGAAGGGAGCGGGATCAAGGGCTACTTCACGATGAACGACAGCTGGTACGACGAGTACATGTTCGAGATCGCCGCCCCCCGTGACTGCCTCACAAAGGAGATGCTAGCGGGATTAGAAGTAGACCCCATCGTCCTCCCAGCGTGGGACCCGATGGGCTCGCTTGCACGAGACGAAGCGGCGGGCGAGTAATGGGGCTCAGCCGAGATTGCGGAGAGACAACTCGATAGTCACCGAATCGGGAATGGGTATCCTCAGGACTTTCCTGAGAGATTTTTCATCCTTCGCTGTGTTCGTGACTAGTTCGAGCAGTCGCTTGTGCACGCGCATCTCCCAGTGATCCCAGGTCTCGGAGCCTTCTCCATCGGGACTCTTTCTGCACGGCACGACGATTCTGCGGGTCGGAAGGGGTATCGGGCCCCTGAGTTTCACACCGGTCTCATCCGAGATTTGCTGAATCTGCTCGCAGACGAGATTCACTTCCTGATGATTGTCGCCGGTCAGTTTGATCGTTGTGACAACCGGCATTGATGTCACCGGCGTCGATTCAAGCCTTCTTCTCGATCTTCATGCAGACGCCTGCGGCCACGGTCTTGCCCATGTCGCGAACCGCGAAACGGGAAAGCTCCGGGAAGAGATCCATCTGCTCGATAGCCATGGGCTTGGTCGGAGCAAAGCGGACCAAGGCTGCATCGCCGGTCTTGAGGAACGGTGGGTTGGCCTCCTTGGTCTTGGAGTTCTCTAGGAGTTCAACGAACCGGACAGCGACCTGTGATGTATGAGCGTGGAAGACCGGCGTGTATCCAGTGCCGATCGCCTTCGGGATGTCCATGAGCTGAATCTGCCCGACGAAGGTCTCGTCGTGGCGAACGAACGCGGGCTCGTTGTCCGTGTACCCGGCGACGTCTCCTCGGCGGATGTCGTGCGCGGCTAGGCCACGTACGTTGAAGCCGACGTTGTCACCAGGCTCGGCCTTGTCCACATTGGTGTGATGCATCTCGATGCTCTTGACCTCGGCCGACTGCTGGCTCGGGTTGAACACGACTGTCTTGCCGGCGTGCAGTACCCCAGTCTCAATCTTGCCGACGGGGACGGTTCCGATGCCGCTAATCTTGTAGACGTCTTGAATCGGCAGGCGCAGGGGCCTGTCGGTGGGCTTGGGCGGCATCTGTATTGCGTCAATGGCCTCGAACAGAGTAGGGCCGCTGTACCACGGGGTGTTGTCACTCTTGTTGTAGACGTTGTCGCCGTCAAAGGCGCTGCAGGGGATGAAGGGTGCATCTGCCGGGTTGAAGCCGGCCATCTTGAGTAGGTCTGAGACCTCGCCAACAACGCTGTTGTACTTGTCCTGTGACCAGTCCACCCCACTGATGTCCATCTTGTTGACGTTGACGATCAGTTGCTTGACGCCGAGCACTCGGGCTAGGAAGGCGTGCTCCTTGGTCTGGGCGTTGACGCCGTCGTTGGCGGCCACGCACAGGACCGCGGCATCGGCCTGGCTGGTACCGGTGATCATGTTCTTGACGAAGTCACGGTGTCCCGGCGCGTCGATGACGGTGTAGTAGTAGTTGGGTGTGAAGAACTCCTTGTGGGCGACATCGATGGTGATGCCGCGCTCGCGTTCTTCCTTCAAGCCGTCCATGACGTATGCAAAGCCGAAGCCGGCCTTACCACGCTCGGATGCTTCCTTCTCGAACTTCTCGATGACGTGCGCTTCGATGTGGCCGCTATCGAGGAGTAGTCTCCCGACTGTGGTTGACTTGCCGTGATCGACGTGACCGACGAACACGATGTTCAGATGCGGCTTGCTCTTGTCTTCCCATTGTGAACCCATGATGTACACCTTCTAAGGTGGCCCGCCGACCGAAGAGCCGTATATGAACCGTTCCCCACCGTTTCCGAAGGTCCGCACAAGCGAGCAGCGCATCGAAGAGGCCGCGCTGTTCGGCCGGCTGAAATCCCTACCTGTACTGCAACTCTATGATGAATTCGTTGACTTCGGTATTGTGCGACTCTGCATTCTCCAAGTCGACTGTCCATTGGCCAGGTAGGAAACCCCTGACGGTGGAGCCTCCAATGACCATCCAGAGACAGTAGTCGTCGTCGTCGCAGTCGCCCGCATCCCTGTTGTCGTTCTCGATGCCAGTGGTGTTGGCAACCTCCTCCTCGGTGCTGTTGTACATGTACAAGTTCAGCTTGTTGTTGGTCGTCGTCCCCGGCACCCCCCCGCCGTACTGGTCGTCGTCTTCCTGGGGGTAGCTCAACTTTGCTCGCATGTAGCGAATCCTGTCCTTGCTGTCCTCGTCGTAGCTCAGCGGGTACTCCCAGGTCATGATGATGGGGTTCGGTGTGGCCCTATCGATGACGAAGTCCTTCCATACTCCTCGGTAGTTCACGTAGACCATCGAGACGGCCTGATCCTCGAAGCCGTTGTTGTCCACCACCGTCAGTTTGACCTCCCAAGCGCCTGCGCGCCTTTCATCCCAGGCGTAGGTCTCGCCAGTGGCATCGACGTCGTTGTCGGTGACTCCGTCGCCGTCCGAGTCGATGTAGGTGTCGAGGTCCCACCTCCACTCGACGAGATACTCCTCGGAGTAGCAGTCGGAGTTTTCGGGATTGCAGCCCGCCCAAGAGTTCGAGGCATCGAGGGTCACGGTCGTTGACACGCTGACTTCACGGTCATCGGTTTCCTTGTCATCCTCGCATACCCAGACGATCACGAAATCGCCATTGGGAGGATCCTCGTCCTCGCAGTCGTCGTCCTTGTCGGATGAGATTTCCGCGTGAGGCTCCCTTGCCGAGGCATCGACCACACTGATTGTGGTGCTGGTCGTCGCCTCGTGGG
>MPLY02179407.1_pt1 | contig 10305 bp, 7 predicted proteins | sample 1617301 | NCBI WGS metagenome assembly MPLY02 (sample SAMN05944805, study PRJNA350692) | marine metagenome | biome: marine; feature: ODZ; material: water; isolation source: 140 m water sample filtered on 0.2 um supor filter | place: Pacific Ocean | collected 2012-04-08 | depth 140m m
CAGCAAGGTGATCGAGTAAGCGCTCGATCACCGTTTTGTACTAGCCGGCACAGTCCGGCTCTTCTAGGCCAGTAGCTCAATTGGCAGAGCAGCGGTCTCCAAAACCGCAGGTTGGGGGTTCGATTCCCTCCTGGCCTGCCAGCCCCCGAAAGATTGATAAATAGTGATAGACAAACTGAAACTCACGGCGGCCGGACTAATAGTAGTAGCGGCAGTGGCGGTGTTCTACATTTTCGGGGACATGTCTGCTCTGGTGCGGGCCCTGATCGTGGTTGCCGGGGTGATTGCTGCCGCCGGGATCGTGCTTACTTCCGAGCCGGGCAAGGCGGCCTGGCGATTCGGAGTGGCCACCCGCATAGAGATTCGCAAGGTTATTTGGCCGACCCGTCGCGAGACAGCACAGGCCACCATGGTGGTGATCTTGATGGTGCTGGTGGTAGGTATCTACCTGTGGTTGCTAGATGCACTGTCGTTCTGGGCGATCTACGACCTCGCTTTAGGCCTGGGCTAAGCAGCAATGACGGAGGACGCCCCATTGAGTGATGCACCTGTGGACAACGCAGCAATAGATGACGCAGTGAGCCAGGGCGTGGGCATGCAATGGTTCGTGATCCAGGCGTTTTCGGGTTACGAGAAACACGTACAGGAGTCGCTGCGTGAGTACATTGCCCGCGCTGAAATGGGCGACGAGTTTGGTGAGATCGAGGTGCCCACCGAGCAGGTGGTCGAACTGAGAAATGGGCAGAAGCGCACCAGCGAAAGAAAGTTTTTCCCTGGTTACGTGTTGGTACACATGCGGATGAGCGATGAAGCCTGGCACCTGGTCAAGTCCGTGCCCAGGGTTTCGGGTTTTGTGGGTGGCAGTGGCTCCAAGCCGGTGCCAATCTCTGACCAGGAAGCGCAGGCTATCTTGCAGCAGGTGCAGGAGGGTGCTGAGCATCCGCGCCCGAAGTACACATTTGCCCCGGGCGAACTGGTTCGGATTATAGACGGGCCGTTCAAGGAGTTCAGCGGCTCCGTTGAAGAGGTGAATTTTGATAAAAGCAAACTGAAGGTTTCGGTTTCGATCTTCGGCCGGTCGACGCCGGTCGAACTGAGCTTCAGCCAGGTCGACAAGGCCTGAGTTCCGATTGCTCTGCAGCCAGTTGAAGACACATTAATTAAAGGGGAGCCTAGCGGCGCTTGGACCCGACGGAGTAGACATGGCCAAGAAAATTGAGACGTACATAAAGTTACAAGTGCCGGCTGGCAGCGCCAAGCCGAGCCCACCGGTGGGGCCGGCACTGGGTCAGCATGGGCTCAACATCATGGAGTTTTGCAAGGCCTTTAATGCTGACACCCAGGATGTGGAGCCGGGATTGCCGATTCCAGTGGTGATCACGGTCTACTCGGACAAGAGTTTCACTTATATCAAGAAGACGCCACCAGCGTCTGTGCTGTTGAAAAAAGCGGCGGGAGTGCCCAAGGGTAGTGGTGAGCCGAACAAGGAAAAGGTCGGTAAGGTGGGCCGCGCTCAACTTGAAGAAATTGCCAAGGTCAAGATGCCTGACCTCAGTGCCTACGACATGGACCAGGCGGTCCGGATCATCGCCGGCAGCGCTCGTAGTATGGGCATAGAGACGGAGGGTATTTAACATGGCAGGACAGGGAAAGCGCTATTCCGCTGCGGCCGAAAAACGCAGCAGCGAGGTCTACTACGGTCTTGACGAGGCTCTCAAGGTGGTCAAGGATACTGCCTCAGCGAAGTTCGACGAGTCGGTGGATGTCGCCATCAACCTGGGCATCAACGCCAAGAAGTCCGATCAGAATGTCCGTGGCTCAACGGTCTTGCCGTGTGGGACCGGCAAGACCGTACGGGTAGCAGTATTTGCCGACGGTAGCGATGCCGAGTCGGCAACCGCTGCTGGTGCCGACATCGTCGGGTTGGATGACCTGGCGGAAAAAGTCAAGGGCGGGGAGATCGATTTTGATGTGTGCATTGCCACCCCGGCGACCATGCGGGTGGTTGGCAAACTCGGTCAGGTGTTGGGCCCGCGTGGCTTGATGCCCAATCCCAAGGTTGGCACGGTGGCGCAGGACGTAGCCAAGGCGGTCACCAACGCCAAGGCCGGGCAGGTTCAGTTTCGTATAGACAAGGCGGGAGTAGTGCACTGCCCCATCGGCAAGGCATCTTTTGAATCGGATGCGCTCAAGGAGAACTTGCTAGCACTTGTCGGAGCGCTGAATAAGGCCAGGCCATCAACAGCCAAAGGCCAGTATGTTAAGCGCGTCACTTTATCGACCACCATGGGGCCCGGCGTAAAGATCGATCGGGCATCTATAGCCAGTTGAAATAGTTAACGGTTTGAGGGGCCCGGTCAGGGTGCCCCGGTCTGGTTGTTCGACCGGGTTATCTGGACGGGGTCCGTCGAAGACCGCAGGTGTCGCCCCTTCGGCAGTCGCGATGGGCCGACTTAATGGCATTTTGCCAGCCTGCGCAGGCGGTGCCCCCGGTCCCGGCTGTACTAGGGTCAGGACACCAGGGTGTAAACAGTAAGGAGCAGTGCCTCATGAGCCTAAATATCGATCAGAAAAAGGCCATCGTCAGCGAAGTGGCGCAGACATTTTCTGCGGCACAGGTTGCCGTTCTGGCTGAGTATCGAGGACTCACCGTCGCACAGATCACCGAACTGAGAAGTCAGGCTCGTGACCAGGGCGTGGACGTGCGTGTAGTAAAAAACACGCTGGCCAAGCGCAGCGTTGCCGGCTCGGATTTCGAGTGTCTTACCGACCATTTTATTGGTCCCGTGGTGATTTCCTCTTCAGGGGATCCAGTTGCGGTTGCCAAAGTAATCAGCAAGTTCGCGAAGACTAACGAGGCCCTCAAGATCACAGTAGGCGCCATGAATGGTGACTTGCTGGATGCAGGTGCTATCCAGGCTCTGGCCAAGTTGCCAAGTCGCGACGAGTTGCTGGCAATTCTGGTAGGCACCATGAATGCGCCGATCATCAAGTTGGTTCGGACACTTAACGAAGTCCCCTCGAAGTTCGTGCGCGTATTGGCCGCTGTCAGAGACAGCCGGTCGGACGAGCAGGTGGCGTGACCGGCGGTCGAGCGCCCTAAACACCGAATACATAATTTGTCAGGAGAAAGTGAAATGACCCGTGAAGAAGTTCTGAATACGATCTCAGAGATGTCCGTGCTCGAGTTATCGCAGTTGATCAAGGACATGGAAGAGAAATTTGATGTCTCGGCCGCCGCGGCTGTTGCTGTTGCTGCACCAGCGGCTGGTGCAGCCGGTGCTGATGCAGCGGCTGAGGAGCAAACCGAGTTCGATGTGATGCTGACTTCCTTTGGCGAAAAGAAGGTCGCTGTGATCAAGGTGGTCAGGGCCATCACCAGTTTGGGCTTGAAGGAGGCGAAGGAACTGGTTGAGTCTGCGCCGACTGCAGTCAAGGAAGGTGTGGGCAAGGACGAGGCCGAGGACCTAAAGAAGCAGATCGAGGAAGCAGGCGGCGCTGTTGAGGTCAAGTAGCAACCCGGCGGATGTGCGCTCGCAGTACGGGCGCCGTAGTCGAGTAAGCGGGCAGGCCGGCGAAGTTTTTGCCGGCGCGTCCGCGTCTTGTCGAATACGACCAGCCGGCGTCACTGCCGGAGGTCGATGAGGCCCTATCGGGTCGCGAGGTCTTCATGACTTATACCTTTACCGAGAAGAAACGGATTCGTAAGAGTTTCAGCAGGCGGTCGGCAGCTGACCAGATACCCAACCTGTTGGAGATCCAGAAGGCGTCTTACCGCAAGTTGCTGCAGGAGGCGGTAGAGCCGCTGCAGCGAATTGATCAGGGGCTACAGGCGGCATTCAAGTCAGTATTCCCGATTGAGAGTTACAGTGGGGCGGCATCGTTGGATTTTGTCAGTTACCGTCTGGGCGCCCCGGTGTTTGATGTACGGGAATGTCAGCAGCGAGGCAATGTCTACTCAGCTCCACTGCATGCGACTTTGCGCCTGATCATTTTCGAAAAGAGTGAAACTGGCGGCGCCAAGCAGCTGCGGGATATCAAGGAGCAGGAAGTCTACATGGGTGAGATGCCCCTGATGACCAAGAATGGTACCTTCATCATCAACGGTACTGAGCGGGTCATCGTTTCTCAGTTACACCGTTCTCCCGGGGTTTTCTTCGATCACGACAAGGGTAAGACACACGCCTCGGGTAAGTTGTTATTCAATGCTCGGGTGATCCCCTACCGGGGCTCTTGGTTGGACTTCGAGTTCGATCAAAAGGATCTGCTGTTCGTCCGCATCGACCGACGCCGCAAGTTGCCTGGCACTATGATTCTGAAGGCGCTGAACTACTCTAACGAAGAGATACTGGGCCTGTTCTTCGACAAGGATCAGATTACGCTGCATCCCGAGTCGGCCGAGATCGAACTGGTGAGCGAACGGATGCGGGGGCAAGAACTCGACTTCGACATCACTACAGCTAAGGGTGCCGTGGTAGTTGAGGCCGGCCAACGTTTCACCGCACGCCATATCCAAAAACTGGAAAAAAGCGGCATAAAAACGCTGCAAGTCCCGGATACCTATGTGTTAGGCCGTGCGCTGGCCAGGGAAATCGTCGATACTGAGAGCGGCGAGATCCTGGCTGCTGCAAATGACGAAATCACGGCTGAGTTACTGGAGCAGCTGCGGGCAGTCGGCATTACGGCAATCGAGACTATTTACACCAACGATCTTGACTGTGGACCTTACATCTCGGACGCGTTACGGGCTGATCCTACGCGTAATGCGCTCGAGGCACAGGTTGAGATCTACCGCATGATGCGACCCGGCGAGCCGCCGACGAAGGATGCTGCGGAACAACTTTTCCGCAGTCTCTTTTTCAACATCGACCGCTACGATCTGTCGGCAGTCGGGCGCATGAAGCTCAACCGTCGCTTGGGGCGCAATACCGACGAGGGTCCCGGCATCTTGAGCCAGCAGGATATCGTTGACGTGATGCGTACCCTGGTAGAACTCAAGAACGGGCGCGGCGAAACCGACGATATCGATAACTTGGGCAATCGCCGGGTGCGCTCGGTGGGCGAGTTGGTAGAGAACCAGTTTCGCATCGGGTTGGTTCGCGTGGAACGGGCAGTCAAAGAAAGATTGTCGATGGCCGAGTCGGAAAATCTCACGCCGCAGGATTTGATCAACGCCAAGCCAGTCTCCGCTGTGATCAAGGAGTTTTTCGGCTCCAGCCAGTTGTCGCAGTTCATGGATCAGACCAATCCGCTATCGGAAGTCACCCACAAGCGCCGTGTCTCGGCCCTGGGCCCGGGCGGGCTGACCCGTGAGCGGGCCGGGTTCGAGGTTCGCGACGTGCACCCGACTCACTACGGCCGGGTTTGCCCGATCGAGACACCGGAGGGGCCGAACATTGGTCTGATCAACTCGCTGGCAGTTTTTGCGCGCACCAACGAGTACGGGTTTCTGGAAACACCCTACCGCAAGGTCATAGGCCGCAAGGTGACGGACGAATTGGTGTATCTGTCTGCCATCGAGGAAGGCAATTTCATAATCGCCCAAGCCAATGCCAGGCTTAATACCAATGGCAAGCTGGTCGACGAACTGGTGTCATGTCGCTACCAGAATGAGTTCACGTTGTCGACGCCGGACAAAATCGAATTCATTGATATCGCGCCATCGCAGATCGTCTCAGTAGCGGCGTCGCTCATACCTTTTCTCGAGCACGACGATGCCAATCGTGCGCTGATGGGGTCCAACATGCAGCGCCAGGCAGTGCCGACCCTGCGCAGCGAGAAGCCGTTGGTTGGTACCGGCATAGAGCGCAAGGTCGCCACCGACTCCGGCGTGGTAGTGGTAGCCAGCCGCGGTGGCGTAGTCAATGCGGTGGATGCTTCCCGGATCGTGGTCAAGGTGAACGACAAGGAAGTGGAGTTCGGCGATGCAGGGGTGGATATCTACAATCTGGTCAAGTACACACGCTCAAACCAGAACACCACTATTAACCAGCGCCCGTTGGTTTCGGTAGGTGATCGGATTGCAAGCGGTGATGTGCTCGCTGACGGACCATCGACTGACCTCGGTGAATTGGCCTTGGGTCGAAATGTTCTGGTCGCCTTCATGCCGTGGAACGGCTACAACTTCGAAGACTCGATCCTAATCTCTGAACGGCTGGTTCAGGACGACGTCTACACCTCGATACATATTGAGGAACTCAGTTGTACAGCCCGTGACACCAAGTTGGGATCAGAGGAGGTTACCCGCGACATTCCCAACGTCGGCGAGTCGGCGCTGAACCGGCTGGATGAGTCGGGAATCGTCTACATCGGCGCCGAAGTCAACCCGGGCGACATCCTGGTCGGCAAAGTAACACCCAAGGGTGAGACTCAACTGACCCCTGAGGAGAAACTGCTACGGGCGATCTTCGGTGAGAAAGCATCAGACGTAAAGGATACCTCCTTGCGTATGCCTTCGGGCATGGCTGGTACTGTCATTGACGTGCAAGTGTTTACCCGGGACGGAGTCGAAAAGGATGTCCGTGCCCTGTCTATCGAGGCCGAGGAACTCGAGCGCATCAAGAAGGACTTGCAGGATCAGTACGCCATCGTTGAGAACGATGCCTACGACCGGATCGAGCGCCTGCTTACGGGCAAGGTGGCCGAGGGTGGGCCAGGTGACCTGAAAGCGGAGGCTAAGATCACCCGGAACTACCTGCAGGAACTGCCGCGTGATAAGTGGTTCGAGGTGCGTCTGCGCGATGAACAGGCCAACACCAAGTTGGAGCAGATTCGCTCACAGTTGACACAGCAATCAAAAAGTTTTGACGAACTTTACGACGAAAAACGCAAGAAACTAGAAGCGGGTGACGATCTGGCGCCGGGCGTACTCAAGATGGTAAAGGTTTTCGTCGCTGTCAAGCGCCGCCTACAGCCGGGTGACAAAATGGCTGGCCGCCACGGTAACAAGGGTGTCATCTCTAAGATTGTGCCGGTGGAAGACATGCCTTACATGGAAGATGGCACGACGGTGGATATCGTGCTCAACCCGCTGGGCGTGCCCTCACGTATGAACGTCGGCCAGGTTCTAGAGTGCCACCTGGGTTGGGCGGCTCACGAACTGGGCCGGCAGATTGGTGAGATGATAGACCGACAGGCCGGTGTTGATCAGTTGCGCAAGAAGATGGGAGAAATCTACGCCAGCGGCAAGTATCAAGAAGACCTCTCCGGCTTGTCGCCAGACGAACTCGGCGAACTTGCTGGCAACCTACGGCACGGAATTCCTATCGCCACACCGGTGTTCGATGGTGCCAACGAAACCGAGATCAAGCGCTGGTTGAAACTGGCCGGGCTGCCGCAGAGCGGCCAGGCCAGGTTGATCGATGGACGCACCGGTGAGCCGTTCGATCGTGAGGTTACCGTGGGCTATATGTACATGCTCAAACTCAACCACTTGGTCGACGACAAAATGCATGCGCGTTCTACTGGACCCTACAGCCTGATCACGCAGCAACCGCTCGGCGGTAAGGCCCAGTTTGGTGGCCAGCGATTCGGTGAGATGGAGGTTTGGGCGTTGGAGGCGTACGGCGCCTCCTACACGCTGCAGGAGATGCTCACGGTCAAGTCGGACGACGTCGGCGGCCGGACCAAGATGTACGAAAACGTCGTCAAGGGTGACCATCGCATGGAAGCTTCGGTGCCGGAATCGTTCAACGTTCTGGAAAAAGAAATCAGAGCATTGTGCCTCAACATCGAGCGCCGACAGGATCGATGAATTTCTCCCGTACTCGATTACATTCAAACTCGAGAACCTAGACCGTCTGAGGAAAAGCAATGAAAGATCTGTTTAGTCAGTTCACCAAGCACGACGTCATAGAAGAGGATTTCGACAACATTCGTATCGGGCTCGCTTCGCCCGAAAAGATCCGCTCGTGGTCTTGGGGTGAGGTGAAAAAACCTGAGACCATCAACTACCGTACTTTCAAGCCGGAGCGAGATGGCCTGTTCTGTGCCAAGTTGTTCGGGCCGATGAGCGACTACGAGTGTCTCTGTGGCAAGTATAAGCGCCTGAAACACCGCGGTGTGGTGTGCGAGAAGTGTGGTGTGGAGGTGACGCTGTCCAAGGTGCGCCGCGAACGAATGGGCCACGTCGAACTGGCCAGTCCGGTTGCCCATATCTGGTTCCTGAAGTCACTGCCTTCACGTCTTGGCGTGCTGCTGGATATGACAGTGCGCGAGATCGAACGGGTCTTGTACTTCGAGGCTTACATCGTGACTGATCCAGGCCTGACCGAGCTGGAGGCCAGCACGTTACTTACCGAGGATGCGTACTACGAGGCCATCGAAATGTACGGCGCGGACTTCGAGGCTGGCATGGGTGCTGAGGCGGTCAAGGAACTGCTTAAGGCCATGGACCTGAAAGCAACCGCTGCGCAATTGCGCGAGGAGCTCGCTGAGACCAATTCGGAGACCAAGACCAAGAAACTGACCAAGCGTCTCAAGGTGGTCGAGGCCTTCGTGCACTCGGGCAACAAGCCCGAATGGATGATCATGCAGGCGCTGCCTGTATTGCCCCCGGACCTGCGACCGCTAGTACCGTTGGAGGGTGGGCGCTTCGCGACCTCGGATCTTAACGACCTCTACCGGCGTGTGATCAACCGCAATAACCGGCTGCGCCGGCTACTGGATCTCAACGCGCCGGATATCATTGTGCGCAACGAAAAGCGCATGCTGCAGGAATCGGTCGACGCGTTGCTCGATAATGGTCGCCGTGGCAAAGCCGTCACCGGCCCCAATCGCCGGCAGCTGAAGTCGTTGGCTGACATGATCAAGGGTAAACAGGGTCGCTTCCGCCAGAATCTGCTGGGCAAGCGAGTGGACTACTCCGGACGCTCGGTCATCGTTGTTGGGCCTACGCTCAAGTTGCATCAATGCGGTTTACCCAAGAAGATGGCGTTGGAATTGTTCCGTCCGTTCATTTACAGCAAGCTCGAGCTACGGGGTCTTGCCACCACCATCAAGCAGGCTAAGAAGTTGGTCGAGGCCGAGGAGGCGGAGGTTTGGGATATTCTGGAGGAGGTGATTCGCGAGCACCCGGTGCTGCTGAATCGGGCGCCGACCCTGCATCGCCTCGGCATCCAGGCCTTCGAGCCGGTGTTGATCGAGGGCAAAGCAATCCAGTTGCACCCGCTCGTTTGTACCCCGTATAACGCTGATTTCGATGGCGACCAAATGGCGGTGCATGTGCCGCTGTCGGTAGAGGCTCAGCTCGAGGCGCGTTCATTAATGATGTCCTCGAACAATATTCTGTCGCCAGCTAATGGCGAGCCTATTATCGTACCCTCACAGGATATCGTCCTGGGCCTTTACTACATGACCCGCGAGCAGGTCAATGCACTTGGCGAAGGCAAGGTCTTTAGCGACGTCGGCGAGGTGCAGCGGGCTATGGAAGCAGGCCAACTGTCGCTGCACGCCCGTATCAAGGTGCGCATTCGCGAGATGCTGTTGGACGAGCAGGGCGAGATGCGTGAGCAGGTGTCGCTCTACCAGACCACCAGCGGTCGGGCCATGCTGTCTGAGATTTTGCCGGCTGGGCTGCCGTTCAGTCATGTTAACCAAGTTATGAAAAAGCGGGCCATCTCGGGGGTCATCAACGAGTGTTACCGGCGAGTGGGACTCAAGGACACCGTCATTTTCTGTGACCAGTTGATGTACACCGGGTTTTCAATGGCTGCCAGGGCCGGAGTTTCGATCGGTATTGACGACATGATGATCCCGCAAAGTAAGAAGAACGCGCTTGAAGTAGCCGAAAACGAGGTTAAGTCTATCCAAGAACAATATCGCCTCGGCCTTCTGACCGACGGTGAGCGCTACAACAAGGTGGTAGATATCTGGACCCATGCCAGCGATCAGGTTGCCGGCGAGATGATGGACCAACTCAGCAAGGAGCAGGTTATTGATGCCGAAGGTAACGAGGTCAACCAGGAATCATTCAACTCTATCTATATGATGGCTGACTCGGGTGCTCGCGGCAGTCACGCGCAGATTCGCCAATTAGCCGGTATGCGCGGTCTCATGGCCAAGCCGGACGGCTCTATTATCGAGACGCCGATCACGGCCAACTTCCGGGAAGGGTTGAACGTGTTGCAGTACTTCATATCCACCCACGGTGCCCGCAAGGGTCTCGCTGACACCGCGCTCAAAACCGCCAACTCGGGCTATCTTACCCGCCGTCTGGTGGATGTCTGCCAGGACCTGGCGGTTACCGAAGATGATTGCGGGACCGGTGAGGGCATCCTGCGGGAGGCTATCGTCCAGGGAGGTGAA
>MPLY02108265.1_pt1 | contig 10249 bp, 9 predicted proteins | sample 1617301 | NCBI WGS metagenome assembly MPLY02 (sample SAMN05944805, study PRJNA350692) | marine metagenome | biome: marine; feature: ODZ; material: water; isolation source: 140 m water sample filtered on 0.2 um supor filter | place: Pacific Ocean | collected 2012-04-08 | depth 140m m
CCATGCCGCCCCGCGGCGTAATAGCATTGCGGGGGGCATTGGCGGCGCTCAACAAGGTCCAGCATTTCAAGAAAGGATTCCATTACCTGTACGGCATGGTTGATGATTACCTCGAGCATTCTGGTGAATCGAAAAAAGCAACAAACAGCATGGAGATTATCAAAAAAACCAGGGAGCTTTTTGAGATGCTCTCCGGCACCAAGGAAATCGACGAGGCGCTGCGACTGATCCCGGACGCGACAACTTGAAACCCGGGAACGCAAACAATTCGGCAGAACGGTGAACTCTCCGGTGCATTTTGATTCCCTGCTTTGGATTGCGCCGGTGTTTGATGCCTCGGGATTCGCGGATGAGGCGCGCAATTTTGTGTTGGGGATGGATGATGCCGGGATTCCGGTTCACTTGAAACCCATTCCTTGGGACGTGTCGGACACGGAGCTGGATGCGGAAACCCGGAGCCGACTTGAAGCGTTGACGCAGCGTGGATTGTCTCTTGATTTTATCTGCGTCAACCAGTTTTTTCCCACTCAGGTTCCATTGGCTGAGGCGGCCGCGCTCAACGTATGCCGGACGATGTTCGAGACGGATCGCATCCCTGCCGAGTGGGTCGGCGCTTGCAATGAATACGATTTTGTCTGGGTGCCGTCCGAGTTTCATGTGGCTTCTTTTGCCCGATCCGGGGTGGATGCATCCAAGTTGAGAGTGTTGCCAGAGGCGATTGATGCGGGGTTGTACCGGCAATCTGCCTCGCTTCTTTGGCCGAAGGATGACCCGGGTTTTACGTTTCTCTCGACGTTCGTTTGGCAGCCGAGGAAGGCTTGGGACATTTTGCTAGAGGCGTATTCCCGGGAGTTCGCGAGCGATGAAAATGTCTCGCTCATTCTTAAGGTGTTTCCTGATCGCAACCAATCACCCGCAGACATCGAGGCCGAGGCATGGGGCTTTATCCAAGACCGGCTTGGCCTGTCGCGGGAGGAGACGCCTGCGATTCGGATTGTTCACGATTCCATTCCCGTGAACGACATGCCCCGGCTTTATCGCGGCGCGGATTGTTTTGTGCTGCCGACCCGCGGGGAGGGGTGGGGGCGGCCGTTGATGGAGGCGATGGCCTGCGGCCTGCCGGTCATTTCGCCGACTTTTGGTGGACAGTCCGCCTTCATGAATTCAGACAACGCCTACATCGTGGATCACACGGTCGTCCCGGTCTCGGAGGAGGCGGCCAGGCTGTATCCCAAGTTTGCCGGACACAACTGGGCCGAACCCTCGCTGGAGCATCTCCGCCAGTTGATGCGGCACGTCTATTCAAATCAAAGCCAAGCGCGGGAAACCGGCAGTCGCGCACGAGAGCACATCCTCGCCAACTTTGGGCGGGACCGGGTGGGCGACTGGATTCGCAGCCTTATTTAGTTTGCGCCTGGCCAAGGGCGCATGGGGCGAGGATGGCATCTCTCATGCCGTGGATTATTTTTTTATCGGCGGGACAGATTGTGGCCAGCACGCCGCCAAGCTTGACCTTGGCCGTTTCAAATTCGCCGTGGACGAAGTAGTAGGGGCAAAGTCGGACGCGGCCCTGCATCGGCTGCGCTTGGCCAAGCTCGAAGTCGAACCACTCGGCCTTGACGCGGGCAGGGTGGTGGTAGCGTTGGAGTATCCGTGGTGACTTGTCGAAGCCGTCGATCGCTTGGTCGACTGCTCCCGCCCATTCGTCGCTTCGCAGGTCGCTGCCGAGCCAGACACCCCGCGCCCCCCAGGCTTGTTCGGAGAAGCCGGAGATTTTGAGGATCAAGCTGCGCTCCTTTTGCGAAAGCCCCTTGAGCTGTTGCCAGTCGGTCAGGTCAAGCCCCGGAAAGGCGGCATGCGGCGGCAGCGGCGCGGGATCGACCACCCACGTTTGCGGCAGGAGCGCCTCGAGCGTGCGCCGGAAACTCTCGCCAAGCTGCTGCCGCCACGTATCGGCGAGATTGCGATTGTGGAACAGCGCGAAGAGCATTTTCTCCTCGAGGAACGCCTTCGGCGGCGGCGTCACGCGGATGCGCTTGTCGGCCGCGGAGGCAAACAGCGGCCCGGCGGCGGGAACGTTCGGCAGGTCGAACAGTTCAAAAAACCGGTACACCGCGTCGCCGTCGGCGAAGTCGGCGAAATCCTGCCCATGGACGCTGAAGCGGCCGGGGTCGATCTGCCCGGCGAGCCACTCCATCTCCGGCCGGTACGTGGCGGATTCCTCGGAGACCAGCAGGCGCACGTTTGCCGCGTCGCCGAAGATGCTGGCGAAGCCGTCGAGCATGCCGGCCGCGCCGCCGAGCACTTCGGCACCGGCACCGGCGTAGGCGTGGTTGAGCCAGGCGGTCAGGCCGATGCCCCCGGGGATGCTGTCCAGCTCGGTGATTTGTAGGCCGTCATCGGTCAGCAAAATGTCAGGCCGGATGACACGCGGAAGCTCGGCGCGGAACGCTTTGCTGCGCTGGAGGTCGATGATCGACTGCGGCTTGCCGCGGTCCAGCCACGCGCTTGGCCAAGCAGGGAGCCGTTCCTCGGCGCTCCAGCGGTAAACCGTGTTGGCAGCCTGATAAAACTTGAGCAGCACGCGGCCCAGTTGCTCAAGTTGCTTGACGGTTTTTTTGTCGAGCGGGAACGGTCGCGTGGCGATGCGCCACCGGTGCCCGGCGAAGAGTCCGTCGGCTGGCAGGCTTTGCCGGACATGCTGCGCGGTTTCTTCGGGCGAAAGTTGGGTATCCGTTCCCATCAGCTGGAGCCAACGTGAAGCCTCGCCCCGTCGCGGGTCAAGTCCCCGGTGGCGGAGCGATCATCTCGCCGGAGAGAATTGTCACCGCTTGGCCGCCGAGGAGGACCCGGTCTCCAGCGAGTGTGCACCGGACAAAGCCGCCGCGTCTGGAGGCCTGAAAGCCAACGAGCTCGTTGCAGCCAATTCGCTCTGCCCAGAATGGTGCGAGGCAACAATGCGCTGAGCCGGTCACTGGATCCTCGTCGATGCCGAGTGAGGGGCAAAAAAACCTGGAGACAAAATCAGCTGAGCCGTTTTCTGAAATTGCAGTGACGATTACGCCGCGCGTTCCAAGCCTGGCCAAGCAGGCAAGGTCGGGAGCCAAGTTGCGAATCGCTTGCTCATTGGCGATTTGTACAAGGATGTCCATCCGGTTTTGGCCGCACCAAAGAATCTCCGAGCCAAGCGACTCGGCTAGGTCCTTAGGCGGAGTAAATTCGGCAGCCGGTTCGGCCGGAAAATCCATCTCGATGAGTTGGTCGTTTTGCCGGGCAGTCAGTGTGCCGCTGCGGGTTTGAAAGATGGCCGGCTTGTCGTTGCCCAGGCGTCTGGTTTCCCAGAGCGCATGAGCCGTGGCCAGGGTGGCGTGGCCGCAAAGATCCACCTCATCAACCGGTGTAAACCACCGCAGCCCGTAGCCGTCACCGCTTGGCCAGGCGAATGCTGTCTCGGAGAGATTCATCTCGGTGGCGACCCGGTGCATCCAGTCGGCCGGCGGTTCGGTGTCGGGCAGGCAGACGGCGGCTGGGTTGCCGGTGAACGGCTCGTCGGCAAATGCGTCGATCTGCAAAACGGGCAATTTCGCTTGGCTTGGCATGCGGCGGGAATGATTGCCGGGCGCGGCGGCCGGACAAGTCTTTTTGCAAACTTGTTTCGGGTTGTGGCTGGCGGCATGGTTTGCCGCCGCGAAGAAGGTACGATGGGCGAACCCGATTACAAATATGGCCGCAGCGGGCAGGGCGGCATGGTGTGGCTGGTGTTGACGGCAGTGCTGGTGGGTGCGCTGGTGTATTTCCTGAATCGAGATGCCGATGATGGCCAGGGTGGCGGGCAGACGTTGGTTGTCTACTGCGCGGCCGGCGTCAAGAAGGCGGTCGAGGAGGCGGCCGGTAAATTCGAGCTGGAGACCGGCGCGAAGGTGTCCCTTGAGTACGCTAGCAGCGGCGTGCTGGCGAACAAGCTCAAGATCGACAAGGAGGGCGGGGTGCCGCGGGCGGATGCCTATATTGCGGCGGACTACGTTTATGCCGAGCGCGCGCGCGTGGACGGACTCACCGCCGAGTCGCTCAAGGTTGCCACGTGGAAGGTGGTGCTGGGCGTCAAGCCGGGCAGCGGCCTGACCCTGGCCAATTGCGACAATGTGTTGGCACAAAAACTTTCGTTCGTGATCTGCGATCCGCTTGCCGGTGTTGGCAAGAAGACGAAGAAAATGCTTGAGCGATCTGGCCACTGGGCGGCGGTGGACGCGGCCAAGGCAGCCTCGTTCCCGACCGTGACCGAGGCTGCTCTGGCGGTGAAGGAAAATGCCGGGACGCAGGCGGCGTTCGTGTGGGACTCGATCGCGCGGCAGTTCGGGCTGCGGGTGGTCGAGCTGCCGGAGTTGGCGGCGAGCAAGGCGGACATTTCTGTGGCGGTCACGGCCACGACAGGCCGGCCGGCGCTGGCGCTGAAGTTTGCCCGCTACCTCGCCGCGCCGACACGGGGTGGGGCGGTGTTTGCCCGGCACCACTACGTGCCGATCCCTGGCGACGAGTGGGCCGACGCGCCTCGGCTGCGCATCGACTGCGGTGGCGTGAACCGCGAGGCGGTGGAACAGACCATCCGCGAGTTTCAGCAGCGTGAGGGGGCGGAGATCGATATCGTGTACGCCGGCTGCGGCACGCTGGTTGGCAAGATGCAGGCTGGCAAGCTGCAGGTGCTGCCGGACATTTTTATGACGTGCGACGCGTCGTACCTCGACATGGCGCAGGCAAAGATGAATCACCCGTTCGGCCCCGACCTCAAGGTATCGAGCACGCGCATCGTGATGCTTGTGGCCAAGGGCAACCCGCGTGGCATCCGCTCGCTCGCCGGCTTGGCCAAGCGCGGGCTGCGCATCGGCACGACCGATCCGAAGGCGAGCGCGCTCGGCGCGCTCAGCCACGAGTTGTGCCGTGAGACCGGGCAGTTTGACGCCATAAAAAAGAACATTGTGATGATGGCCGATACGGCGCATACGCTCATCCAGACCATGGAAGCCGGCGGCAAGCTCGACGTGACGCTCGTGTATGAGGCGAACATCCAGCACCTGAAGGACCGGTTCGATACCGTGCCGCTCCAGCCTGCGCGAGCCATGGCGGTGCAGAACATTGCCGCCCGCAAAACCACGCGGTATCCGCGCTTGGCCAAGCGGCTGATGGAGCGGCTCACTTCGCGGACATCACGCCGGCGGTTCGAGCAGCTCGGCTTCAGTTGGGAGGCCAACGGGCAATGAGCGGCCCCCCGCCATCCGGTTTTCGCGTCGCCTCCGACAAGCCGTTCCTCGTTGGCCTCGGCGTGCTCGGCGGGAGCTACCTGCTCATCATCGCCGCGATGGTCCTGGCCGACCTGATGTTCCTCGACTACGGCGACCGGCCGGTGCTTGGCCCGGAAATGGTGAAACAGGGCCGGTACACCGGCGGCGAAGCCACCGTGGCGGTTGAGCCCGGCCGGAGTTATTTTTTTCAAAGAGGCGAGAACGAAGCCGGCCTGAAGTTGGACGATCAGTCCGTCACCGGCGACGGCCTGTTCCAGACAGACGGCAGCACGGTCACCCTGCTGCCGGACCAGCCGGGGCAGAACAAGCCGGTCACGGCTTCGCTGCGGCCGAAGGCGCGCGTGCTGGGCATCGCCGTCACGAATCACGTTGCCACGGTGACCACCGACGTGATGCACGGGCTGTTGTGGGGCGAGTTCATCCGGGTGAGTGGAACGGATGCGCCGGGCTGGGACGGCGTCCGCGAAATCAGCGACACGACGACGAACCAGCTTTCCTTCGCGGTGGCAGACGGCACACCGCCGGCCACGACGCTGGCGCTTTCCAAACCCAACCCGCTCGTGCAGGCGCTGCGGAGCCGCGACATCCGTTTTTCCATCAAGCTGAGCCTCGTCAGCTGCACCCTCACCACGCTGTTGTCGCTGTGGGTCGCGGTGCCGATCGGGTACATGATGAGCCGGTTCGAGTTTCGCGGCAAACCGGTCATCGACACGCTGCTTGACATCCCGATCGTGCTGCCGCCGCTGGTGGTGGGCCTGAGCCTGTTGATCCTGTTTCGCTACATGCCAGAGTGGCTCAGCGACGCGGTGGTGTACAAATGGCCGGCGGTGGTGCTGGCGCAGTTCATGGTGGCGTGCGCTTTCGCCGTGCGGACGATGCGTGTGACGTTCGACCAGATCCCGCAACGCTTCGAGCAGGTCGCGCTCACGCTGGGTTGCAACCGGCGGCAGGCGTTTTGGCGGGTGATCATGCCGCAGGCCAGGGGCGGCCTGCTGGCAGCCGGCACGCTGGCGTGGGCGCGGGCGCTTGGCGAGTTCGGTCCGATTCTCGTCTTCGCCGGGGCCACGCGGCAGAAAACCGAAGTGCTGCCGACAAGCGCCTTCCTCGAGTTGCAGGCCGGGCGCACCGAGGGGATGCTGGCGGTGTCACTCATCATGATCGCCGCCGCCGTCGTGGTGTTCATCATTGCCCGGACGCTGGGGATGAAACGGATTTTTGCATGATCGTCCTCGAGAACATCGCGCTGCGGCAGGGCAGTTTTGAGTTGAGCGACCTCAGCCTCGATCTGGCCGCCGGCGAGTACGGGGTGCTGATGGGTCGCAGCGGCTGCGGCAAGACGACATTGCTCGAGGCAATTTGCGGCCTGCGCAAAATTGAAAGCGGCCGAATTATCCTCGGCGATCGCAATGTCACCGAACTGCCGCCGGCCGAGCGCGGGGTCGGCTACGTGCCACAGGATCGGGCCTTGTTCCCGACACTGATTGTTCGTGAGCAACTGGCCTTCGCGCTCGTACTCCGTGCGCTTGGCCAGACGGAGATCACCCGGCGTGTTGATGAACTGGCGGAACTGCTTGGCATCACCGATCTGCTCGACCGCACACCGGACAAGTTGAGCGGCGGCGAGGCGCAGCGCGTCGCGCTTGGCCGCGCGCTGGCGCATCGGCCGTTGGTGCTGTGCCTGGACGAGCCGCTGGCCGCGCTCGACGAGGAGTTGCATGACGAGATGTGCCGGTTGCTCGAGCGCGTGCATCGTGAAACCGGCGTGACGATCCTGCACATCACCCACAGCCCAAGCGAAGCCAAGCGCCTGGCCGGTTGCCATTTCCGCCTGGCCAATGGCAAAGTGCAGCGCGATGAATGAGCCAAGCGATCTCCCCGAACTGACCGATGCCGAGCGTGAAGTTTACTCCTGGCAAACGACGGTCAAGGGCTTCGGCGAGGAGGGACAGCGCAAACTGAAGGCTGCCAGCGTGCTCATCAGTCGCATTGGCGGTTTGGGCGGGTTGGTCGCCTACGAACTGGCGGCGGCAGGCATTGGCCGGCTGATTCTCGCCCACAGCGGCAATCTTAAGCCAAGCGACTTGAACCGACAGTTGCTCATGCGGCATGACCGGCTTGGCCAAGCGCGAATCGAAACCGCGGTTGAGTCGCTCAAGGCGCTGAACCCGCGGCTTGAGATCGTTGCCGTGCCGGAGAATGTCAGCGACGACAACGTGGCAGACCTCGTTGGGCGTGCGGATGTGGCGGTCGACTGCGCTCCGTTGTTCGAGGAACGGTTCGCAATGAACGAGGCTTGTGTGCGCTTGGCCAAGCCGATGGTCGAGTGCGCGATGTACGAGACCGAGGCGCACATCACGAGTTTTGCGCCGGGCAAGACCGGCTGTCTGCGGTGCCTGTACCCGGAGGCGCCGGGCGACTGGCAGCGGCGTTTCCCTGTGATTGGCGCGGTGTCGGGTACGGTCGGCTGTCTCGGCGCGATGGAGGCGATCAAGATCATCGCCGGCTTTGGGGAGCCGCTGTTTGGCAGGTTGCTGACGATGGATTTGCGAAACATGAGTTTTCAGAAAGTCAAAATCAGGCGGAATCCGGGCTGTCCGGTTTGTGCCGGGAACGGCTGATACTCCGGGCGAGGCCCGAGCCGAGGATGCGGTTGTATTTCAACCAAGGCAGATTTAGCCTGCCGGATGCAGGCAGCATGAAACGGCATTTGTTCACATTCAAAACCCGTGGCTTTACCTTGATCGAGCTGCTGGTCGTGATCGCCATCATCGCGATCCTTGCCGCTCTGTTGCTGCCAGCCCTGAGCCGGGCCAAGGCAAAGGGTCAGACGGCCCGTTGCCTGTCCAACATGCGCAACTGGAGCATGGCAACAGCGATGTATCTGGATGATTACGACAATTTACTGCCGCTTTTTGGCGATTTATCCACCGATTACACGAAGGCATTCTGGCATGCCAAGCTGGCTCCCTACATCGCAAAGCAGACCGATGACGGGAAATTCTTCACCCAAAGGGAGGTTTACAACTATGAACTCCGCAAGTGCCCCGGCGGGAGCGTGGGATTGGTCCCGTTTTCGCGTTCCAAGAAATCCTCAAGCGCCTGGAACTGCTGGATCGGTGCGAACTTTGGCGCCTATGGCGACCCGCTTAGTGGCCCATTCTACTACGGCAACCGGACGCCGCCACTGAAGGCCTCACGCATACGGAATCCGTCTGATGCGATGATGTTCATGGACACGGTGACGCACTATGTTTATTCGCCGGTGGATCAGGCCTACCGGTTCACAGTTGACTTCAACCAGGACGGAAAAGTGGACACGATGCCCCAGTATCCTGAAACACCGTTCAACTATGGCCGCCCGACGGTTCACAGCAATGGATCCAACAACACGCTCTTGGATGGCCACGTTGAGCGGGTCTCCTTTCAGGCGCTTTGGGCGATTGACGGAAAAAAACAAGTGACTCACCCATTCTGGTACATGGAGGACTAAACCGAAATGATTCAGGGATCTCGTCAGCACCCAAAAACCATCAAAATTCAGTTTTATTAGGCTGAAAAAATCGTTGGCATTTTGAAGGAAACAAGGTTATTTTTTCCTGCGCAATAAAATGAGACTGCTTTTCCATGCTCAAAAAAGACAGGGATTCACGCTGATCGAACTGCTTGTGGTGATCGCCATTATCGCGATTTTGGCCGCCTTGCTGCTGCCAGCCCTGGCCAGCGCCAAGGAAAGTGGACGTGCGATCAAGTGCCTCAACAACATGCGGCAGGTTGCCCTTGGTATCTACATGTATAAGGATGATTATGATGGGCATCTACCCTTCGCCGGTTCGACTGACCGAAACTGGGAGGAGGACTGGGTCTGGGGCGGCCCGGGTGACGCGGTTTTGCAAAGAAACAAGGATTGGACCAGGTATGACGCCAATGTTGCCTTCCATGCCGAGGCGGGATCAATTTTCACCCATGTGACCAATCAGGACATCATCCGCACCAGAGGGAGGCCTGACACCCGGAATCGGAAAGTTTATGGGGTCTACCGTTGTCCGAGCACCGGGGACATCGGTTTGGCGTTGCGGGTGAACATGAGCATGACCAGTTACATGAACGGCCAGACAGGTGGCGTGAATCCCGGGATTAAATACACGGTGGTTAAGAACCCGGTAGACAAGTTCCTGCTGCTCAACGAGGATCCTCACTCGATGCGCAATGCGAGCTTTCACCCAGGCGGAACCGCCTATGGTGGCGGTAGTGGTGTGAGCGCTTTGGGCGGCATGCTCCATGTCATGCACAAGGGCAGAATTAATGCCGCCTTTTTCGATGGCCACGCCCAAAGCATCAAAGCGGACGAACTTCTAAAGATTCAGAAAGATCCTCGTTTGGTTGATAAACATTTCAATCCATTTGCGAAATAGTCGCTTTGAAGCAAGATTCTTGATAATAAGGGCCGGGCTGAATCCCCGGCCCTTTTTCTTTAAACCAAAACCAAACAACCGAAATGAAACGAGATACTGGAGCGTTTTCAGGGCAAAAAAGCTGCATGACGCCGGCAGGCATCGTTCGTCGTTTCTTCGCCGCCTGCATGGCATTCACTCTTTCCGTTGCCCCGGCATTTGCTCAGGAGGAGGGAAAGGAGAGTGGCATGTTCGATCAGGTGGATGCCATGGCCGGAACACTGGTGGGCTGGATCGCCTCAGCATTTTTCTTTCCCATTTACACTTCATCCTCAGGCACGGAAATCCCACTGGTGGTCGCTTGGCTGGTTGTGGGGGCCATCTTTTTCACTATCCGGATGGGTTTCATAAACTTTCGCGGCTTCAAGCATGCGGTCGATGTTGTCCGTGGCAAATACGACAACCCCGACGCCGAGGGCGAGGTCAGTCATTTCCAAGCGCTCTCCTCCGCGCTTTCGGCGACAGTCGGCCTGGGCAACATCGCTGGCGTGGCCATCGCCG
>MPLY02143141.1_pt1 | contig 10244 bp, 5 predicted proteins | sample 1617301 | NCBI WGS metagenome assembly MPLY02 (sample SAMN05944805, study PRJNA350692) | marine metagenome | biome: marine; feature: ODZ; material: water; isolation source: 140 m water sample filtered on 0.2 um supor filter | place: Pacific Ocean | collected 2012-04-08 | depth 140m m
ACGCTTGAAGCCGGGGCTACGAACTGCCCCTCCTGGACGGCAGGCTCAGCGCCGCACTCATTCACTTTGATCCCGGCAACTCCATTCGCGTGACCGCCCGGGAACCACTTCCCGCCAAGGAATGGCACCACGTCACAGTCACCTACGACGGCTCCAGCTCTGCCCGGGGACTCCAGCTCTGGCTCGATGGCAAACCACTCGCCTCGGAGCTTGTGCGGGACAAGCTGACCAAGAATATCGAGGGTGGTGGCGATCCCGACCTCCGCCTCGGGGAACGGTTCCGCGATGTCGGTTTCAAGCAGGGCAAGGTGGATGAACTGCACGTCTTCACCCGTGAGCTCACCGCTATTGAAGTGGCCCAGCTCCATGACGGCGAGACCCTGACCCACGCCCTCAGGACACCGCTCAAGTCACTGGTCCCACCCTTGCAGGACCAGTTGCAGGACTACTTCGTTTCCGCCCTCCACAAACCCTACGCGGATGCGCTCGGCAAACTGCAGGCCGCCCGCGATGCCAAACGCGCACTGATCGAACCCATTCGCGAGATCATGGTCATGCGCAGACTGGAGAAGCCCCGGCAGTCCTACCTTCTCAAGCGCGGAAGGTACAATTCCCGCAGCGAAACGGTTGGCTTCGAAACTCCGGCCGAGCTCTCTCCCTTTCCAGACGGCCAACCCCGCAACCGTCTCGGGCTCGTCCGCTGGCTGACCTCGCCGGATCATCCCCTCACCGCCCGCGTGACGATCAACCGCTACTGGCAGATGTTCTTCGGCCACGGCCTGGTGCGCACCCCGGAGGACTTCGGGAGCCAGGGCAGCCCTCCCAGCCATCCCGACCTGCTGGACTGGCTTGCGCGCGACTTCATTGAGAATGACTGGAACCTGCACCGCCTCATCCGGCACATCGTGCTCTCCTCCACCTATCGGCAGAGTTCCCTCACCGATCCCAGGAGCCGCGACCGCGATCCCGAGAACATTTTCCTGGCACGTGGCTCCGCCGACCGCCTCCCGGCTGAAATGATCAGGGACAATGCCCTGGCCCTCAGCGGTCTGCTCGTGCACAAGGTCGGCGGCCCGTCCGTCAAGCCCTATGAAGTGGCCGTATCCTTCAAGCCCGCCAGTCCGGGCAAGGGAGATGACCTCTATCGCCGAAGCGTCTACACCTGGTGGAAACGGACCGGGCCAGCCCCCGTCATGATGACACTCAATGCGTCCAAACGCGATGTCTGCCGGGTCCGTCGCGAAGTCACTTCCTCGCCCCTGCAGGCCTTCGTCCTGCTCAACGGCCCTCAGTTCATGGAGGCCTCCCGTGTAATGGCTGCCAACCTGTTGCAGATGCACAAGGACTCCCCCGATGCTCTCATCGCGGAAGCCTACCGCTCCTTCACCAGCCGCCTCCCCCGGAAGAGGGAACACAAGGTCCTGCGAGCCCTCTACGACGAACAGCTCGCCCACTACCAGGCTCATCCCGATCAAGCCGAGGGCATGACCGGCATCGGGGCCTCTCCTGCTGCCAAGGGCCTTCCCGCCCACCAGGTAGCCGCCGCCGCCATCCTGGTGAATTCCATCATGAATCTCGACGAAGCCGTCTCCAAACGATGATCACGAGCCACAACACCCTCTGCACCGGATTCGAAAACCCCATCGGGCTGAGCCGCCGACAGGCCCTGCAATCCTTCGGGATGGGCCTCGGATCCCTCGCCCTCGCGGACCTCATGGCAGCGGAACAGCCCACCGGAGATCCCGCCTCAATAATTCAGGCTCCACCTGCCAGGGCAAAGAGGGTGATCTTCCTCTTCCAGGCCGGCGGTCCGTCACAACTCGATCTCTACGACTGGAAGCCGCAACTCAAGGCCGACGAAGGCCAGGAGCTCCCTGCCTCCATCCGCATGGGACAGCGCCTGACTGCCATGTCCGGAAACCAGGCCAGCCTGCCACTGGTGGGCACTCCCTTCAAGATGGGGCAACACGGGGAGTCCGGGGCCTGGATCAACAGCGACATCCTTCCCCACACCTCAAAAATAGCGGATGACCTCTGCTTCATCAAATCGATGCACACCGAGGCCATCAACCACGGACCGGGGGTGACCTTCATGCAGACCGGATCGCAGTTTCCGGGGCGCCCCAGCATGGGCGCGTGGCTCGATTTCGGCCTGGGCACGATGAACAAGGACCTGCCGTCCTTCGTCGTGATGGTAACCAGGAACAAGGGCGGCCAACCACTGGTCTCCCGCCTCTGGGGCAGCGGCTTCCTTCCCGGCCGGCATGACGGGGTCCGCTTCCGGGCCGCCAAGGATGCCGTTCTCTATCTCAACAGCCCTCCCGGCGTCAACCGGGCCAACCGCCGCAAGGTTCTCGATCACCTGCGCGAGCTTCACGAGATGCAGTTTGAGGAGACCGGCGACCCCGCCCTCGAAACCCGCATCGCCCAGTATGAGATGGCCTTCAACATGCAGCAATCCGTCCCCGAAGTGACTGATCTCTCCGCCGAACCGGAGAGCACCTTCAAGCTCTACGGCGACGACGCGAAGAAGCCGGGCACCTTTGCGGCCAACTGCCTCCTCGCCCGCCGCCTGGCCGAACGGGACGTGCGCTTCATCCAGCTCTACCACCAGGGCTGGGACCAGCACGGCGGCCTGCCTGGCGGCATCAGGACCCAGTGTCGCGAAACCGACCAGGCTTCCGCTGCCCTGGTCGCCGATCTCAAGAACCGTGGTCTGCTGGAAGACACCCTCGTGATCTGGGGTGGCGAATTCGGCCGTAGCAGCTACTGCCAGGGAAGGTTCACCGGCGGAAACTTCGGACGCGACCATCATGGACGCTGTTTCACCGTCTGGATGGCCGGGGGCGGCAGCAAAGCCGGCACCAGCTACGGGGCCACCGACGAATACGGCTATAACATCGCCAAGAACCCGGTCCATATTCACGACCTTCAGGCCACCATCCTGCACCTCCTGGGCATCGACCACGAACGGCTCACCTTCAAGTACCAGGGCCGCCACTTCCGCCTCACCGATGTCCATGGCAAGGTCGTGAAGGGCGCGCTGGCATGATCCGAACGCCTGCCTGGGCAATCCCGCCCGGTCTCCCCCGGTCCAAGTCCCACCCGAAGTTTTCCTGCTCCATGAAACGTGCCTCCCTGATCCTCTTCCTTTCTCTCTGCACCTGCATTCTCTCCGCCCAGGACAAGATTCGTGTCCTCGTCTGGGATGAGCAGCAACCGGTCCGCAAAAAGGTCTACGAGAACTTTCCCGGCAACTTCATCGCCGATCACCTCCGCACCAATCCCAGGCTGGAGGTGAGCACTGCGAGGCAGAACGACCCGGAACTGGGCCTCGCCAGCGAGATGCTCGCCAGAACCGACGTCCTCATCTACTGGGCACACGTCAGGCAGAGGGACATCCCGGAGGCCAAGGGCCAGGAAATCGCAGACCTCGTCAAGGCAGGCAAACTCGCCTTCGTGCCCCTGCACTCCGCCCACTGGTCCGTTCCCTTCATGATGTGCATGCAGGAGAAGGCCGCCCAGGATGCCCTCGCGGCCCTGCCTGAAGGGAAACGCGCCACCGCCAGGGTGGTCTACGAAGGCCGGGTCCAATGGAAGAAGGCCGGCGAGTTCGCCCGCAACTTCGCTCCCTGGCGCTACAAGTTCGACGACAAGGGAAACATCACCGCTTTCGTGCAGCGCCCCAACTGCGTCTTCCCGCGCTGCTGCGGCCCGGGACAACCCGCCGAGGTCCGCATCATTCACAAACAACATCCCATCTGCCAGGGCGTGCCCGCCCGCTTCACTCTCGATGCCACCGAGATGTACGACGAACCCTTCGGCGTGCCCGAACCTGATACCGTCCTCTTCACCGAGGACTGGAAGGGCGGCGAGTTTTTCCGCTCCGGCTGCCTCTGGAATCTCGGCAAGGGGGTGGTCTTCTACTATCGCCCCGGCGACCAGCAGTATCCCATCTTCGCCAATGCCCACCTCCTCAAGCTGCTGGAGAATGCCGCAGTGTGGCTGGGAAGCAGGTAGCAGGCCCGCTCGCCATGGGTTTCCGTGACGGCCGGGGCCACATCTTTCGCGTGACAAATTTCACTATGGAACCCTGAATACTGAATAATCCACTGCGCCCAGTTCGTATCTCCATCCCATTATCCATGAAACGCATCACCTTAGTCGTCCCCCTCTTCCTCGCCCTTCTCTTTCCGCTTCTCATGTCGGAGAAGAAGAAGGAGGAGATCAAGCACATCGTCTTCATTGCGGGCAACCGCAGCCACGGTCCGGGCGAACACGAGTTTTATGCCGGCTGCACGCTTCTGGCCAAGGCCCTCAACGAACAGAGCGGGCTCAAGGTGAAAGCCACCGTCCTGCGTGCCAACTGGCCCAAGGAACACAAAGCCATCGTGGAGAGCGCCGACACCATCGTGATCTACGCCGATCACGTCAGCGCCCACGGCGGGCAATGGGAATTCCTCGACGGTCTCGCCAGGAAGGGAGTGGGCATGGTCTTCATGCACTACGCCGTCCACCCTAACAAGGAGATCGGTGAAAAGTACTATCGCCCGTGGATCGGTGGGGCGATGGAGAGCGGCTGGTCGGTTAACCCGCACTGGGTCGCCGACCTCGAGATCATCAAGGACCACGAGATCGGCAATGGAGTGCCCGACAAGGTTACCTGCCTCGACGAGTGGTACTACAACATGCGTTTCGTCAAGGAGCGCGACAAGGTCCTTGATCTCTTCACCGCAGTGCCTGCCCGCGAGAACATGCACCGCTATATCAACATGTGGAACCAGAATGGCGTGGATGGACTGGACAAGTCACAGACCCTGATGTGGGGCTACGAGCGACCCACGGGCGGTCGCGGGGTAGGATTCGTGGGCGGCCATTATCATCAGAGCTGGGCGGTCGACGGCGTGCGCAAGGCGGTCCTCAACGCAATCATCTGGACCGCCGGCATGAAGGTGCCCGAGAACGGGGTTCAATCACGCGCACCCACCGAGGAGGAGCTCAACGTCAACCTGGACAAGAAGGGCCGGGTGAGACGAATAAAGGTTCCAGACCCCGGGGCGTGGAAAAAACTCCCCCCCGCCAAGATCCAGAAGGAGCGGGAGGCGGGTTTTAATCAGGGTGCCGGAGCGAAGGTTCGACCAGCCCCGGCACCCGAAAAGAAAAACCCTGAGACCACCGGACTCCCGAAGAAATCGGTGGCCGGCAGCGGGGCCCCCGCCCCTCAGCCTCAAGGCGGCCCGGCTGGAAGGATCGTCGTGCCCGACGACCTCGAGCTGACCGTCTGGGCCACCAGCCCGATGCTCTCCAACCCTGCCAACATGGATACCGACGCCGCCGGCCGGATCTGGGTCGCGGAAGGCGTCAACCAGGGCAAACCCGGCGACCAGCGCCCGGAAGGCGCCCGCATCGTGGTGCTCGAGGACAGGGACGAAGACGGGAAGGCGGACAGCTCCCACGTCTTCGTGCAGGATCCCGCCCTGGTGGCTCCCATCCGGGTCAGCCTGTTCGACAATCGCGTGGTGGTATCCCAGCCCCCTCATCTTGTCGTTTATACCGACGTCAATCGTGACCTCGTCTTCAATCCCGAGATCGATAAACGCGAGAACCTCCTCAGCGGATTCAATGGAAGGGATCACGATCATGGCCTGCATGCGGTAGTGGGCGGACCGGATGGGAAATGGCACTTCAGCCAGGGCAATTCCGGGGCCCGGTTCAGCGACAGGGATGGAGTTGAATTCCTCATCGGTGGTCCTCTCGAGGATGAAGGGGGCCAGCAGGCTGTCGACCCCCGCACCCTCGCCGGCCAGCCGAGCGGTGACGGCCGCCACTGGGTGGGCGGCTTCGCGGCCAGAATGAACCCTGACGGCACCCAGGTCCGCATCACCGGCCACGGTTTCCGCAACAGCCACGGACAAACGATCACTTCATTTGGGGATGTGTTCCAGAATGACAGTGCCGATTCCGAATCCTGCCGCGTCACATGGCTGATGGAGGGTGGCTTCCTCGGATTCTTCTCGCCTGATGGGCAACGCCCCTGGCAGGCCGACAAGAGGCCAGGCCAGACTGTCCCCGAGGCCCACTGGCGACAGTGGGACCCCGGCACCCTTCCCCCCGGGGACGTCTACGGACGCGGCTCCCCAACCGGAATCTGCTTCTATGAAAATGGGGCGCTGCCAGAAAAATATGCCGGGCTCCTGGCCAGCTGCGATGCGGAACGTGGAGCTGTCCTGGGATATTTTCCTGTGCCGGAGGAATCAAATTTCAAGCTTGAGCGCTTCGACTTCATTAAAGCCCGGCCCGGCAACCCCTTCCGGCCTTCCGATATCATGGTGGGTGCGGACGGAGCACTTTACCTCTCTGGACGAAGCGGTCCCGATACGGAACATCCCAATGGAGGAGATCACGGTGGGCCGGGAATCATTTACCGGCTGGCCCCGAAAGGATTTCGTCCCAATATCACGGCCCCCTCCGCGGATTCGATCGCCGGCGCCCTCGCCCTTCTCTCGAATCCCGCCCAGAACGTGCGGCACCTCGGCTTCGAGGCCTTGCGGGCCGCCGGGGAGAAAGCCCTTCCCGCGGTCCGTAGCTTGCTCGGACACTACAACGGCTATCTCCAGGCCAGGGTCGTCTGGCTTCTTCCCTCCCTGGGAGAGGCAGGCCTGCGCCTGACCAGGAGTCTGCTTGACAGCCCTGATGCCCGGACCCGCCTCCTTGCCTTCAGGTCCCTGCGCAATGCCGGTGAGAACCAGTTGGAGATGGTCAGCAGATTCTACATCGATGAACCCAGTTCAGCGGTCCGGCGCGAGGTAGCCCTCTCCCTGCGCGACGTTCCCGCCCAACGCAAGGCGACTTATCTGAGCTATTTCCTGAGGCGCTGCAGCGCGGGCGATCGTACTTACCTTGAGGCCTGCGGCCTCGCGGCTGAGGGGGCCGAGGAACTCGTCTGGAGCAGACTGAAGAGCGTGGCAAGAATCACGGGAGCCCTTGAGTGGACGGAAGCCTTCGCCAGAATCACCTGGCGCCTTCACCCCAGGGCGGCCCTCCCGGATCTGCAGAAACGAGCCCTCGCAGAGGACCTTCCCGGTGCCTCACGCCTGCTCGCGGTTGAAACGCTGGCATTCGTCAACGACCCGGCGGCCGCACGGGCCCTCGTTGAAATCGCAAAGGTCGACGGTCCGGCAGGGGCGGAAGCCCTGCGCTGGCTCCTGCATCTCGCCGAGACACGCTGGAAGGATTTCGACATCTTCACTCTCCTGAAAGAACACAGGCTTCTTGGTCTGGAAAACTAGCAGAATCCCTGACCCGGCCACCCTGAGCTCCCCGTCGCTTCGACGTGTATTCCAAATGAAAATCCCGCTCCTGCTCCTTGTTCCGGGTTTCCTGTGCTGCGCCACCCGCCCGGAGGCTGAAACCCTTCCACGGCCCAACGTCGTTCTCGTTTACACCGACGACCAGGGCTACGGCGATGCCAGCTGCCTGAACCCGCGGGCAAAATTCAAGACCCCCCACCAGGACCGCCTCGCGCGGGAGGGAATGACCTTCACCGATGCGCATTGCTCCGACACGGTCTGCACCCCTTCCCGTTACGGACTTCTGACCGGGCGCTACAGCTGGCGCACCAGCTTGAAACGGGGAGTCTTCGGGGCCGAGCGCCCCTGCCTTATCGAGCAGGGCCGGACCACCCTGGGCTCCTTCCTGCGCACCAACGGCTACCGGACCGCAATGGTGGGCAAGTGGCACCTTGGGATGGATTTTCCAGGCACGACCGGCAACCGCGACTGGTCGCTCCCGGTCCAGGACATGCCACTCGACAAGGGCTTCGAGTACTTCTGGGGTATCCCCGCCTCCATGAATTATGGCGTGCTGGCCTGGTTCGAAGGCCGCTTCGCCAAGGTTCCCCCCACCCAGTGGACCAGGAAAAAACCAAATCGGATCGCGCTCTCAGACTATCGCATCTCCCCTCCCTATCACCCGGAACAAAAGGACGACCTGATGGAGGTCGCGCCGGACTTCGTGGATTCCGAATGCCTGACGCGTTTCACCGACCAGGCCATCAAGTGGATTGCCTCGGTGGCGGATGATGCCCGCAGGGGCGAGCCTTTCTTCCTCTACCTGCCCCTCACTTCACCCCACAAACCGGTCATTCCGCTGGAGCAGTTCCGGGGCCAGGGGGAGGCGGGAGCTTACGGTGAGTTCATGATCGAAACGGACTGGCACCTCGGCCGGTTGCTTTCCCTGCTCGACCGCGAGAATCTGGCGGAGAATACGATCGTCATCTACACCTCCGACAACGGCCCGGAGAAAACCTGGAAACAACGTATCCAGAAATTTGGACACCACAGCTCCGGCCCCTATCGCGAGGGCAAGCGCTCCATCTATGAAGGAGGTCACCGGGTCCCCTTTTTCCTGCGTTGGCCGGCCAGGGTCAGGCCGGGCTCCCGGTGGACCGAACCGATCTGCCAGACCGACCTTCTCGCCACCTTCGCCGCCATCCTCGACAAGCCACTCCCAGTCCGGTCCGGCGAGGACAGTATCAGTTTTCATCGGGCATGGACTGGCCCCAAGTCCACTCCCCCACCCCGTCCTCCCGTCATTCACCACGCCATGAACGGGCGCTTCGCAATCCGGTCCGGAAAGTGGAAACTGGTCATGGAAGGCACGAAAAAAGCCGAGAAACGCGAACTCTACGACCTGCACCTCGACCCGGGGGAGAAGAGCAATGTCCTGGCCAATCATGGGGAAGTGGAGAAGACCCTGCTCGCCCGGCTCTCCAGAATCGTAACCAGCGGTGCCACCCGCGATGGGGCGGCCTCGAAGAACGATACCCCGCTCTGGGCGGATCTCGTCTGGCTTCCCCGGTAACAACCGTCCCCATGCGCACCTGCCTCTTCCTCATCTCCCTGCTTTCAGCAGGCCTTCTCCCTCAGGCCTCCGGGGCGAAGCCTCCCAATATCCTCGTCATTCTGGTCGATGACATGGGTTACGGTGACCTCACCGCCTACAACCCGGAATCGAAGATCCCCACTCCCCATCTCGACAAGCTGGCCCGGGATGGGATGCGCTTCACCGATGCCCACGCCCCGGGGCCCCTCTGTCACCTCTCGCGCTACGGTCTCCTGACCGGGAGGTATCCCTTCCGCGCCAATACGGGCGCGTGGCGCACACAGCCTTCAATCGAGACCGGGCAACTCACCGTGGCCTCCCTTCTCAAGGAGAAGGGCTACCACACCGCCATGGTGGGCAAGTGGCACCTGGGCTTCAAGGAGAACGGCTACGACAAGCCTCTCCCGGGCGGACCGGTGGATGTCGGCTTCGAGTCCTTCTTCGGTATCCGGGCCTCCACCGACATTCCTCCCTACTTCTACATCCGCGGAAACCGTGCCGTAGAGCCCCCCACCAAGACGATAGAAGCCAACAATACCCCGGGCTGGTCCCGCATCCAGGGAGCCTTCTGGCGGGGTGGCGGCATCGCTCCTGATCTCAAACTCGACGATGTCCTGCCTCGCTTCACCAGAGAAGCCCTGGCCGTAATTGCCGACCACGACCCCAAGGAGGGAAACCCTCTCTTCCTCTATCTGGCCTACCCGGCCCCCCACACCCCCTGGTTGCCCTCCCCCCGGTTCAGGGGGAAAAGCGGCGCGGGGATCTACGGTGAATTCTGCAGCATGGTGGATGCCGAAGTCGGCCGGGTGCTGCAAGGGCTGGAAACCCGGAAGATGGCTGAGGACACCCTCGTTATCTTCACCTCGGATAACGGCCCGGTTTGGTATGACGTGGATGTGCAGCGCTCTGGACATGACTCCGCGGGAGGATTGCGGGGGATGAAAGCGGATGCCTGGGAAGCGGGGCACCGCATGCCCTTCCTGGTGCGCTGGCCCGGCGTGGTGGAAGCCGGATCGGTAACCCATCACCTCGTCTGCTTTACTGATCTTCTCGCCACCTTCGCCGAACTGGTGAACGGAAAATTGCCGGACAAAGGCGATCTCGACAGCGAAAGTTTCCTCCCCGTTCTGACCGATTCCTCCGCCAAACATCCCCCAAGGGGGCCCCTTGTGATGAGGGCCGGAAGCGGGGCCATGATGATCCGGGACCAGGAATGGAAACTTATCGATCAGCTTGGATCAGGCGGATTCTCCAATCCCAAGCGGGTCAAGCCCGGGCCGGATGATCCCAGGGGCCAGCTCTACAATCTCTCCGCAGACCCTTTCGAGCAATCGAATCTCTGGAAGAGCCATCCCGAACTG
>MPLY02072985.1_pt1 | contig 10198 bp, 8 predicted proteins | sample 1617301 | NCBI WGS metagenome assembly MPLY02 (sample SAMN05944805, study PRJNA350692) | marine metagenome | biome: marine; feature: ODZ; material: water; isolation source: 140 m water sample filtered on 0.2 um supor filter | place: Pacific Ocean | collected 2012-04-08 | depth 140m m
CAGGTTCTGTAGCATGAATTCCAGCCCAGGCCCGCATTCGGGGACCCGGTCCGGCGGTAGCGATTGGATCCAGATGTGCCGGCCGGCTACCGCTACGCCGAGTGCCGCCGCTAACGTGGCCAGTCCGGCATAGACTTTGCGGCCAAAGCCACGTGGGTTGTGAAGCATCCCGATCAATGCAGCGACGCCAATGCCGACAAATGCCAGCCGCTGAAAGATGCACAGCGGGCACGGGTCCAGGAATTCACGAAACTGCAGCCAGTAGGCATAACCTAAAAGGCCCGCACACGCGAGAAAGACCAGAGCGCTGGTAACACGAAAAAATGGTGCAGCGGGTAAAGTCATCGACCTATTGTATCGTTTTGCCGCGGCTGGGTTGTCACAAGCAATCGCATGCTGGACAAGCACAAAGGGCAAGTGCTTCTTGAAATATTCAGTCTAGACGTCATTTGGCAAACAAAGACCACGGGCTTGCAGTGGTGCTCGCAAAGGTGGATTCACACGTACCCGCGGATGGCATTTACTGCACCGCGGTCTGCCGAACACCACAAGCCGCATCCAGAACAATCTCTTAGGTGCGTGCATTAATAAATTGTTAATTACTGTCTGTTACCGTGCCTTTGACCATAGCGGTCATGGGCTTCACATGCCAGACGATCATTTTGTAGGCCGACTGGCGGTAAGTGATGGCATCTTCGATCGGGTCTTCTGCTTGGGCGGGGGTAAATCCCAGCGCCAGCACCGCTAGACTGATGCGCCAAGCACTGTGAAAGAATCTCACTGCATGGCTCCCTAATTAGAGAGGCTTTATGAAAGTTTGGTAGAGTAACATGGTCATGTTGAAGCTTATACTGCCAAGATATTTTCGCCCAATGGTGGGGTTGGGGTTGGGATTACTGTTAACAGCGGTGTCAGTACAGGCGCTGCCGGAATGCAAGGTGCCCAACGGGTTGAGTACAGATGACCAGGACCATTACTGCATGATCCACACCTTCCGCTGGGCATGTTTACTAGACAAGGGCTACGACATGGATAAGGATAACTGGACGGTTATGCTATGGGATTACGAGGAGTGCACGATTCGCGGCTGTAATCAGTTGCTGCAGCAGACCGGCGCGCTATCCGAAGCGCTTTTTCTCAAAGCATGTAATATCGCGGTGCTTGATCGGCGTTAGTGCCCACGCTGGCACAGCCATCAGCGCGCCGACAGCCCCTGTTCCGAATAAGCCGATAGCACGCGTCACTGTCATTGCCACGGTTCGCGGCTAGCCCCACCGCTTCCTGATGGATCTTATGACGGCACAGTCAATTGTCGATGCAGGTTGAATATTAAGCAGGACGGGGGGTTTGCGTCTTTGGTGCAAAGCGTCTAACTGCGCAGATACGAAGCGCCGTTGACATCAATAATGGCACCAGTAGAGAACTCGGCCCCTGGCGAGGCCAGGAACAGCACGGCATGGGCGACTTCCTCGGGTCGAGCGACTCGCCCGAGCGGGCTCTGATGGCGGATGGCGTCACCATCTGGCCCCTGTAGTACGCTCTTCGCCATATCGGTTTCGACAAAGCCTGGCGCCACCGCGCCGACAAAAATCCCAAGGCCTGCGACGTGCTGGGCCAGTGACTGGGTCATTGCATTCAGCCCTGCCTTGCTGGCGCCGTAGGCCGGGCAACGCGGTTCACCTCTAAAAGCACCACGCGAACTGACATTTACAATGCGCCCACCACCGTGCTCACGCATGTGCTCAACGGCACACCAGCACAGGTTGGCAGGGCCCACAAGGTTGACGGCGAGGGTGCGCTGCCAGGCCGTTTGCCACTTGGCAAATGAGATTTCATCGATGGGGTGGGCTTCGAAGATGCCGGCGTTGTTCACCAGGATATCCAGCCCGCCCAGGCTTGTAATGACTTCGGTGACGATGCGCTGTACCGTCGGGGCATCGGCCAGGTCGCCGGCGCAAAGCACATGGCCTGTGCCCTCGAGGCTTGCCAGGGTATCGCGGGCAGCCTCCTGGTTGGTGCGACAGTGCACGGCCACCTGCGCCCCTGCTGAAGCAAACTGGCGTGCCACAGCGCGGCCAATCCCGCGCGAGGCCCCGGTGACCAATACTTTCTTATTGTCGAAGCGCATCGGCACAGATTACCGTATCTGGCCGTTTGCGAGAAGTGGCATCGCACGTGCTGTGGCTATTCGCCGGGGCGGTCTGCCCAGGTGTTGTTGCTCATGGCGTTACTTCCCGGGCCCTCGTAGAATGGAGCGCAGGATCAGGATGAGCTTACAGGAGGAGCGCTATGAGTGACCAGCCAGGCGACGCGGAATTGACCGACGAGGAACTCGATGCCCAGTTGCGCGAGATTGCCGACCAGTTTATTGATCTGGCCAACCAGCAGGCCGAGCGCTTTCATAAGGAGAATATCAGTCAGGGCCTGATGTATGCCGCGGCACGCTTCAATGCCTTTGTGGTGGCCTCGCACGCCGATGACATTGCGGCCTACGACCAGGAGCGCGACCGGGCCATCGAATATTTCGTGGACCAGTATCGGCAGATGTTCACTACCAATCTTGATGATTACCGCAATACTTTTGAGGATCTTAAGTATGCCCATCTGATGTCCAGCCGGCCGAACTGAGATGAAACGCTCAGGACTCAGCGGTATTGGAGTGTGCAACGAGGTCCACGACAAAGCGGACTACGAATAGGCCAATAGCTACCCGGCCGGTGTATCTGGCCGATGAAGCTAATTACGAGGCGCTACTCGTTTTCGCGCCGAGCGTTTATTGTGCAGGGGGCTTGGGCTCCATTGTCGCTGACCCAAAAGACAATCGGCTGGCAGCAGATTTCGCAGTCTTCTACATATTGATCACCAGCGGTGGCTGGATCAACCAGGGCAGTGAACACCTCGGCGCAGTAGGGGCACTCGATGAGATGTTCTTCCAGTTCCATGATTGGTGTATTGTGCCTGTGGGTCGCAAAAAGTAAAAGACGGCTAAGGCGTCCTCTGCCACGAGCGGGATTTCGAGCTCGTAGGCCAAGCAGCCAAATGATACAAAGCGCAAAATGCACAGTAAGGTGAGTGACAGGGGCCGTGACCCAACCGGGTCAGCGCGGGCGTATGCTCGGGATCGCCAGACAAAAGCCGTGTGGTTGTGCCATTGCCGATAGCATGAACCTGGGACGACATCACCAAAGGTGAACTCCAGGGAAGTGCAATCCAAATGAACCCAAAGAGGAAATCTACTTACCGAGTGGGGCCGGGTGACGGTAGACTGGTGGACCCACAAGATTGGCGATATTCATCTTAACGATCTGATCATATGGCTGCACGCAGTGATACCTTGTACGATGCTGCTGGCTGAGGACTGATACTCTTTTGGATCGAACCGAGCGCTTCTACACTATTGACCGCATGCTGCGGGCCCACCAGGGCACCACTTTGCGCCAGATGATGGAGGCAATGGAAGTATCGCGGGCCACCGTGCGGCGCGATCTGGAATATATGCGCGATCGCCTGGCGGCACCCATTGTCTGGGACCATGAGGCGCGCCGCTATTGTTACGACGCGCACTCCGAAGAGGCCGACCGCTACGCTTTGCCCGGGCTCTGGTTTAATGCGTCTGAGGTGCATGCACTGCTGACCATGGAGCATCTGCTTTCCAGTTTACAGCCTGGCCTGCTGGAGCCGCACATTGAACCCTTACGCAACCGTATTCGCCGGTTACTGGACAGCGGTGACCATCCGGCTGATGAGGTAGCCCGGCGTATCCGCGTGCTGCACATGGCGGCCCGCCAGGCAGATAGCGATGTCTTCGGTGCCATCTCCCACGCATTGTTACGTCGTTACCGACTGCAGATCAGGCATCTCAACCGGCGCAGCGGCGAGATCACCGAGCGTACCGTATCGCCGCAGCGCCTGGCGCATTACCGCGACAATTGGTATCTCGATGGCTGGTGTCACTTGCGCAATGGTCTGCGCAGTTTCGCTGTTGATGCTATTGAGGGTGCGCAGGTAGTCGAGACGCAACGGGCTAAGAGCGTTAGTGATGCACAGTTAGAGCAAGTGCTCGGCACCGGCTACGGCATCTTTGCGGGCGATAAAATCCGCGAGGCGGTGCTGCGTTTTTCACCCGAGGCGGCTCGTTGGGTCGCGCGTGAAAAGTGGCACTCACGCCAAAGCGGCCGTTTGGAGGAAGATGGCAGCTACATACTGACGATTCCCTATGCCGCTGAGACCGAACTGGTAATGGATATCATGCGACACGGTGCCCAGGTAGAAGTCATCGCACCGGACAGTCTGCGCAACACGGTGCGCCAGCGCCTGGCCGCTGCAGCAGCCCAGTATCCCGACTGATTCACTTGAACCCACCTCAACACGTTGCCCCCGGGTTGTCTGGCAACATCCGGGGTATCGGCTGGATGGTGTTGACCGGGGTGATGTTTGTCGGGGTTACTGTTGCGGTGCGTTATCTTGGCACCTCAATCAACCCGGTGCAGGCAGGGTTCATCCGCTACGCCTTTGGTTTGGTGATGGTGCTGCCGTTGTTGTCGCGTGCCGGGGTGTTCTCGCTGCATTCCAAGCGGATCGGTTTTCATGCACTTCGTGGTTTGGCCCATGGCTGCGGTGTGATGTTGTGGTTTTTTGCCATGAGTCGTATCCCCATCGCCGAAGTGACAGCGCTGGGATTCACCGCGCCAGTCTTCACGACGCTGGGCGCGGCACTGTTTTTACGTGAGCGGTTACGGAGTTACCGCATAATCGCCATTCTCGCGGGCTTTGCCGGAGCGCTGCTGATCCTGCGCCCGGGATTTCGGGAGATCGATATCGGCGCCTTAGCGCAGGTGGCTGCCGCGCCGCTTTTCGCTTGCTCCTTTTTAATGGCCAAGTCGGCCACTCGTACCGAGTCCAGCACCATGATCGTGGTGATGCTCTCGGTGTTCTGCACACTCACCCTGGCTTTACCGGCGCTTGCGGTGTGGCGCAACCCAACGCTCGAAGAACTGGGGCTGTTGCTTGCTACGGCAGCGCTGGCCACGGCCGGCCACTACTGCATGACCCGGGCCTTCAAGGTGGCCGAAGTGTCGGCGGTGCAGCCCTTTACCTTTTTGCAACTGGTCTGGGCGACTTTGCTAGGTTTGATACTCTTTGACGAACATCCTGACCTTTGGATCGCTTTGGGTGGCGCTCTGATCGTTACTGCCGCCACCTGGATGGCCCACCGTGAGGTACGATCTTAACGCGATTTGACTGACGTGGATTAGTTGGCAAGCGTAATGCTGGTACCATAATAGTAGAAACCTGAAGCGTTGTTCGGGAGGGAACAGATGATCGACTACGCCAGCGGTGCCATGGTGGCGGGCCAACAGTCCTCGCGCCAGGCCCCACCAGCCGGGGGCCAAGGTGCCGGGCCCGGGCCGGATTAAGCCCGACTCACATTATGCAACAAAGCATTTTCTCAGCTACCCACCATGAAGCCACGCAGTCCCCTTAAGCAACTGTCGACCCACGAGGTCACCAACATGCCACCTCACCTGGGTGATCAGGACCTGTGGGCTGATGACCGGGCGCTGCGTGAGTGGCTTGCCCACTGCGGTGGAGACAACCACGTCAGTCACATGGCAAAAGCCGGGAAGGTCGCCGGGCTGGATGAGACTTTCGACAAGGCCAACCAGGCGAACCGTTGCGTTCCGGAGTTACAGGCCTTTGATCGTTATGGCATGCGGATTAACGCGATCGAGTTCCATCCGGCCTATCACGATCTGATGCGCCTGGCGATCTCTCACCAGGTGCATAACTTCGCCTGGCACAATGAAGGACGTGCCGGCCATCTCGGACAGGGCGCTCTTACCTATATGTTCAGTCAGCCTGAGGGTGGTGTCATGTGTCCGATGGCGATGGCCTATTCGGTGGTGCCCAGTTTGCGCACCACCCCCAAAATCGAAGCCCAGTGGATGCCGCGCATCCTGTCTGATGTCTATGACTCTCGCGATATTCCAGTGACAGAAAAGACCGGCGCGCTGGTCGGCATGTTTATGACGGAGAAGCAGGGCGGCTCGGACGTGCGCTCCAATTCGACTGTTGCGGTGCCCATGGGGCTTGAGTCTGGAATTGGTGCCGACTATCTGCTAACCGGTCACAAGTTTTTCTGTTCGGCGCCGATGGGTGATGCTTTTCTGGTGCTGGCCAATACGAACGACATGGGCATTTCCTGTTTCCTGGTGCCGCGCTGGCGAGCGGATGGCCAGCGCAACAATCTGGCTATTCAGCGGATAAAGGACAAGTTGGGTAATCGCTCTAATGCTTCCACCGAAATCGAGTTTCAGGACACCTACGGAGTTATGCTGGGCGAGGAAGGCCGTGGTGTCCGTACCATCATCGATATGGTGACTGGTAACCGCATCTACTGCGCCATGTCTTCGGCCGGGATCATGCGCCAGGCGCTGGTGCAGGCACTGCATCACACCTCGCACCGTTCAGCGTTTAACAAGCGCCTCATTGAACAGCCGCTGATGCAAAACGTGCTGGCTGATATGGCCATTGAGGTTGAGGCGGCGCTGGCGCTGGGGATGCGCGTGGCGAGCGCAATGGATCATAGTGGTGACCCAAGCGAAGCCGCATTGGTCCGGATCGGCACCGCGGTTGCCAAGTACTGGAATACCAAGCGTTGCCCTTATCTGGTGTTTGAAGCGCTGGAGTGTCATGGTGGCCCGGGTTATATAGAGGAAAGCATCATGCCGAGGCTTTATCGTGAGGCACCGGTCAACTCGATCTGGGAAGGTTCGGGCAATGTTATCGGCCTGGACGTGTTACGTGCCGTGAGTCGTGAGCCTGAAGTGGTTTCAGTGTTCATGGCAGAGGTAGAAAAAGCGCGTGGTAACGACGCCAACCTGGATCGACTCATCGACGATCTGCATGCGGAGTTCAATGATCCGGATGGCATGGAAGTCCGGATGCGCATGATCACCGAAATGATGGCGCTGGCGTTGCAGGGCGCGCTGCTGACGCGCAATGCCCCCGCAGTTGTGGCTGAAGCCTTCTGTGCCTCGCGCCTGGCACCGCGTTATCGTGGCGCCTTTGGTACGTTACCCCAGGGATGTGATCTGGATTCGATTATCGCCCGCGCCATGGCAGACTGATTCAACCTGGATTCGGCCGCAGGTCCAAGGTATCAGCGCCTGCTTGGATGCAAGCGCATTCCCAAGAAGTACCCATAGCCTGAAACCCCGCGACATTGGGTTGCAGAATCACCGGGTGAGCCTGCCAGCACGCATAATCTCAGCCATGCCTGTATGCTCATCAGACCCTGTCGATAGCCCCTGATGCTGCATCTTTATCACGCTAGCCGTCTGGAGGATCTGGCCGAGCGCCTGACCAGAGACCTTGAGAGGCCGGTGGGGCCTGTGTTGACTCCACAAATCGTCGCCGTATCGAGTGCCGCGGTTGGTCAGTGGCTGACACTGGAATTGGCCCGGCGCCACGGCATCAGCGCCAACGTGCAATGGCTGTTGCCGGCCAGGCTGCTGTGGCGGGTGTTTCGTGATGTGTTGAGTGATGTACCCAAGGCCAACGCGTTTTCAGCCGAGGTTCTGGCCTGGCGCGTGCTGGCGGTGTTGCGCGATACCACTTTCGTCAAGCAGCACAGCGCGCTGGCGCACTACCTCGCCGATGCCAGTTCGTTGCGTCATTGGCAACTGGCGCGCCAGATGGGCCGACTGTTTGAGCAATACCTGGTTTTTCGACCCGATTGGATTGACCGTTGGGAGCGCCATGGCGCTGATGAGTGGCAGGGCGCGTTGTGGCAACGTGTTATCAGCGTCGGAGATAGGCGCCACTGGCTCAAGTTGCGCAACGAACTGTTCGGCGCACTGCACAAGAACTCACCAGTTGCTGGTGGTCTTCCCAAGCGGCTTTCCCTGTTTGCGCTTACCGGTCTGTCGGGGGCATTGCTCGAATTGCTCTCGCGTCTGGCAGAGCACACCGAGGTGCACATTTATCACCTTAACTTCAGCGGCGGTTTCTGGGCTGATATTGTCAGCGACCGCGAACGGGCTCGCCTGATCGCGACCCAGGGGGAGGGCGTAGACGAGTACCTGGAAAGAGGCAACCGGTTGTTGGCTTCTATGGGTCGACTGGGCCGCGAACACCTTGCCCAGTTGTTGCAGCTTGAATCGATCGAGTCAGAAACTTACCGTGCCCCGCCGCGTGACACCGTGCTTGGGGCTATTCAGGCAGATATTGTGGAACTACGCGATGCCGATCAAGCGACGCCGTTTGTTGCTACGGCCCAGGATCGCTCGATCCAGGTCCATATCTGTCACGGACCCATGCGCGAGATCGAGGTGCTGCATGACCGCCTGCTGGATGCTTTTGAGCGTGATCCGGATCTGACACCGGCCGATGTGCGGGTCCTCATTCCCCGGCTCGCTGAATACGCCCCATTGATTGAATCGGTGTTTGGCGCTGCGACCGGGCAACGTCATATTCCCTGGCACCTGGCCGAGCGCGCCCTGGATGATCACAGCCCTTTAGTACATGCTTTTCTGGAACTGCTGCGATTACCCGAGGGTCGCCTTGATGCGCAACGGGTGAGCGCCCTGCTGGATATCCCGGTACTGCGGGCTCGTTTTGCGCTCGCCGAGGTCGACCTCGAACAGGTCATGCAGTGGATACGGGAGCTGGGTATCCGCTGGGGGGCCGATGCCGACTCGCTGGCGGCGATGGATCTACCCATCAGTGGCACTCACACCTGGCGCGCTGCGACCGACCGGCTGTTGCTGGGTTTTGCGCTAGGCGATAGCGATGAACCGGTTGCCGGCTGCATGCCGGCTCCGCCGGGTGATGCCACGCTGGCACAGGTGGTCGGGCGCTGGCGCTCTTTCCTCGAACAGCTAATCGGCCTGCACGAGACATTGTCTGGCACATACCCACTGTCGCGATGGGTGTCGTTGTTCAATCAGGTGTTGGATCGATTTTTTCTTCCCGGCCCCGAGGAAACTGATAACCTGGTGCGACTGCGTCAGCAATTGGCCGCACTGGCCGGTGACGGGGCAATTGCAAACTTTAATGAGCCGCTGATACTGCCGGCGGTACGTGATGCGCTGGAGGCGCGCCTGCGTGGCGCCAGCGGCGGGCGCTTTATGAGCGGTGGCGCCACCTTTGCCACGCTGGCTCATGGTCGCTGCCTGCCGGCGAAACTGCTGTGCCTGGTGGGCATGAACAGCGAGGATTTCCCCGGGCGCGACAGTAGTTATGGCCTGGACCAGATGGTTGCCCAGCCCCGCTCTGGAGACCGGCGCCGGCGCGACGAAGACCGCCATGCTTTTTTGGAGGCCATGAGCTGCGCGCGTTCGGGTTTGTACATCAGCTACAGTGGCGCCAGCGCGCGGGACGATAGCGTGCAGCCGCCCTCGGTGGTAGTCAGTGAACTGCTCGAGCAGGTCGATGCCTTATCTGAAGAGGGCGCTTTGTCCCAAGCGCTGACGATCCGTCATCCGCTTCAGCCATTTAGCCGGCGTTACTTCAGCGCCGAGCCGGCTTTGTTCAGTTATGCGTGTGAGATGGTCCCGCCGGGCGGTTTGCGTCGGCCCAACACCACACCTTTGTTTGATGGGCCTCTCGCACCGCCGCTACCGGGCGAGCTATCGCTGGATGGCCTGGTCGACTTTCTGGCTAATCCGGCACGCGCCCTGTTGCGAGGCCGTCTTAATGTGGTGCTCGAGCCAGGTGCAGGCCAGCTGCCCACGCGCGAGCCGATGCAGCTGGACGGACGATCACGCCGGGCGGTGGCGCGGGCAGCACTGGAGGCACAACTGCAGGGTATGGGCGAGGCCGAGCTCGCAGAGCGTGTCCGGCTAGGCGGTCAGTTACCCCCGGGGACGCCCGGCGAATTGGCCATGAGTGAGCTGTGGTGTCAGGCCACGCCGGTTGCCACACTGCTGGAGCCCCTGCTGACGTCGCAGGCGCTTTCGCCCCTGTCAGTCAACGTGATGGTGGGGGATTGGCAACTGACCGGCGCGCTGGAAAATGTTGGCCGGTCTGGCCAGATTCTCTGGTCGGTTGAATCGCCAAGCTCCTGGGTGATGCTACGGGCCTGGTGCGCACACCTGTTGCTGAATATGGCAACAGACGCGCCATCACACCATACCCGTCTTGTCAGCCCCAACGGGGTCGCTACCTTTGCTCCCGAGCACGATCCCGGTCAGTC
>MPLY02178956.1_pt1 | contig 10128 bp, 9 predicted proteins | sample 1617301 | NCBI WGS metagenome assembly MPLY02 (sample SAMN05944805, study PRJNA350692) | marine metagenome | biome: marine; feature: ODZ; material: water; isolation source: 140 m water sample filtered on 0.2 um supor filter | place: Pacific Ocean | collected 2012-04-08 | depth 140m m
GCGGCTGCGGGGGAGCCCTATTTCCTCTTCCTCCCCACCTACCACGCCCCCACGCCCTCCGGCTGATATGAACAATACCGCGATGGATCGCCGGAGCGGGGCCTACTCTCGGAGCCGCGCATCGCGGAACTGCGCGCCCTGAACATCGAAGCGCCCGACCGAGCAGCGCTGCCCCGCGGGCTGCGCGCGGAGTGCACGCTCTACAACCTGCTCGCTGAAAGCTGGCGCGACTCGCTTGGCTGCGGCGATGAGAGCTACTCGGCCTACACCGATTCGCCGCACCTCGCAGCGGATCGTGCGGCAATGCTTGCGGGCTATCAGCACCGAATTCGCGAGATCGATGCTTTCGTTGGAACTCTGCGGGAGACGCTCGAGAGCCTCGGCGAATGGGACGACACGTTGCTGATCCTCACCGCGGATCACGGTGAGGCCTTCTTCGAATACGGCGGGCACCTCCACGATTACCTGCCGTGGGAGGAGGTACTCTGGGTGCCGCTGGTCATCTCCTACCCGGAACTCCTCAGAACGGTAGCGGGTCGCGAAGTGCAGGGCCTCGCCGGGCACGCCGACCTGATGCGCAGCCTGCTCGTGCTGGCTGGGGTCGAGGCCCCGACGCAGGGTTCTGGGATCGACCTCTCGCCAGTGATCCTCGCGGAGGCAGAGCTGCCGAAGGACCGGGAACTCTTCCCGGCGATTCTGCGCGCCCCTCACCTGCCCCAACAACCTCTGCGGCGCGTCGCACTGCGTGAGCCGCTCCAGTACGTAGAGGGGCACCCGGAGTTCGGGGACGACGAAGGCCTGCTCCTCGACCTGGCGGCACGCGATGGCCTCAATCGACGGGCGGAACGGCCGGAGGACGTCGCAGCGCTGCGCGCCGCCATCGCGCGGCATCGGGCTGGTCTCGAGCCGGCGATGCCGCTCGACTTCCGCACGGGCGAGCGCTGGGTCGAGAGCGACGCGCCGCCGGGCGAAGAGCCCAGCGACGACCAGCGCGAGCGGCTGCGCGGACTCGGCTACCTGCGCTAGTCCGAGTCCGACATGAGAAACTCGCACCGGTGTGGCCCCGCGTGCAGGCAGCGGGGCAACTGCGGGTCGCACCAGTCCCACAGATACGACTGGACGCAGTCGACGGGGATGGGCTCGTCGTGCCAGCCGCAGGGTGTTGTGAACGCTCCGAGCGCTTGGAGGGCGAAGCCGATCTCGGCACATCTGTCGAAATCCGTGCGAAGAACCGGGCGCAACTCCAACAGCGGCCGGCGGTGATATCGACGTAGCAGAATCCTCGTGCCGCCACTGCCCCGCGGAGATGAAACTCCCGTGGGTCGCTGCAGCCTACGACCCTCCCCACCCCATCAAGGGCCGCATCCACAGAGGCAGCGCCCTTGACGTCCATACTCACCCAGTTTGCATGCTCTCCCAGCGACGCGGCCGTCTGGCGCACCTTCTGCTCATTCCTCCCTGCTACCCGGATATTCGGATACCCCGCTACAACCAGTTCAATATCCAGGAATGCTCCAACATCTCCACTGCCCCTAACAATCAGAAGGACCACGTTCGTGTCTCTACTGGCTCGTCGCCAGTATCTCCTCAAAACCGGGTAGAGCGCCCTTCGAGAATAGGTGTGAAATTACAGATCCAGTCGGACACCCTGTCCTGATGATGGCAGAGGATGGCCAAGGGGGTTGGATGACGGAAGATCAAAGAGACATCAGACGTAAGAAGCGAGTCCTCGAATACGCGGAGAAGATTGGCAACATCAAGACGACTTGCCACTGCTAAATTCTGAGGGAGAAGCAAGTTGACCAACAACGTCAGACTGGAGGCCTAATATCACACTCGAACTCGGCTGGTTCGAAGAACAAGCTATGAGCATAGGAAGTTCAAGCTGCGTTTTCGCCAGGGCCTATGCGTGGCAGCCTTAGCTAACCTTTGCACTTAACAGCGGAGATCAGAGCATGGCGCCGTACGCGAAAGGTCAGAGCGGCAACCCGGCCGGGCGGCGCCCCGGTCTGGTTTGAGCGCCCGTACCGGGGCCTCTTTCCCTCGCCCGCCGCTATTCGACAGAATATCTACTTATCGGATCCAAACAGAACACAGCTTGAACTTCCTATCTGCAGCCGCCGAAGGACCGCTCGATGCCGTGCCGCAGCGCGAAGCTTACGCGCCTTCTCCGCATCGCGGCTGGCGACGGCATCGACAAGAGCGCTGGGATTCCGGCGGGCAGGTTCGAGCAGCGCCGCCGGGGAGATGCGGTCCGCGCCGAGGATGCCCAGGCGAAGTGGAGATTCCTCCATCCGATCCATTGTCCGCGAGCAACCGCCGGGGGTGGAAACACGCTTCTCGGATACCTGTTCTCGCGCACCGGAGCTAGGCGGCCGGTCGCTGCCGTGCCACGTGGACGAGCAAGCTGAAGAGCCCAGCCCCCGTCGCGAGAAGCGATGCCCCCAGCACGCGGGCGGGGCCGTCGCCGCCCAGGCCGATGGCGCCGATGCCGACGAAGAGCGTCAGCACGTGCAGCCCGTAGCTCCGGCGCACCCAGCGATCCGGCAGCAGACTCCGGGCCGCGGGCACGCGCTGCCGGCCCACCAGGGGCGCGAAGCGATGGAACCAGACGAGAAAGGGCACGATGCGCGTCAGCATGCCGTGGACGACCATGCCCGCCCAGCCCCAAAGCGCCAGCCAGCCAAAGAGGAGTCCCCAGCGCGGATCCGATGCGAGCGAGGCCGCCCCGGCGCATAGCGCCACCGCGGGCGCAACGAGCAACCCGCTGCGCCAGAAGAGCAGGCTGCCATCCGAGCGGCGGCGGCGGCGTGACGCAAGGCTGCGCAGACTCGCCAGCGGGTGGAGCCCCCAGACCGCCACGAGTGCCGGGAGCGCGCCCAGCGCCGCGAGTTGTTGGCTGCGGCCACCCGCACCGCCCAAGCTCCCGAAGCCATCGACCAGGAGCACGACCAGCGGCAGCGCTACGCCCGCCCCGATGAGCCAGGGGATCGCGAGCTTGTAAATGCGGGGAACCGGCGCTGCCAGATAGAACATCGGAAGCACCTGCCACGAGACGGCTGAGAGGAGTCCGCCCACCCAGCCCAGAAGCGCCACCGAGAGGTGTACCTGGGTCCAGAGGGGACGCGGACCGGGAAAACCCAGGCCGCCGTGCCCGAACGCCATCAGGATCCCCAGGACCGCGGCGATGCCGAAGCAAGTCACCGCCAGCAGCATGCCGAGCACCGTCTGGTTGCGGGTGGGTGCGCGGTGGAGGGCCGTGCCCACCGGAATCAGGAAGAGGAGCAGCGCGACACCGAGTGGACCGATGGCGAACGCCACCAGCCCCGCGCTGACGCTGGCCGTTCCCCAGCACAGGCACACCACCCCCAGCACGAAGAGCGGATGTACGGCGTAGGCAAGGCGCACCCGAGGCACCGGACTGCCCGCCACCACGGCGGTCATCTGGTAAAGGGCCCCCATCATCACCATGGCCAGGAGCCCGAGGGTGCCCAAATGCGTCAGGCTCAGGGTGAGGGGCGCCCAACTCGTCGTCAGCGCTCCGCTGCCGCCGATCAGCAGCAGCAGCCCCGCCCCGACCACAGCGATCGGCGCGCTGAGGAAAAAGGAGAGGGGAATGGCGAGCGGCGGCGCCTGCTCCAGGTGGAGGCCCTCGGTGTGCATCGTCATGCGGGCCTTCGCACGTGGACCAGACCGGTTCCGTCCGGCTCCTCGATGGCCTCGAAGGCAAGGCCGCGCCGGGCCAGCAGTACGAGAAGCGGATGCGGGTAGCAGGGTGTGCGGGCGATGAGCGCCCCACCGGCGGCCAACTCCGCCGCCGCCGCGAGAATGCAGTTCAGCGGCTCGGGGGCCTCGAGATCGCGTAGGTCGAGGATCTCCGGCGAAGCCCGAGCGGATCGCACCTCGAGGCGCGTGCCGCCGCGGTCGGTGGCCTCGCTGCGGGCCTCCAGGCCCCTCGCTTCGAGCGCCGGCCCCAGCGCCGCTGGATCGCAGGCCACCGTCGCCTTCAAGACGCCGTCGGGTGACAACGAGGAGACTCCTTCCAGCAGCGCCCGAAACACGCCGGCGGCGTCATCCCCGAGCGCCGCAAGGTCCAGGTCGACGATCGCCCCGCCGCCGACGGCGGCCGTGCCCTCACCCACTGGCACTCATGCCCCTTGCGTCGATAAGCTCGACAGCCACTCAGGAGATCTCCGATGACCCCTACCGAGACCGGCTTGCGCGAATACTTTACCCAGGACCACCGGAACTGCGACTCGCTCTGGGTCGGGGTGGAATCGGCCGCCGACGCCGGCAAGGCCGAGCAGGTGCGCGACGCCTGGCGGCGCTTCACCGGCGCCATGCGCCACCACCTGGCCATGGAGGAAGAGGTCCTCTTCCCCGCCTTCGAGTCGGCTACCGGCATGCACGACGGCGGACCCACTTTCGTGATGCGGTCCGAGCACGAGCAGATGCGCGGGCTGCTCGACCAGATGGACGCTGCGGTGGAGCGCGGCGACCACGGCGAACTCCTCGACCAGGGCGACACCCTCCTGATGCTGATCCAGCAACACGGCCAGAAGGAGGAGGGCGTCCTCTACCCCATGGCCGAAAAGCACCTGGCACCGCAGTGGGCCGAGCTGCGCGCACGCCTGGAGCCACTGGCGGGCTGATCCCGGCCAATGAAAGTCCGCGCCATCTCCCGCCCAAACGCATACAGCGTGAACTACCCAGGACGAGAGATCGAGACGCAAGGCTTAGTTCATTTCGATCCATCTCCCGCCCAAACGCACACAGCGTGGACTACCCAGGACGAGAGATCGAGACGCAAGGCTTAGTTGATTTCGATCCATCTCCCGCCCAAACGCATACAGCGTGGACTACCCAGGACGAGAGATCGAGACGCAAGGCTTAGTTGATTTCGATCTCTCGGCTACCCTCCGGTAGTCGGATTAGCATGCCGTCCTCACCCACAACGACGGCAACATCTTCCGGATCAATGTCGCGTGTAAATAGCCAGCTCCGCAGCAGTCCTGGAACAGGCGGTACCAGGTGAGTGAAGACCACCGTGTCGACACCGGCCTGATTCGCTGATTGAACGGCTTCGCTTGGGCTCGTGTGATAGTCGATCACGTCGCCCGACAATTTCTGCAAGCGCGGCTGGTCGGCTTCGCCCAGGACATCGCTCATGCGACCGACTAGCTCTTTGAGGAGCACCTCGTGGATCAGCAGGTCGGCACCCCGGGCGTTGAGTTCGAGATTGGTCGACTGATCCGTGTCACCGCTGATCACCACCGATCGGCCCTTGAAGTCAAAGCGATAACCGACAGCTGGCTCCACGGGTCGGTGGTCAACAGCGAACGCCGTCACGACCAGTCCCTTTCGCTCGAGGATGGTCTTGCCGGGGCCATCAACCGCCGACACGGTGTGTGGCCGCCACTCGGTTGCGGCGACCGCGAGATTGTCGGTGCCGTGATGAGCGATCCGGTAGGCATCATCCTGGCGGTAGGCTTGTTTGAAGCCGGTGACGACCCGATCGACTCCGGGCGGGCCGTAGACATCCAGGGGCTGATCGCGGCCGGCCACCCAGCTCTGCATGGCCCATTCACCCAGTTCTCCGATGTGGTCGGAATGAAAGTGCGTCAGAAAAACGCCGCCGAGTGCCGCGGTGGGCATGCCGGCGATCTGGGCCACCTCCTGCGAACCCGGTCCCACATCGACCACGTAGATCTGACCGCCCGCAATCACCAGCGTACAGGCCGCAGCCGTACTCGCATCCGGAAGCGGCGCTCCCGTTCCGCAGAGAAACACGTTTAGCGCGTCGTCCTCGAGCAGATCGGTCCGAACTGATTCGGTGCGCTGCTTGATACCCCGCTGCATCATTCCGTCGACAAGGCGATCACATCCCACGACGAAAAAGAGCGCCAGCAAAAAGCCGATGCGACTCACCACAGCGATACGACTCCGATGCTTCATGAGGCTCTGCTCCCTCGGCTGAAGGACTCTTTGGTTTGATTCAGCGACCCGCGATCTGAGTGGACAAACGCAGGCACTCCGGCCGGCTCAGTTGGACCAGTATATATACTCGTCTTCCGGTGCATCGGGAAAACTCAAATCCTTGTCGAGATTGACCGAAAACGAGGCCTGTGCAGCCCAAGCGGGCGGCGGTTGTTCGGCATTGTGGGCAGCCAGTGCCGCCTGCAACTCGGCAAATTTGTCGGGTCGCTCCGCGGCCAGATCGTGTTGCTCGTTTGGATCAGTATTCAAATCAAAGAGCCAAGCCCGACCAGGTGGATCGCTGACGTTGAGTTTCCAACCGTTGACGAGGGCCGACTGCGACGTGCCACTGCGCCAGAAAAGAGCCTCGTGGGGAACCCCGTCAGCCTCGCCCCGGACAAAGGGAAGTAGATCGACCCCGTCCATCTTGCGATCGGTCGGCAGCGGAGCGTCCGCGGCGGCCGCCACCGTCGCATAGAGGTCGAAGTGATGCACAGGGGCATCCAGTGCGCTGCCCGCCGGAATGCGTGCTGGCCACTTGGCGAAGAAGGGCACGTGAATACCGCCCTCAAAGAGCGTGATTTTCCAGCCGCGGAAGGGATCGTTCACATCGGGTAGGCCGATATAGCCCGCCCCTCCATTATCCGACGTGAACAACACGAGCGTGTCGTTTTCCAGACCATTGCGCTCGAGGGCCTCCAGCACGCGGCCCACGCCCCGGTCGAGCGCCAGAATCATGGCCGCGTAGACCCGCTCTCGATGATTCTCGATATGGGACAACGCGTCGTAATCCGCACGCGTCGCCTGAAGGGGCGTATGCGGTGCCCAATGCGCCAAGTAAAGAAAGAAGGGGCGATCCTTGTTGGCATCGATGAATTTGACGGCCTCGTCGGTGTAATAGTCGGTCAGATAGCCGGCCGGCTCGAAAGCCTCGCCCTCGTTGAACGAAGCCGCATAGCGCATTCCCGCCCACAGGAATCGATCGATCGGATCGAAGTCCTGCTTCGAGTTGACAACATCCGGGGAGTCTTCGGGCAGATAAAGGCCACTCGCCATCAGTAGGCTCTCGTCGAAGCCCTGCTCGTGGGGCGCCATGCCGCCCGCTCGCCCGAGATGCCATTTTCCGATGTGTCCGGTTTGATAGCCCTGCTCGGCCAGCAGCTCGGCAATGGTGATCTCCGAGGGCGGCATTCCCATTTCCTCGAATGGAATGGTTTCGACGTCTTCGTTCATGATCGGGGGGCGCAGCCGCTCGTTGGTCCCGCCTCCGAGATGGGGAACGATGCTCATCATGCCAGGCGGTGTCGGTGTAAACTCGAAGCCAAAGCGGGTGCCGTAGCGACCCGACATGATCGCAGCCCGCGAAGGTGCACAGGTGCCATTGGCCGCGTAGCCATTCGTAAAATTGACCCCTTCCGCCGCGATCGAATCAATATGCGGCGTCGGTACGGTGCCACCCGCCACACCGCCCCCGCCAAACGTCAGGTCGTTCCAGCCGAGATCGTCGGCCAGGATCAGTACGATGTTGGGGGGCCGTTCGGCCGGTGGGCGTCCCTGCGGGTCGCTGCCCACGGTCCACTCCACCACCTCATTGGGCCCCACCACCATACGCGCCTTCGCCAACTGACGAATGAACGCGAGCGCAATCTCCGCCCGGTTGAGATAGGTCACTCCGGCCAGGAGTCCGAAAACCACGACCCCCCCGACCGCCCACTTTGCGCCCTTGCTCATCACTCGCCCTCGGCCCTGGATCCGCCTATAATATTGTCACTTGGAGTGACGATACAGGATTTCTGGATGTCCACAACAGACGGACGACACGCCCGTTCCAAGCGCACTCGAGCGGCGGTCGCCGAAGCCATGCTGAATTGTCTCGGGGCCGGCGTGCTCCGCCCATCAGCCAAAGAGGTGGCCGAGCAGGCGAACGTCTCGACTCGAGCCGTCTTCCGCCACTTCGAAAACATGGAGGCTCTGCTCGAGATCGCCTCCGAGTTGCAGATCGAGCGCGTGATGCACGATCTGCCCCCTCTCGTGCACCACGGCGTCCTGGGCAAACGAATCGAAGCCCTCGTGAGCCGGACCACGCGTGGCTACGAGTTGGCTGCACCGGTCCGACGCGCCACGCTCCTGTGGGTGCACGACTCCAAAGTGGTCCGCGATCGGCATCGCTGGGTGCGAGCCCAGGTGCGAAAGCAGGTCCGACGGGTCTTCCGCCCTGAACTCGAAGCGCTGGCTAAACTCCACCGGCGCGATCGCATCGAAGCCCTTTCCGGGCTGCTATCAGCCGCGTACTGGGATGAGCTCAGAACACATCAGCGGCTCTCCGAGCCAACCGCCCGCCGCGTGCTCGAAGAAACAATTCGCTCTCTCCTCGTGCCCTGAGCCGTCTCCGGGCCCATCACCGCAGATCGTCGAGGGTTGGTACGGCCTGCGGCTGCGGCCAGCTGAAGCGTAGCGGAGGCCGGATTCAGCCAGGTGATCGCTTCGAGGGCCCGCCCAGATTCTCTCGGCGCCTCGCCGCCCGCCTCTGACCCCTCGCCCGCCTCTATTTGCCAGAATGTCTACTTACCGGACCCAAGGAAAACGCAGCTTGAACTTCCTATGCTCCGGCTCGCCCTCCGAGATCTTCGACGAGTTCGCGTCGCTCACGCACGCCTGCCATACGTTCACGTCCGACCGGCTCGGCTCGACCGGCAAGCTGTGGCCGCACCCGGACTCCGAACGCGACGACGGATCCGTCGTACTGTTCGAGCAGGGTTTCCCGACGCCGAATGGCCGTGCAAAGTTCGTACCGGCCGACTGGACGGCAGCACCCGAGCTGCCGGACGAGGCCTGCCCGCTCGTGCTCAACACGGGTCGCCTGCTCGAGCACTGGCATATGGGCTCGATGACGTGCCGTGCGAAGGTGCTCGACGCAATCGAGCCCGAGGCCCTCATCCACGTGCACCCCGACGACGCCAGGGATCGCGGGATCGCCGAAGGGGACGAGGTCCGGATCGCCAGCCGGTGCGGTCGCGTCACCTGCAGGGCGCACCTCTCCTGGCGCGACCAGCGTGGTGCTGCGTTCCTGCCCTTCCACTTTCACAAGGCCGCCGCCGCCCTGCTGACGATCGACGAACTCGACTCCGACGGTAAGATCCCCGAGTTCAAATTCTGCACGATCGAGATCGAGCGCTGGCCCGGGCCGGAACTGCAGACGAACCCGTCGAGGGCCGAGTGACTCGAAGACATCCCTGTCCCATCGTCTTTCGCACGCGCGGGCCGGGATTCCACTTCTTCGGCTACTACGACAAGTCACCACTGGACCGCGCGGGCCGTCGTCTCCTGACACTACACGGCCGATTCCCCTCCAACCGCATGTTCAGTGTCGACGATATCGTGGAGGTGGGCTTCTGGTCGCTCGGGGATGCCGAGTACCATCGGATTGCCGATACCCGTGCTTTCAACTGGCAGCAGGGTTCGCAGCTCCAGTGGCTCGGGCCCGACTTCGACAGTCGCATCATCTTCAACGATCGGGACGGAGATCGTTTCATCTCGCGCGTGGTGAACGTGGCGGATGGCTCGGAAGAGACGCTCCCGTTCGCTGTGTACACGGTGCATCCCGCCGCTACGTCGGCGATCTGCATCAACTACGAGCGGCTGTACTTCCCACGCCTTGGCTATTCCTATCAGGGCATCGCGAATGAGAAGTGGAATCGCCCGCTGGTCGAGGGCGATGGCCTCTTTCGGTTGGACCTGGCGAGCGGCGCCGTGGAGCTCGTGGTGGAGACCGAGCAGATGGTCGGGCGCAATCCCGTCTCGTCGATGGAGGGCGCGTGTCACTATCTCGAGCACGCGATGTTCAATCCAGACGGTAGCCGCTTCGCCTTCCTGCACCGCTGGCTGCTACCCGATGGCGGGATCTACGGCCGCCTCTACACCGCCGACGAGTGGGGCCGGGATATCCGCTGCCTCCACGACGTGGGGTACATCTCGCATTTCGGCTGGCGGGGAAGCGGCGAGCTGACCGCATGGGGACGACCGAAGTCGACCGTGTCCGATCTCCGTCGCAGCCGCTGGATCTCCCGCTACGTGATCAAACCGCTGCTGCCTCTCTACCACCAGATCTTCACCGCGCAGTCCAGCGCTCGGCGTCGGCTGTTGCGCGACACC
>MPLY02049604.1_pt1 | contig 10127 bp, 9 predicted proteins | sample 1617301 | NCBI WGS metagenome assembly MPLY02 (sample SAMN05944805, study PRJNA350692) | marine metagenome | biome: marine; feature: ODZ; material: water; isolation source: 140 m water sample filtered on 0.2 um supor filter | place: Pacific Ocean | collected 2012-04-08 | depth 140m m
AACATAAAGCACCGGCTTCACCTTCTTGCCCTGATAGTCCTTCTCCGCGCTCTGAAGCTGACGGCGAGCCGGATTGTTCTTGGTGGCCATAACTTCGCTGTCTCCTTGGGCTGAGCGTGGTGTTTAGCGCCAACGGCATAGGAAGGTCAACCTTCGGCCACGTGGACTTCGCGACCAGGAATGGCTATCTAATAGGGAATTCAGCGACAATGTGAGGCCTTGCCCCATGCGCCCCCTGGTCATATCCACTGCAAAGCGCCGACGCCACGCGTTGCGGACGGTGGCGGCCATGTTCGCCGTTGTGCTCCTGGCCACCGCTTGTGCCAACACCGGCGGCAACGGCCGGGGAAATACGGCGGACGAGGCGAATATTGACGCGGCGCTCGCGCCTGCAACAGACAACGGTGATCTGCCAGCAGTAACCTCCGGTCTCGGCAGCTATCTCGCGGCACGGTATGCGCGACACAACAATGACAGCGCTGCCATCGCCCACTACATCGGCCGGGTCTTGGCCGACGACCCTGCCAATCCGGAGCTGCTGTCGCAAGCGCTTTCGGCATCACTGTCGGAACGCGACATGCTGGGCGCTGTGGACTATGCGGTGCGCCTGCAGGAAGTGGATGAAGAAACGCGAGTTGCCGGCATTGTTCTGGCGGTAGACGCCATCGGCAAGGACGACGCCGCTGCCGCCCTCGGCCATCTGCAGGCCGCGCCCAAGACCGGGCTAAATAAATATCTCATCCCGCTGCTGACCGCATGGTCTCTGGTCGACTCCGACGCAGGCGAACCCATGACAGCGCTGGCAGAGCTCGGCAGGACCTCCGCCTTCGCCAGCACCCGCGATTTTCACATCGGGCTGATCGGTGATGTCCTTGGCAACCAGCAAGAGGCGGAGACCGGTTATGCTGGCGCGCTCAGCGCGCTTCACGGTGGCTCGCTACGTGTGGTGCTGGCCGCGGCTGGCTTCTACCAGCGTTCCGGGCGAAACGACGAGGCGCGCGCAATCTACGATTCCTATGTCGACCAGAACCCGGACACGACATTCCTCGATAAGGCCTACAGCACGCTCGTGACCGGCGAGGCCCCGGCATTGCTGGTGGCTGACAGCGCGGAAGGCTACGCCGAGGTCTTCTACGGCATTGCCACCTCGTTGTTTCAGGAAAACGCCGTCGCAGCGGCGACAACCTATGTCCAGATGGCGCTCTATCTGCGCCCCGACATGGATGCGGGGTTGATGCTGCTTGGCGTTATCATGGCCTCCGCCGAGCGCTATGAGGAGGCGGTCGAAGCCTACACAGCGCCGACGGAGGGCGACGCCTTGACCTGGCATCTGCGCCTGAGCGCCGCCGGCGCCCTGGCGGAGCTAGAGCGCATCGACGAGGCGGCCGAGCTTTTGCGCCGCATGGCGCTAGAGCGTCCGGAGCGCGCCGAGCCGCTGATCACCCTGGGCGACATGATGCGCAGCCGCAGCCGTTGGGAGGACGCGGTCGAGGCCTATGACGCGGCCTTGGCACGCATTCCAACCCTCGACCAGCGACACTGGACATTGCTGTATGCCCGCGGCATCGCACTGGAGCGCTCCAAGCAATGGCCGCGCGCCGAGGCCGATTTTCTCCAAGCGCTCAAGCTCGAGCCAAACCAGCCTTTGGTGCTCAACTACCTTGGCTATAGTTGGGTCGAGAAAGGCCTTAACCTCGACCATGCCAAGACGATGATCGAGACCGCCGTCGAGCAAAGGCCCGACGACGGCTATATCGTCGACAGCCTGGGCTGGGTGCTATATCAGCTCGGCGATTTCGAGGGCGCCGCCGAGCATTTGCAACGCGCGGCCGAACTGCGGCCCTCCGATCCGGTGATTATCGATCATTACGCGGACGGCCTCTGGCGCGTCGGACGGCGCGAGGAAGCGCGCTTTCAATGGCGCCGCGCGTTATCTTTCGGGCCAGATGACGATATCGCCGATAGCTTGCGCCACAAGATCGCCAACGGCCTTGAACCGTTGCCGCTGCAGGGCGACAAGCCCGAGGACCTGTAGCTCTGACGCACCGCTTCAGCGAGCCAGCCCCGGCCAAGATCAACCTGTATCTACACGTTACCGGCCGTCGCGACGATGGCTACCACCGGCTCGACAGCTTGGTGGTATTCACAGAACTCGGCGATCGGCTGAACGCCGTGGCGGCGGACTACCTCTCGCTAACCGTCGCCGGCCCTTACGCCACCGCCCTCAATGAGACCGCAGCCGAGGACAATCTGGTGCTGCGCGCGGCGCGCGCCCTGGCTGAAGTTGCCGGAGTCACGCCCCGTGCCGCCATCACCCTAGAAAAGCACTTGCCCGTCGCGGCCGGCATCGGCGGCGGCTCGGCCGGTGCGGCGGCGGCCCTGCGCCTGTTGTCGCGCCTTTGGCAAGTGACGCTAACCGATGACGACATGCACACTATCGCAGCCGAACTCGGGGCCGACGTGCCGGCCTGTTTACGCTCGCGTGCCGTGAGTCTCAGCGGCGTCGGCGAGCAGCTGACACCCCTTACCGCGGCGTTGCCTCGCTGCGCGTTGCTATTGGTGAACCCGCGTGTGCCGCTCTCGACGCCAGCGGTCTTCGCCGCCCGCAATAACCCCTTTTCAGCCCCTGCCCCGCTCACGGAAATACCGCGAGACGTTGCCGGCCTTGCCGCGGCACTCAAGCAACGTCGCAACGATCTTGAAACACCCGCCCGCCAACTCGCGCCGGTCATCGGCGAGGTTCTGGCCGCCATCAACGCAACAGCCGACTGTCTGCTCGCGCGCATATCTGGCAGCGGTGCAACATGCTTCGGATTATTCGCAACGCTCGAAAAGGCACGAGCGGCCGAACACGACCTCAGCGCACGATATCCGGAATGGTGGAGTGCCACGCCTGCACTCTTTAGTTGGTGACAATTTTCGATTATAGGCTTGGCCTCAATAGCCGAGCGCGCAACCGTCTTTGCGAGGCTCGGAGCCTGCTGTGAGTACGCTCGAGTCCCAGTCGATAGTGATGGCCTGGCCACCACCGACTGGAAAATCTACTTCCACGATCTCGTGACCGAAGTCGGCCAGCGCCTCGCGCACATCGTCCGGTACGCCGTGCTCGACCAGAAGCTCGCGGCCGATGGCGAAGACACGTGGAAAATCCAGCGCTTCCTGCGGGCTCATGCCGTAGTCAAGCATGTTGGTCAGCAGGTGCACGTGGCCGATCGGCTGATAGTGCCCACCCATGACGCCGAAAGGCATCATCACGCGACCATCCCGCATGGCCATACCGGGGATGATGGTGTGGAGCGGTCGCTTGCCGGGCGCGACGCAACAGGGGTGGCTCGGATCGATGACGAAGCCCGAGCCGCGATTGTGGAATGTGACGCCGGTTTTCTCGCTGACTAAGCCCGATCCCCAGGAGTGGAACAGGGAGTTGATGAAAGAGACCGCATTACGGTCAGCGTCCACCACACAGAGATAGACCGTATCGCCATGTGGCGCCGTGCCGGGCGGTGGCATATCCGTCAGCGCGCTATCGCGGCTGATCAACGCTCGCAGATCGTCGGCATAGGCGGCGGAGAGCAGATGCTCGACCGGCACCTTGGTGTGCTCCGGGTCGGCAAGCAGGGCGTCGCGATCACGATAAGCGAGACGCGCCGCCTCGGCCTCCAGGTGGAAGCGCTCGGCGCCAAGTGGATCGAGCGCCGCCATATCGAAGCCAGAGAGCATGTTGAGCATCATCAGAGCGACGACGCCCTGGCCGTTGGGCGGGCATTCGTAGATCGTCGTGCCACGGTAATCGGTCTTGATCGGCGTGACGTAATCGGCCCGCGCAGCGGCAAAATCGTCGAGGGTCTGTAAGCCGCCGTGGCTCTGCAACGAGGCCACCATGTCCTTGGCAACGGGGCCCTGGTAAAAGGCATCGCGCCCACCCTCGGCGATAGCGCTCAAGGTCTCAGCCAGCGCCGGCTGGCGGTGGACCTCGCCCGCCAACGGCGCTCGCCCATCAGGCAGGAAGACGCGGCGCGCAGCATCGGTCGCATCGAGCTTGTCGAACTGCTGCGCCCAGACCGCGGCGATGACCTCGTGCACCACATAACCGTCTCGGGCATGGGCGATGGCAGGCTGCAGAACCCGATTCAGACCCAGCCTACCATGGTCATCGGACAGGGTCTGCCAGGCCGCGATGGCCCCGGGAATCGAGACCGCATGGGGCGAGCGAAAGTCGATCTCGCTGATACCGTTGTCGCGATACCATTCGACCGTGGCTGCAGCCGGCGCACGCCCCGAGCCATTGAGCGCGATGACCTGGCCGTAGCCGCTCGGCACATAGAGCGCAAAGACGTCGCCGCCAATGCCCGTCGACTGCGGTTCGACCACGGCCAGCACGGCGGCCGCCGCGATCGCAGCATCGATGGCGTTGCCACCCTCGCGCAACATGTCGAGCGCTGCCAGTGTCGCCGCTGGGTGCGAGGTGGCGGCCATGCCGTTGCGGGCATGGACGTTCGAGCGTCCGGGCAGATGCAGATCGCGCATAGCAAGTCTCACTCACGAGTGTGTTGCGACCCGTCTAGAGCATTTCCGCGGGCTTTGGAACCGGGCCTTCGCAAGGCGCAAGCTTTTCTTCATAATCGCCACGGGAGAAAATCATATGAGACAACATGCGATGTTTGCCGCGGCCCTCGTAGCGGGTCTGGCGCTGGCCGGAGGCGGCCGGGCAGAGGAGGTGCTACGGGCGACGTCGATGTTGCCGCTTGGCACAGTCTACAGCCAGAGCTTCATCAGCTTTATCGAACGGGTGAATATGGAGGCCGCGGGCGTGGTGCGCATCAACCTGCTCGGCGGGCCTGAGGCGCTGCCGACGGCGGAGCAAGCGAATGCGGTGCGCAGCGGCATCGTCGATATGATCTACGGACCGTCCAGCTACTATCCAGGCGATGTGCCCGAGACCGACGCCTTCGTCGGCGGCAATGTCCCGCCGGCCGAACTGCGCGAGAACGGGGGCATGGCGCTGCTCAACGAGATCCACCAGCAAAAACTCAACGCCTATCTGCTCTCCCATCCGGAAGGCAGCCTCGGTTTCCACATCTACCTCACGCAGCTGCCCGTACTAGATGCGGCCGGGTTGCCCGATCTCGACGGCCTGCGCGTCCGCGGCGCACAACTCTATCGCGAATTTTTCATGGGCCTCGGCGCGACCTACGTCAGTATCAAGGTGCCGGAGGTCTATACCGCGCTCGAGCGTGGCACGGTGGCTGGTATCGGCTGGCCTTCCGTCGGCTTGATGGATCTCTCCTGGGACAACTTTCTGACCCACCGCATCGACCCGCACTACTTCCAGGGCGACATCGTCATTCTGGTCAATCTCGATCGCTGGAACGCCATGGACGAGATCGCACGCAACGCCTTGCGGGAACTCGGACTGGCCCATGAGCAGCGCTCCTACGCCGTGTTCACCGATCTGGGGCTGGAGGAAGATGCGGAGATGCAGCGGCGCGGTATCGAAGTGGTGACACTATCGGACGCGGCTGCCAAGAAATACCGCCGCCAAGCCTATGAAACCGCCTGGGCGCGGCTCAAGTCGCGCGACGACACCCACTACGAGGCGCTGCGTCGCCTGTTCTATCGCGAGGAGTGACCGCACATGCGTTCCAATCCGGTCAAAGAGAAGCTAGCCCGCGGTGAGACCGCGTTCGGTACCATGGTGTTTGAGTTTGCCAACCCCGGCACGGCCACGGTGCTGGCCGGCGCCGGCGCGGAATACGTGATTTACGACATGGAACACAGCGGCATCTCCGAAGAGGAGATCAAGCGCCAAATCGCCTATTGCCGCGGTCAGGACATCGTGCCGCTGGTGCGACCGCCCGACAAATCCTACGCTACCACGGCGCGCCTGCTCGATATCGGCACCATGGGCTTGGTGTACCAGATGGTCGAGAGCCGCGAGGAGGCGGAGACGATCGTCTCCTGGGCACGCTATCCGCCGCGCGGCGTGCGCGGCGCCATGTTCGGCGGCGCCCACGACGACTACAGCGGTGGCAATGTATCGGCCAAGATGGCGAGTGCGGAAGCACGCACCATGGTCATTGCCCTGATCGAGACTGTCAAAGGCGTCGAAGCGGTCGACAATATTCTGGCGGTGCGAGGAATCGATGCGGCCTATGTAGGCCATTACGACCTCTCGCTCACTATGGGTATTCCGGGCGAGTTCGACCATCCGGATTTCGACGCTGCCATCGGCAAAATCGTCGCCGCCTGCCGCAAACATAACAAGCCGGCGGGCTGCCTAGCCCCCAATGTGGAATGGGGCCGCGCCTGGATGGCGCGCGGCTTCCGCATGGTAGCCTATTCGATCGATATCGCGCTGCTCGGCGGTGCGCTGCAGGCGGGCATCGCCGGCCTCAAGGCCGAAGACTAACCACTGGGAGGATCAGATGGACACAGCCTATGACGAGATCAGCACGACCCTTGCCAACTATTTCGACGGCTTCTACGAGGGCGATATTGAGGCATTGAAAAGCATCTTCCACCCCGCCTGCCACCTTTACGCCGCAACCGATGGGGCCCTGCAAGACGATCCCATGGAGGCCGTTTATGCACGCGTTGCGGGGCGCGAGGCGCCAGCAAAATCAGGCCAGAAGCGTCAGGATTGCATTCTTTCGATCGACAAGTCGGGCGCCGAATCGGCGCTAGCGCGGGTGCAGATTGCCATCGGGGCGAAGCTGTTTACTGACTATCTCAGTCTGCTCAAGCTCGACGGCCGCTGGCAAATCATCTCCAAGACCTACACCTACATCCCCATCGCGGTCGAAGTGGAAGACGGCGTCGCAGCGGCGGCGGAATAGGCATGAGCGAGCCTCGTCTGCCCCTTGAAGGCATCTTCGTTCTCGATCTGACCCGCGCGCGGGCCGGACCCACGGCCGTGCGCCATTTAGCCGACTGGGGCGCCGACGTGATCAAGATCGAGGCACCCAGCGAGCCCGGCAACGAGGGGTTAGGCGGTGCCCGCGACGGGCCCGACTACCTTAACCTACACCGCAACAAGCGCGCCATGACCCTCGATCTGAAGAGCGGGGAGGGCAAGGAAATATTCCTCAAACTCGCTGATCGCGCCGACGTAGTGGTGGAAAATTTTCGCGCCCGCGTGAAGCACCGGCTCGGCATCGATTACGAGACGTTGAGCGCGCGCAACCCGCGCCTCATCTATGGCAGCATCTCCGGCTTCGGCCAGAGCGGACCCTACAAGGACCGCGCCGGAGTAGACCAAATCGCGCAAGGGTTGGGCGGCCTGATGTCGATTACCGGCCTGCCCGGCCAGGGGCCAGTGCGCGTCGGCATTCCCGTGGCTGATCTTTCGGCCGGCAATTATCTTGCCATGGGTATCCTGTTAGCGCTGTTCAACCGCGAGCATACTGGCCAGGGCCAGTGGGTACACACCTCGCTGCTGGAGGCGCAGATCGCCATGCTCGACTTCCAGGCCGCGCGCTGGCTGATCGACTCCGAAGTGCCGCCGCAAGCCGGGAATAACCACCCGACGGGCATCCCCATGGGCGTCTTCCCGACTGCCGACGGTGCCATCAACATCGCCGCCGCAGGCGATGTGCTGTGGCAACGCTTCCTCGGCGTCGTTGAAGCACCGGAGCTGGCCGACGACGAGCGCTTCATCAATGGCGATGCACGATCGAAGAACCGCCATACTCTCAACGACATGTTAGGCGAAATCACCGCGAAAAAGCCGAGTGCGTACTGGATAGAAGCCATGAACGCGGCGGGCGTGCCCTGTGGGCCTATCAACTGCATCGACGAGACTTTCGCCGATGCGCAGGTGCGTCACCTCGGTATCGCCGTGCCTATGAGTCACCCGGAGCACGGCAATATGCATGTGGTCGGTCAGGCAGTGCATCTAACCGGCACGCCACAGCCCGAGCAGGTGCGCCGACCCACCCCCAGCATGGGCGGCGACACCGATGCTATTCTTGCCGAACTTGGCTTCGACGACGCGGCGATTACCGATTTACGCACACAGAGAGTAATTTGATGGCGGAGATGCTGACCCTCGATACCGACCTCATGATTGCCCGCAAGGATGCCGGCATAGGCTGGATGATCTTCAACAATCCTGAGCGCCGCAACGCGCTCAAGCTGGAGATGTGGCAGGCGGTCTCCAAGATTATCGCCGATTTCGCCGCTGACGATACTGTGCGCACCGTTATCATGGCAGGTGCCGGCGACAAGGCCTTCGTCTCGGGCGCCGATATCTCCGAATTCGAGAAGCACCGTGACTCGGCAGAAGCAGAAGAGGAATACAACCGCGTCACCGCCACTGCCCAGGAGGCGCTCGGCAGATTGGAGAAACCGCTGGTGGCGATGATCCGCGGCTTTTGTGTCGGCGGTGGCCTAGCGGTCGCCTTGCAGGCCGACATCCGCATAGCCAGCGACGATTCGCAGTATGCCATCCCTGCCGCACGCCTCGGCCTCGGTTACGGCTTCACAGGCCTGCGCAAGCTCTCAACCCTGGTCGGCCCGGCCATGGCTAAGGAGATCCTCTTCACGGCGCGGCTCTTCTCTGCCGAGGAGGCCCTGCGCATGGGCCTGATCAACCGGCTGGTGTCGGCGCCGGACCTCAAAGCCACTGTGCGCCAGCTGGCAGAGGGCATCGCCGATAACGCGCCGCTTACCGTGCGCGCCGCCAAGGTGGCCATCGGTGAAGTGCTCAAGGATCCGGATAATCGTGACCTCGACGCCGTCGAACACCAGGTGCGCGCCTGCTTCGACAGCGAGGACTATACGGAAGGCCGCACCGCTTTCATGGAAAAGCGCCGGCCACAGTTCAAAGGGCGCTGAGGCGTCAATCTAGCTCGATCGGAGCGGAATCACGCGCGACAAAGTAATTGGGCCGCACAAAGATTTTGCCGTGATTACCGCAAGAACTGACATTGGCGATGGTGCTGGCGCCTTCGGTTCGTGTATGCGTAGGTGATGGTACATCTCAAGGTTTTTGCCATCGCCGCAGCGATCGGGCTCACAGCTTATGGCGGCGTACTGCTGTTGATCGCCTTGTTTCGGGTGCTGGGCCTGCAGGAATGATCCTGCGCGACGGGCCAGAGGACGCCCAGACCATCCTCGCGCTAGCCCATGGCGCCGGCGCTGGCATGGATACGCCCTTTATGGCCCAAATAGCCAAGGGACTGAGCACGGCTAACCTGCGCGTCACGCGCTTCGAGTTCCCTTACATGCAAAAACGCCGGGCCGAAGGCAGCCGCCGGCCGCCCGACCGCCAGCCGGTGCTGCTTGATTGCTGGCGGCAGGTGATAGCCGATTTGGGCCCGCGCGAGCACCTGGTGATCGGCGGCAAGTCCATGGGCGGGCGCATGGCGATCCTTATTGCGGACGAGGCGGGCGTTGCCGGGCTCGTTTGCCTTGGCTACCCGTTCCATCCCGCCGGCAAGCCGAAGCGCACGCGCACAGAGCACTTGGAACACCTGGCCACGCCGACGCTGATCCTGCAAGGCGAGCGCGATGCGCTCGGCAACCGCGCGGACGTCGAGGGCTATACGCTCTCACCCGCTATCGCCGTCCACTGGCTAGCGGACGGCAACCACGACCTCAAGCCGCGCAAGGCAAGCGGGCGGGACCACGAGCAGAATCTTGCCGAAGCGGTCGAGACCATGGTGGCGTTTGTCAAAGACCTGCGACCTTGAAGTTAGCGGCCTGATGGCGATCGAGGGCAGCGGTGTTGGAATCCTCGATCAGGCCCTCGAACAGGCGGCGCCAGTTGATCTCCGCCTTCAAGTTCAGAAAGACCGAGCCGAGGCGATAGCCGCGCGGTCGACAAAGACGAACTCGCGCCCCTATCCCAACGTCGTCGCTTATGCTGGCTCTGCCAGTTCACCTTCCAACTCATCAACGAGGCCGGCGATGACGTTGAGGCCCCGGCACCAGAAGGCGGGGTCACTCGCATCTAGCTCGAACGGCGCCAGCAGTTCTTTGTGCCGCAGGGTACCGCCAGCGCGCAGCATTGCTAGATAGCGATCGGAAAAGCACACCTCGGCGTCCTGGTAGACCGCGTAGAGCGCGTTCACCAGGCAATCGCCGAAGGCGTAGGCATAGACGTAGAACGGCGTGTGGATGAAGTG
>MPLY02138705.1_pt1 | contig 10124 bp, 8 predicted proteins | sample 1617301 | NCBI WGS metagenome assembly MPLY02 (sample SAMN05944805, study PRJNA350692) | marine metagenome | biome: marine; feature: ODZ; material: water; isolation source: 140 m water sample filtered on 0.2 um supor filter | place: Pacific Ocean | collected 2012-04-08 | depth 140m m
CCTTGTCAGTCGCCACGATCTGCTCAAGTAGTTTGGTTGCCTTGCCTAAACCAAGTACCAGTACGCCGCTCGCAAGCGGATCAAGTGTGCCCCCATGTCCCGTCTTGAGTCCGCCTGCTCGTCTTCGCACCACAGCGACAGCTCGCATGGATGAGGGGCCGACCGGCTTGTCTAGCACAAGGAATCCGGCCGCGGAGGGTGAAGTATGGCTCATGCGGAGAAGGGTAAGCCGCCTCCCTTGTCCGCGCGGTGCGATCCAACCTACAATCCTCCCTTCCAAGGGCAGGTGACCGAGCGGCTGAAGGTGCAGCACTGGAAATGCTGTGTACGATTTTTTCGTACCGTGGGTTCGAATCCCACCCTGTCCGTTGCGGCGTGAGCCGATGGCCTGCGTCGCAGTCGATTGCCCGTTTTCGCCTCTTGCCCGCTCCCCGCCCTGCTACCATGCGCCTTTGATCAAATGGACCAAACGGGCTGTAGCGCAGCTTGGTTAGCGCGTCTGACTGGGGGTCAGAAGGTCGGAGGTTCGAATCCTCTCAGCCCGATTGACGAGGCCGCCATCAGGCGGCCTTGTCGATCAGAGTGAGGCTGTGGCAGTGCCTGCGGTTCTCCGTCAGGTGTTGCTCGGGGAGCATCACACGTAACGGAGTTCAACGCGGGCGTTCCCCCTGGGTGGTATCTGATCCCTTCATTCCAATCAGCACAATCGCCATCCCAACCAGCAACATCACGTCGGCCCCGTTGAAGATCCAAGGCCATACTTCTGAATTCCCCCCCGGATTCCCCCCCGGCCATGCCAGCCCAAACGGCAACTCCCATCCCGGCAGCATGTGCAGGAAGTCCCGTACTCGTCCGAAGATCAGCCGGTCCCACAGATTTCCAAGTGCTCCTGCCAAGATCAGTGCGATGCCCACATGAAGCAGTCGTCTCCGTGCGTCCGTTCGCCATCCGAAGATCCAGACCGCTACGCCTACGGCGATGACACTGAAGCCAACGAAAAACCACCGCTGGTGGGCGCCGATGCCGAAGACGGCACCGCTGTTGAGGACGAGTCTGAAGTCGAGCAGATCGCCGGGCATCGCGTTCATGCCCCCGTGAGCCGGAATGGGGTTGTATCCGGTGTCCGAAATAGCCCGGTCGCGGTCGATCTGAATCGGGTGGCCGGCCACATTCGCAAAGGCCCACCGTTTCGATCCGATATCAATCGCCAAGCCGCCTCCCGCGACGATGATCAGCAGCAGCCAAGCGGCGACCGATGTGCGGGCAGGGCGTGGAGGTCTCGTCTGCTCAGCCGATTTGGCTTGAGACATCAGCGGCGGCGTCCGGTTCGCTCATTCTCTCTGGCTGTATCGATGGTCCAACGCGCCCACGGCTTGGCTTTGAGCCTCGCCTTGCGAATGGCCTTGCCAGATCGCTCGCAGATGCCGTAACTCCCTTCGGCGATGCGTTGGAGAGCCGCGTCGATTTCCATGATCCGTTCTCGTTCCGATGCCGAGATGCCGAGTTTGAGATCTTGCTCATAAGCGTCCGACCCGACATCTGCCATGTGAATGGGCATATTCGAGGACTCGCCGGTGTCCGATCGCAACGCTTCAGTTTCCATGGAGTCCAGCGCGGCGAGTACTTCCCGCCGTTTCTGCAGCAGCAGATCTCGGAATGTATCCAGATCTTCGGGCTTCAACCTTGACTTGGCTCGCTTGGGAGCCTTGGCGGCTTTCGCAGTGGTGGCCTTTGTGGCGGTCTTCTTGCGGCTGGAGATCTGGTCCCGATCGATGGCGATGCGACGAACCCGCCGTCCGTTGATGATGATGTAGCCGTCCTTGTCGGCGTCGCCAACGGCGGCGGCTTCGAGGACGGTGCGGCGTCTGCCGCGTCGAGGAGTGGTGGGAGCTGCTGCTTTGGTGGCGGTCTTCTTGGCGACCGCCTTCTTGGTCGCTGATTTCTTTGAAGTGGTCTTCTTCGCGGTGACCTTCTTCTTGGTGTCGGTCTTCTTGGCGACCGCCTTCTTGGTGACCTTCTTCTTCGTGACCTTCTTCTTGGAAGCGGGTCGCTTCTTGGACGCCTTCTTCTTGGCGGTGGAAGCCTTGGATACTTTCTTTGCCACGGGTCTAGGATCCCTGTCAGTACAGCGGGGCGGCTGCGGTTCCAATAAGCCATCGCCTAAGTGCTGGATTAGTACCAGTTACAGACAATCCGCAAGGGCGGATTGCGGGGCGAATCCCGGAAGGATACAGGAAGGGGACGGATACCGCCTAGAGGCGTTTGCCCATCCATCATGGCTGCTGCGTGACGCCGTTGGTCCCCGGGCGGTATCCGAACCTCTCTAGGGTTCCTCCACGCAAAAGGACCCCATGCGGCGGAATTTCTCGTATCGGTTCTCGACAAGCGTCCGGGGGTTCAGGCGGGCCACTTCACCGAGGCGATCGACCAAATGTCGCTCCAGCCGATCGGCTGCCTCGGTTGGGTCGCGATGGGCGCCCCCTCGGGGTTCTTCGACAATGTGATCGATGATGCCGTTGGCGAGGTTGTCCTTGGCGGTGAGCGCCAGCGCATTGGCCGCGGCCGCGTTGGTCACCTCATTGGCCTCTTTCCACAGAATTGCGGCGCACCCCTCGGGGCTGATCACCGAGTACCAGGCGTACTGGAGCATGTCCACTCGGTCGGCTACGCCGATCCCAAGTGCGCCGCCGGAGCCACCTTCGCCGATGACCACGCTGATGATCGGTGTCTTGAGCCTACTCATGTCTCGCATGTTTACGGCGATGGCCTCAGCCTGCCCGCGTTCCTCTGGACCCATGCCGGGATAGGCACCGGGTGTATCGATGAGCGTGACGATGGGAAGCCCGAACTTCTCAGCCAGTTTCATCTTGGCCAGTGCCTTGCGGTAGCCCTCGGGATGGGCGCATCCGAAGTGGCACTTGATTCGCTCTTCTGTGGTGCGTCCTTTTTGGTGGCCGATCACGAGCACCTTGTAGGGACCGACGCGGCCGAAACCGGTGATGATCGCCGGATCGTCGCCGAAGCGGCGATCGCCGTGGAGTTCACGAAAGTCGCGGAAGAACGCATTGATGTAGTCCGCCGTCTGGGGCCGATCGGGGTGCCGAGCGACCTTGACCACATCCACCGGTGCCAGACCATCGAAGATGGTGTCGAGCAGGTCTTCGCGGCTTTGCCGGAGCGTCTCGATCTGTTCGGCAAAGGCATCGGCATCATCGCGAGCCTCCAGCCCACGGATTTGGGCATCGAGTTCGACGATCGGAGCCTCGAAGGGCAGCGCGGCGGGTTCGGTGGTGGTGGTGTCCATGAAACTGGGGCAATGGTATCGATGGCCGCTGGCTGTCGTATCCTCTTCCTTCATATGAGCGCTGAAATCGGATTCTTGGGTGCTGGTCACATGGGTCGTGCCATTCTGGAGGGTGGCCTTGCCGCAGGGCTGTGGTGCCCGAGCGGTGTGCTGGTCGTTGATCATGATGAAACCCGTCGCCGGGATGCCGAGTCGCTCGGCTGCATGGTGGAGTCGGAGGCCGCGGCGCTTCGTGATGTTCCTGTCGTCGTGCTGTGTGTACGGCCGCAGGACTTTCGCGAGGCTGTGGCCTCACTTCGTTCACGGCAGCCGAGGTTGGCGGTCTCGGTGATGGCCGGGATCGAGTCTGCCGCCATCGCAGCGGCCTGCGGTGAGCAGACGCGTGTGATTCGCGCCATGCCCAACGCGCCCGCCGTCATCGGTCATGGCATGACGGCGATTGCCAGAGGCGAGGCCGCGACGGACGAAGACGTCCAGTACGCAGAGAAGATGTTTGCAGGTGTTGGTCGAACGGTGCAAGTCGATGAGGACATGATGTGTGCTGTAACGGCTGTGTCCGGATCCGGTCCGGCTTGGGTGTATCTGCTCGCCGAGGCCATTCGAGCCGAAGCGATTGCTCTTGGATTGCCCGAGGAGATCGCCGACACGCTCATCAACGGGATGGTGGAGGGTGCTGCGGCGATGATGTCGGGCAGTGACCTGTCACCAACTGAATTGGTCGCGGCGGTGACCACACCGGGGGGAACGACCGAGGCGGGGCTCGCGACAATGCGAGCAGCGGGTTTCGTCGAAGCGGTCCGGGGGGGTGTTGCCGCGGCATGTCAACGCGGCGAGAAACTTGCTCAGTAGTCCCGCCGCTGGAAGATCCACAAGGCGAGGCCCAGCACGATGACCTCGAAGATGAGTGATTTGCCGATGATTCGCCACGCAGGGATCTCGTTCTCCTCTTCCATTTTGCGTCTCCCGGCGACTTCGTATTCATCCATTTCCTGCGTCTGCTCGTTCTCATCTTCGAAGCCACGTCCGGCCATCAAGTCTACCAAGGACACTTCCGAGTCCCGTTCGAGTTCGCGGTGCAGCAAATTCAACGTGCGATCTGTTTCCGGCATGGTTGTCCGGATGATGCCAACAACGGTTTCCCACGGGGCCAATTGATCGATCGCTGTGCGGGCGGTCTCGGCTTCTTTTTGCGGACCTTGCATCCAGTGCTCGGCATCATCGGCCTCAGCGGTATCGTTCTCCGCGGCCGCCGCCTTGTGCTCCGCCTTGAGTTCGACGATCCGTTTCTCGGCGCGGTCGGCCGTCTCCTCAAACTCAATCATGCGCGTAGAGAGCACATCATCGACCATATGGATACTGAACGTTCCGAACCAGAAAAGCAGCGTCACGAGCAGGGCAGTCAAGGTCGATCTGGTGATGATGCCGGCCAGCACGTTGATGCAGAACAAATAACTGTAGAACAGCGTTACCAGTGGGATGGCCAGAAAGATCATTGGATCCCATACGTCGATTCGCCATCCCGCGGCGAGGAAGGCGCCAATGGTGAAGATGCCCACCTGAACTGCCACAAAGAGCAATCCTCCGATGTACTTCACGAAGAAGATCGTGGCGCGTCGAGTCGGCCTGCTCATCGCCAGTTCGACGGCACCCTCCTTGAGGAAGGAAGGAAAGATCGACGAGGTGGAGATAAGTGCCAGAATCGATGCAGCCCACGCAAGCCAGAGGTTGACGATGAAGGCCGAGTAGATACCGAGATACAACGTTCTGGCAAGCGGAGTACCTGCATGGACGTACTCGCTGTCGACGTGCGAGAGCCCGAAGAAGAGTGATACCCCGGTGTCGTCGAACCCGATCGAAGCGTAGGCCACGATGACCAGCAGATTCAGGCCGAGCACGAGTTTGAACAACTTCTCCGCCTGCAGCGTGAGCCATGATTCCCGCAGGATGGCGAGGATGGCAATCCAGACGCTCATGTGGCGGTTCCCTTGTGTCCACCGGGGGTGCCTGCATCATCATCGCTTGCCAGTTCCAACGCTCGCATGAAGAGGTCTTCAAGTGATTCGCGGACTTCGCTGACATCAGTGACGACGCAGCCTGCGGAACGAATGCGGTCAATGACGGGCTGCACATTCTCGGCCGAAGCGCCCGGAAGAATGACCTGTGTCGCTCGACCATCCTGCCTGATCTGCTCATCCGTCCATTCCGGGCCGCTTCCTTCGTAGGAAACGACCCACCGCCGCCGCCCGCTGGTCAGTTCGTCAATGGTGCCCTCAAGCGACACGCGGCCTTTGACGACAACCGCCAGTTGATCGCAGATCGTCTCAAGTTCGCTCAGGATGTGGCTGTTCACCAGGATGCTGCGTCCCTCGTTCCGCAGATGGATGAGCAGATCGCGGATCTCACGGCGGCCTACAGGATCCACACCGTCGGTCGGTTCATCGAGAAGCAGCAGTTCCGGGTCGTGCAGCAGGGCCTGTGCCAGTCCGATGCGTTGCTGCATGCCCTTGGAAAAGGTGCCAACGCGGTGCTTTCGCCAATCGGACATGCCGACGAGGTCGAGCATGGCATCGATTCGCATTCGCCGATTATGTCGCCGCATGCCAGACAACCCGCCATAGAAGTGCAGCGCCTGCTCACCTGTCATGAATGGCGGGAAACGGTGGTGCTCTGGCAGGTATCCGATGCGGCGAAGTGTTGGCTTGTGGCCAATCGGCATCCCGAGCATGGTGCCCGAGATGCGGGAGGCGCGAATGACCGTCATGAGGACCTTGACGAGCGTCGACTTGCCCGCGCCGTTGGGGCCGAGCAGGCAGAAGATCTGGCCCGGATCGACTCGCATCGACACTCCACGCAGCGCCCGAACTTTCTTTCGGAAAGTCTTGTGAACATCATGGATCTCGATGGCGGCGGGCATGTGCGGGGCGATGGTATCACCGACTATCCTTTCGCCATGGCTTCTTCCCGAAGGACATTGGCGAGTTTTGTGAGCGAACTTGAGGCGTGTGGTGAGTTGACCCGCATCAGCGAACCGGTGTCAGCACTCCTTGAAATCGCTGCTCGGGCCGTTGCGGAGTCGATCGCGCCGGCGGCGTGTTCTAGTGACTCGGCCATCCGGTTTGATCCTGATCTTGCGGCGCTCGGCGGGCGAGCGTTGCTCTTCGAGCAGGTCGAAGGCTGCGACTTCCCATTGGCGATCAATCTGTTCGGCTCCTACAGCCGCATCGAGCGTGCGCTGCGATGCGACGAAGACGGACTCGAAGGCTTGGCGTCGAAGGTCGCGGCGTTGACCAGAATGGAACCCCCCGGCGGGCTGCGTGATCTGGTGGCGAAGGGACGGAAGCTCATCCCGCTGCTGAAGGTGCCGCCGAAGACCGTTCGCCGCGGCGTGTGTCAGGAAGTCGTGCGGATGAGCAGCGACGACGCGGTCGATCTGCGTCGGCTTCCCCTGATCAAGTGCTGGCCGCTCGATGGCGATCCGGCCGCGGTCGGCTGGCCCATGGACGCCGAGCAAGCCGGCACGGCCGGAGGTGACGGCCGCTACATCACCCTTGCGGGCATGCACACGATTCACGCGCGAGATCGCGGGAAGGCCAGACCACAGAGCCACAACATCGGCATGTACCGCGCCCAGTTGCTCGGCCCGACGACGCTCGCCATGCACTGGCACATCCATCACGACGGGGCCGCCCACTGGCGAAGTTGGAAGGAAATCGGCGAGCCGATGCCGATTGCCATCTGCTTCGGCGGCGAGCCGGTGCTGCCCTACGCGGCGACCGCGCCGCTGCCACCGGGCGTGAGTGAGTTACTGATGGCGGGTTTCCTTGAAGGGCGGGGCATTCCAATGGTGGCGGCGAAGACGGTGCCGCTTCGAGTGCCAGCCAATTCGGAGATCGTGATCGAGGGATTTGTTCGCACCGATGCGGGCGCGTGTGGTTGGGATCCGCAAGGGGGCGACCCGCTCGGTCCTGGGGCGGTGCTTGAAGGGCCTTTCGGCGATCACACCGGCTACTACTCGCTGCCAGATCGTTATCCAATCACCGATGTGACTGCGATTACGCACCGCACCAACGCCATCTTCCCCGCGACCGTCGTGGGACCACCGCCGCAGGAGGACAACTGGCTCGGCAAGGCGACCGAGCGGATCTTCCTGCCGCTGCTGCAGACACTCATCCCGGATCTGGTCGATTACGACCTGCCGATGGCGGGCTGCTTCCACAATTGGGCGGTGCTCGGCATTCACAAGTCCTATCCGCTTCAGGCTCGCCGCATCATGCACGCGGTGTGGGGTGCCGGGCAGATGGCGTGGACCAAGTGTGTACTCGTCGTCGATGCGGACGAAGTGAATGTGCACGATCAAGAAGCCGTGCTTCGGGCGATGTTCAAGCATGTGGACTTCGCCCGTGACGTCGAATTGACGCGGGGACCGCTGGACATCCTCGATCACGCCGCAGCACGTCGCGGGGCGGGCGGCAAGATCGGCTTTGATGCCACGCCGCACTGGGAGGGCGAGGGCGATGGTGGCGAGCCACAGCTTCGGGATTTCGTCACGATGCCGCAGGCATTCCCCGGTGCGGCGATGCCGGAGTGGGGGGCGGGCCGGTGTGCAATCATCTCAATGCGTGGAAACGTCGAATCGGTGCATGCTGCCTTCGATGGATGGAACGGACTGGTGATGGTGCTCGACGAGGGCATCGACCTTCACAACCGGTTGCATGTGTGGTTCCATCTGCTCGCGGGCTTTGATCCAATGCGAGACGTGTCGGTGCGCGGCGATGTCTGCGTGATCGACGCGAGAACCAAGGATGCCAGTCCAAATGAACTCGAGCCTGTTCGAGCGTGGCCACCTTTTCTTGGCTGGCCCGAGACTTCAGTGGGAGGCGAGTGAACTCGGCCCCTGCCAGCCTTGGTTGGTCTTGACAACTTCCGGGGGTTTGAGAAAGAAGTAGTACAGATGTCCTTCGTTCTTCTGTTGTCCGGCCAGCAGTTCGGCCATTGGTCCAGCGCCGAGGTAGAGATCGGCCCGTCCGGGTGCGCGAATAGCACCGCCGGTGTCTTGGTCAAACATGAACTGGCTGAACGGGTCCGGATCACCCGCAAAGCGGGCGGCGGTCGTATCAACAAGCACGACTCCGCCACGTGGGAAGATCTGCTTGTCGGTGGCGACCGAACGTCGTGACGTAACGGGAAATCCGAGTGAGCCGGCAGGCCAGGAGCCACCGTCGTACTCCTGGAAGAACACAAACGATTCATTGGCATGCATGGCATCTTTGACTGCGGCGGGATGCGTTCGCCAGAGGCGTCGAATCTTCTGAAGGCTGGCTTCGCCCTCGGAGATCAAACCGCGGTCGGTCAGCGTCTTGCCGAGACTGGCGTAGGGACGGTCGGTTTTCCCGGCATATCCGAGGTACATCGTGCTGCCGTCATCCATGAGGAGTTTGGCCGATCCGTTGATGTGCACGATGTAGGCGTCGAGCGGGTTCTCAAGCCAGACGACTTCGGTGCCATCGAGCATGCCGGTGCGTTCGATCTCGCCGCGGGAAGGCCATGGGTCAATTCCACCGTCCGCTCGGCGGCGTCCGAGCGGCTCACCCGATTTCGGATGCGTGATCAGATCGGCGGGTCTGCCGTAGAGCGGTGATTCGAAACCGGTGTGTCGCGTGCGGCTGGCGCGGAAGGTGGGGGAGCAGTAGGCGGTGAACAGCACCGTTCCGTCATCGTCGCAGCCGATTGACTCGTAGACATCAAATCGGCGAAGCAGGTCGCGGCGAAGGGCCTCTACATTTGGCGACGTCTCGCACAAGTCTCGGAATGCCACGACGCTGGCGCGGGCCTGATCGTGATCGATGTCGCAGCACGGAAACCACTGCAGCGTCGACGGCTTGTCGAACCACGCGATCGACTCGTCGGCCGCATCTCGCAGGAAGAGATCCTTGTCCTCCCACGCCCGATCAATGGCCGTGATCCGCTGCGGATCGATGACCCGCCGCAGCGGCGATTGTCCGGCAGGGAGCGGTCTGGCGTACTTCGTGCCGTGGGTCGTGGCCGGGGTTTCAACCTGCTGTTGCTGGCAGCCGATGGCGGCGAGAGAGGCGACGAGCAGGGTTCCGAATCGGGCTTTCATGGTCATGGTCCGGACTCCATTCCGGGGCTTGGGCCGAAGGGCGAAGTGGGGTGGCCGTACCACATTGCATCGACCGGATGAGCACTTCCGGCACAGCACAGGGCTGCAAAAAACGACTTCAGATCCCAGCGGAGGGTACACTGCCAGCAGGCAATGCGACCCGGAGACCCCTCCCCCGGAGACCCCTCCCATGACTGACACACCTATCGACACGGTCCTGCTGGCCTTCGGACTGCCCCACGGCGGGGAGTGGGTCGTCATTTTGATCATCGGCCTGCTGATCTTCGGAAGGCGGCTTCCCGAGGTTGGCCGCAGCATCGGAAAGAGCATTGTCGAATTCAAACGTGGCGTGAAGGGTATTCACGAGGAAATCGACGACGAGTCTTCGCGTCCGGCCGTAGACGAGCCCGCACAGTTGACCGATGAGGCAGAGAAGCGGGTCGAATCCACGCCGGCGGTCGAGGAGATGCCGTCTCGCCACGATGAGGCCGGTTCCTGAGCCTCGCTCATATACTGCGTCGTTCCCCGGGCGATTAGTTCAGTTGGCTAGAACGCACGGATCACACCCGTGAGGTCACAGGTTCGAGTCCTGTATCGCCCACTTTGACAAGTTCCGCCGAGTCCGCGAAGTCACCTCGCCGCGATGGGCGTTCTACTTTCTCTTCTGGCTCTGCACCGGCGGGACCGCAGGCGGCCTCA
>MPLY02157822.1_pt1 | contig 10118 bp, 10 predicted proteins | sample 1617301 | NCBI WGS metagenome assembly MPLY02 (sample SAMN05944805, study PRJNA350692) | marine metagenome | biome: marine; feature: ODZ; material: water; isolation source: 140 m water sample filtered on 0.2 um supor filter | place: Pacific Ocean | collected 2012-04-08 | depth 140m m
GGCGAGACCTCGGAACAGACCCAGAAGTTGGTGGAAATGCGCCTCGATTGTGACGGTGACACCTTGTTGTTGGTGGTGGACCAGAAAGGCGTGGCCTGCCACACCGGACGCCGCAACTGTTTCTTCCGCGCCCTGCGCGGTGGCAAGCTGGAGACCATCGCCGAGGTGGAGGTAGACCCCGAAACCCTGTATGGCGGCAAAGAATTAGGTGGCGACGAATAACCCGCCCTTCTAAATCAAACCGGACGACCATGCTGGGGGCGGTCTTTCTCCTCCTGTTCTGGCCTTGGACTGTAATCGGCCAGGAAAAAAAAGAGGCGCAATCTCTCACCGTTTTCGCCGCCGCCAGCCTCACCGTTCCCCTGCAAAAGATCACAACCGCCTACACCGAAACCGGGGCGGGACGGGTTGATCTGTCCTTTGCCGCCAGTTCCACCCTAGCCCGCCAGATCGCCGCCGGCGCCCCCTGTGACATCTTCATTTCAGCGGACAGGGCATGGATGGACCACCTCATTGACGAGGGGCTGATCACGCCTGAAAACCGCCGCAACCTCCTCGGCAACGCCCTGGTCATGGTAGCACCCCTCGATTCTAGAGGTGAATCGGCAAGCGAAGACATCCAGCCCACCCTCAACCTGAGTCCGCGCTTTGGTCTCGAAGGAGAGATCATGGCGATTCTCGGGTCCGGCCGCATCGCTATGGGCGATCCTGCCTATGTGCCGGCGGGTATCTACGGCCGCGAGGCCCTGATGTCGCTAGGGGTGTGGATGAACCTGAGGCACCGCCTGATTCCCACCGCCAATGACAGGCTGGCTACGGTGCTAGTGGAGCGGGGCGAGGCGCCGCTGGGAATCGTCTATGCCAGCGACTCCCACACCAGCCACGCCCTGCGCTTGGTTGCCGCTTTTCCCCAATCCAGCCACACCCCCATCGTCTACCCCCTGGGCTTGATCAGTGACAGCGCGGCGGTAAGAGATTTCCGGGATTTTCTATTTTCCGAAAAAGCATCCGCCATTTTCACCGGGTCCGGATTCCAGACGATTGAGTTCCTCTCTGGAAACAGATAACGGAATGGGCGACACTGTTTCTTCCGGGCGGGAAGGGTTCCCGGGCATTACTTTATGGGGAAGGCACGGCTTACGGTGTTTGGTCTGAGCAGCATGGAAATGGAGGCCATCCAGTTGAGCCTGCGGGTGGCCCTATGGGGCGTGGCTTGGAGCCTGCCGCTGGCGGTGAGCGTGGCGTGGCTGTTGGCGCGTGGTCGGTTTCCGGGAAAAATTTTGCTCGACGGGCTGGTGCATCTGCCACTGGTGCTGCCGCCGGTGGCGGTGGGTTATGTGCTGTTGGTCATGTTCGGACGGCACGGGACCATCGGCGCCTGGCTGTTCGAGAAATTTCATATAGAGATAGCCTTTACCTGGCGCGGCGCCGCTATCGCCGCCGCCATCATGGCGTTTCCGCTGATGGTGCGGGCGATCCGGCTCTCACTGGAAACCGTTGACCGCAAACTCGAATCTGCGGCCCGGACCCTGGGTGCGGGCCCGGCGGACGTGTTCCTTTCCATCACCCTGCCGCTGATCGTGCCCGGGATCATTACCGGAGTGATCCTGGCTTTTGCCCGTTCGCTGGGGGAATTCGGGGCCACCATCACCTTCGTTTCCAACATCCCGGGACAGACCCGCACCCTACCGCTGGCCATCTATACCCTGATCCAAGCCCCCGGAGGCGAAGAAACGGCTATGCGTCTGGTTCTGATTTCCGTGGCGGTGGCGCTGGTGGCACTGGCGCTTTCTGAACTCCTCGCCCGCCGCGCGGCGGCTCGGCTTGAGGCCTAGAGCCATGACCCCTCCCCTCCTCGATATCGACGTCAGCCACGCCACTGGCGGATTCTCCCTGGATATTTCCCTCAATATCTCTGGACAAAGCGCGATTTCGGGCATCACCGCCCTTTTCGGGCGCTCGGGTTCGGGCAAAACCTCCCTGATCAACCTCATGGCCGGGCTGGCGCGCCCCGACCGCGGGCGCATCGCATTGGGGAGCAGGGTTCTTTTCGACAGCGAGCGCGGCATTGACCTGCCGCCCGAACAGCGGCGCATGGGCTACGTGTTCCAGGAAACGCGGCTGTTTCCCCATCTCGACGTTCGCGGCAATCTCGGCTACGGCATGAAACGGCGAGGGAGAAACGGTCAATTGGCTTCTTTTGATCACGTTGTCGGACTACTCGACCTTGAATATCTTTTAAACCGCCATCCAGACAGCCTTTCGGGGGGCGAGAAGCAGCGCGTGGCTATTGGCCGCGCTCTTCTTTCCAACCCGGAATTATTGCTGCTTGACGAGCCGCTGGCTTCCCTCGATGCCACACACAAAAACGAGATTCTCCCCTTTCTCGAACGGCTGCGCGATGATCCGGGGATACCCATAATTTACGTCAGCCACAGTATGGAAGAAATCGTGCGCCTAGCAGATGTGATGGTGCTGATTTCCGAGGGCAGGGTTCTAGCCAATGGCAACGTGGAAGATTTGCTGAGCCGTCTCGACCTGCGCCCCCTCACCGGCCGTTTCGAGGCCGGCTCGGTGATCGCCGCCACTCTTATCGGCCACGAAAAAAAATTTGGTCTCAGCCGTCTTTCCTTCGCCGGTGGAGAATTGTTGGCACCCATGGTCGACCTACCCTTAGGCACCCCCTGCGGGTGCGCATCCGCGCCAGAGACGTAACCCTAGCCACGCGCAAACCCACGGCTGTGGCCGCCCAGAACATCTATCGCGGCACCATCGTCCAGATGGAGGCGGACACCAGCTCCCGCACAGAGGCGCTGCTCGATATCGGTGTACCCCTGTGGGCAAGGCTCTCAGCCAAATCGGCCCAAGAGCTGAAACTAGCCGTGGGCACGCGCGCCTATGCTATGATCAAAAGCGTGGCCATTGACGGCCACAGCCTCGGCCGACAGCGCGTGATTGGCGGCGCCTCTAGCGAGTGAGTGCCACAGGGTGGTGATGCCACTTCAGACGATGACCTTTTCAGGTTATGGCGCGCCCTGCAGGATTCGAACCTGCGACCTACGGCTTAGAAGGCCGTCGCTCTATCCAACTGAGCTAAGGGCGCCCGTATAGTCAACTATTCCATCTTTGTAAGTTTTTAGCCGTTCAGAGCACACTGTCATATCTGAAATTATCGGCGTAACTTTTGGCTAAGATGCGCGGCTTATGGGGTTCCTCCACCACATAGTTGAAGTGATAGCGGGTAGCATACGCTACCGCACTCTCGCGACTGGAAAATCTGAGACATACCTGTTGGGATGTATCTCTCGAACCGGTCCAGCCCATGAGCGGGTCGATTACCTTGCGACCGAGATAACGAGGCTCCAGCACCCAGTCCTGGCTACGGGCGCGGCCCGACTGAGAGGGGGAATTCCCCGGCTGGTAGATGCGAACATCCATGATCATTCCTCCAAAGAGGATTCTGGGACGGGAAACTGGTCGGGGTGAGTGGATTCGAACCACCGACCCCCTGCTCCCAAAGCAGGTGCGCTACCAGGCTGCGCTACACCCCGCTAAACCATTCCATTGGGGGATACACGAATGTAGCCCCAACCTCAAGCATCCTTAACAAAAAGCAATTCCTAAACCTTGTGATTACTTCTCCTGCTTTTTGGATTTTTATACAAGAATTTGGGGAATCATTTTTTTATGAACTGTGATGGGGATCACTGTGCCAGACATGGCTCCGTATTAGGTTTCGGTAGTGCAGAGCCGCATCGTCCAGACTCCCTGTCAGGACACACGCTGCCCTCTTTCCTCCAGCGGCGGCTCTGCACCACCTCAGACCTGCTCCACTTAGATCTGCCCCGTTATCGGGCGAGGGGTGGAAGAAGCGGATGCACGACCCAGTCACCGGCTACGATCCCTAGGAGACGTGAGGTCCCACCGGCAAGCTCCAGAACACCCTGTGCCGCGCCACCCGAGGATATGGTCTCTTCGGTGTAGGGCGTGGCGGTGTGTTCGATGTGGATGATGCGCCCTTCCTTGTCGAAAAAAATCATATCCAGGGGCACCATTGTGTTCTTCATCCACATGCGGCGTGGTGCTTCGTCTTCCCAAAGAAAGAGCATGCCGGTATCACGGGCCAGGCTGGCCCGAAACATGAGTCCACGGGCGTGTTGGGGAGCGGACAACGCAAGTTCCACTGTAAAGGAATGATCCCGTCCATCAGCCCCGCTGATGATAAGTCTGGAGACTTCAAAAGTTACCGGGCTGGGTACTTCCGCAATAACGGGGAGCGCCTCCGTGATAAAAAAGCAAAGGAAGCACAAGAAAAGAAAAAACCGTCGCATCATGATCTATGCTTAGCCTGACCATGAGGCCACATCAACTGCCCGGCTCTACAGCCGTTGCAATCACACGGCGACGGGGCTAGCTTTTTCGGGACCGTATCGGCACGGTGGCACGGCGAAAGAGGAGTGCGGGATTGTGTATAAAACCATTCTGGTGCATATGGCCAACGACGAAGGCCACATGATCCGCTTTGCCATCGCCCTGGAAATGGCCAAGGCCTGCCAGGCCCACCTTATCGCCCTTTACAACGCCTCGCCGGTCAGCATGCCCCAGGCCGGGCGTGGCGCTTCCGTAGGATACCTCGCCGAAGCCACCCAGATCGCCCGTGAAAAGGCCGTCAGCGTCAAGGCCGAGGTCGAGGAAGTTTGTGTCAAGGCAGATGTTCCCGTGGAGTGGCGCATAGGCGAAGGCGATCATATTAAGGTCTTGAGCCAGCACGCCCTAGCCGCAGACCTGGTCATCGTAAGCCACGCCAAGGCTGACGAACTGGAAGACCGCGTCACCTTCCACATCCCTGAGAACACTGTGCTTTATTCCGGATGCCCGGTCCTGGTAATTCCTCAAAAGTACAAGGCCATGATACCCGGCACCCACATTATGATCGCCTGGAAAGGATGCAGGGAATCCCTGCTAGCCGCGCGCGATGCCATGCCCTTACTGAAAAATGCCAAGAAAGTGACCCTGTTTACCGTCGCCAAACCTTCACAGGAAAGTATCGAGGAACAGGAATTTGCCAATTTCCTGTCACGCCATGATGTTCTGGTGAATGTAGCAAAGGATGAATCAAGTACCGGGAATGTGGGAGAGAGCATCCTGAAGAATGCGAAGGATTTTGAGGCCGACCTTATCGTCATGGGAGCTTACGGCCATTCCAAGCTCCACGAAGTGGCGTTTGGCAGCGTCACCAAATACGTCACCGCCCATATGACCATCCCGGTGCTTCTTTCCCACTAGAGGCAGTGCCGTCTATGCTGAAAACCGCCGCAGCTAATCGGGAGAGGCTGTCACGGGTCAGAAGAAGACCCATGTCACCAGCAAAAAGACTGGCAATAGAAACAGAGCCGACCAGCCTATGTAGCCGAAGAAACTCGGCATGGGAATGCCCCGCTCTTCAGCAATAGTACGCACCATGAAATTTGGAGCATTGCCGATATAGCTCATGGCCCCCATAAAGACGGCACCGCAGGATATGGCCAACAGCGTTCCTGATAACGGCCCCATCAGGGTAGCGGCGTCGCCTCCGGCAGCACTGAAGAACACCAAATAGGTGGGAGCGTTGTCGAGGAAGGCAGACAACGTGCCGGTAATCCAGAAATACATGGCATTCACCGGTTCACCGCCATCGCTCACCAGATTTAACAACGGCGCCAGGGCACCCTCACTGCCGGCGCGTAGGATAGCGATAGCGGGAATAATGGTGATGAAAATACCAGCAAACAGCTTGGCCACTTCCACTATGGGGAACCAACTAAAGGCGTTGGCCTTACGGTGTTCCTTGCTGGTTATCTTCAGGGAAACAAAAACCAGCCCCAGCAAAAGTAGATCACGGACGATATTCTGAAACTGTAACGGAACGTGATTGACGGTAAAGGTGATTCCGGAGACCCAGAGCCCGCTGAACAGCACAACCAAAACTACGCCGACAAGCAAAAGTATATTAGCCCAACCCTCGATTTCCAGAGAACCTATTTCGCCCTATCGTGGCGGCCGCGAATCCGTCTCCGTGCGGAAGTAATAACTGTCGAGAAGAAAAAACGAAATCAGTAGAATCCCCACTACCAACACCATAGGCAAAAACATGTTCACCGTTGGCCAGAAGAAATCCACACCTTTGAGAAACCCAAGGAATAGGGGGGGGTCCCCAAGTGGTGTCAGCGAGCCACCGACATTAGCCACCAGAAAGATAAAAAAGATGATCACATGCACATTGTGACGACGCCACGCGTTGGCATCAATCAAGGTGCGGATTAACAGCATTGCGGCACCGGTAGTGCCCATAAAACTGGCGATAAGGGTGCCAATCAGCAAAATCATGGTGTTCACGCCAGGTGAACTCCAGACGATGCTCCTCAGACGCACGCCGCCTGCTACTGTGTAGAGGGTCAGTAGCAGTATGATAAAGGGGATATATTCCAGCAGGGCGACGTGCAAAAGCTCAAACAGCGCCACCTCGTAGTCGTGAAAGATGGTAAACGGGATGAGGAAAGCCAGCGCCCAGAAGGCGCAAATCTTCCCAAAATGATCGTGCCAAAAATGGGGGGCTATCAGCGGCACCGTGGCGATAGATAACAGTATTCCGATAAAGGGAATAATCCAAATCAGGCCGACCTCAGACCCGTCTAAATGCGGCACCACCTCTTCCGCCACAGCGAGACTGGGCACGACGAGGATGGCCATAGGCGCCACCATCGCAAGCATGCGGAGGACAAAACGCGGCGGGAGCAAGCTCATAATGACGTCAGCATATCAGAAGCCCCTAGTTCCCCACGAGTCGCTTTTGACCCGAAACACACTAGATTAAAGTCATACAAAAGTTGAGGTTGAACACTCTAAAGCCCTGCTTTATCATCAGGAAAAATTTATCAGGGGGGAATGACGATGCAACGATCACTTCAGATCGAACCCGTTAAATGTACTGGTTGTCTCCAGTGCGAGATGGCGTGTTCCTTTGAAAAAGAAGGGGCCTTCAATCCCACAAAGTCGCGCATCAAGGTCTTCAATTTTCATGCGGAAGGGCGCATGGTCCCGTACACCTGCACCCAGTGCGCCGAGGCTTGGTGCCAACATGCTTGTCCCGTAGACGCTATCCGCCTTGGGGAAACCGGCGCTAAGGAAGTGGTTGATGTCCTCTGTGTCGGCTGCAAGGTCTGCACCATCGCCTGCCCCTTCGGCACCATAAACTACAACGCATCTGCCGGTATCGTCGTCAAGTGTGACCTTTGCGGCGGCGACCCGGAATGTGCCAAGGCCTGCCCAACCGGAGCTATCACTTATGTAGATGCCGACTGGACGGGACTTGAACGCATGCGCGGCTACGCGGACAAGACCGCTGCTGAACAACCACAGGCATAGATGGGGAGAAGATTATGGGATGGCATGGAAAAATACTTCGCGTTGACCTCTCGAAAGGCGAGTGTAAAACCGAAGATCTCAATAAAGAATGGGCACAGTCCTATCTTGGCCAGCGTGGGTTAGCGACGAAATACTTGTGCGAGGAAACAGACCCCAAGGTGGATCCGCTGTCGCCTAAGAACAAGCTGATCTTTGCTACCGGGCCGCTTACCGGCTCCATGGCCTCCACCGGCGGACGCTACTCAGTCATCACCAAGGGACCGCTTACTGGCTGTATTGCCTGTTCCAATTCCGGCGGCTATTGGGGCGCAGAGTTGAAATTTGCCGGCTGGGACATGGTCATCCTCGAGGGCAAGTCGAAGAAGCCGGTCTATCTCTTCATCTCCGACGACGAAGCAACACTGCTGCCTGCTGGCGATTTGTGGGGGAAAACCGTGTGGGAGACAGAACCCGCCATCAAGGCCCAGCTGCAAGATCCGCAGATCAAGATCTCCTCCATCGGGCGCGCTGGTGAGAATGGCGTACTCTACGCCGCCGTCATGAACGACCTCCACCGCGCTGCCGGACGCTCCGGCGTCGGCGCCGTTATGGGCTCGAAAAATCTCAAGGCCATTGCCGTACGCGGCACTAAGGGCGACAAGCCCAACGACCCAAAAGCTTTTATGAAGGCCGTTGATGCCGGCAATAAGGTCTTGGCTGAAAATCCCGTCACCGGTGAAGGCCTTCCCACCTTTGGCACCCAGGTGCTGATGAATGTAATCAATGAAATCGGTGCCATGCCCACCCGCAACTGGCGGGAAGTACAGTTCGAGGGTGCGGCCCAGATTTCCGGTGAGGCCATGCGCGAACCCCGTAAAAGCGACGGTAAAGCCAATCTCGTTGCCAACAACGCCTGTTTTGGATGCACCATCGCCTGCGGGCGGATTTCTAAAATGGACGAGGAGCACTTCACCGTGAAAACCCGCCCCGAATACTGGAATGCCTCGGGCGGGGTGGAATACGAAGCCGCCTGGGCGCTTGGCTCAAATACTGGTGTTGACGATCTGGAAGTGCTGACCTTCGCCAACTTCATCTGCAACGAGGACGGTTTTGATCCCATTTCCTTCGGCTCCACCGTTTCCGCTGCCATGGAGCTCTATGAAATGGGCGCCATTACGAAAAAAGACACCGGCGGGATCGAACTGACCTTCGGCTCAGCCGAAGCGCTCTGCACCCTAGCCGAATTGACCGCTAAGGGAGATGGATTCGGCAAGGAAATAGGACTGGGGTCGAAGCGCCTGTGCAAAAAATACGGTCACCCCGACCTCTCTATGACGGTGAAAGGCCAAGAATTCCCAGCCTATGATGCCCGTGGAATCCAGGGTATGGGACTGACCTACGCCACCAGCAATCGTGGGGCCTGCCACCTGCGGGGCTATACCGTAGCCTCCGAAGTGCTAGGAATTCCAGAAAAGACAGACCCCTTGGAGACCGAGGGCAAAGCAGGGCTGGTCAAGGCCTTTCAGGATGCCACCGCAGTGGTGGACAGTTCCGGGTTGTGCGTGTTCACCACCTTCGCCTGGAGCATGGAGGACATCCAACCCCAGATTCAAGCCGCCTGCGAGGGTGACTGGTCCGTTGATGACCTGATGCTGATGGGCGAACGCATCTGGAACCTGGAACGCAAATACAACCTCGCCGCTGGCATGACCGCCAAGGACGACACCCTTCCCAAGCGCTTGCTCAAGGAGGCCGGCAAGACCGGTCCTGCTAAGGGAAAGGTCAATGAGCTTGGTAAGATGCTGCCGGAATACTATGAGTTGCGGGGGTGGACTGAGGAGGGCGTTCCCACCAACAAGACCCTGGACCGTCTGACCCTCTAGGAATCATCCAGCCCGTCCTCGCAACTTTGCCGCGCGTGGGAACGGGTTTCATTCCGTAAATTCCGTTGGAGGCTGTCTATGAAGCACGTGATCCTAGGAGCTGGGCCGGGCGGGGTCGTTGCCGCCGAGACGCTGAGTAAGCACGGCCATGGCGGTGCAATCACCCTTGTCGGGGACGAGCCCGAACCGCCCTATTCGCGCATGGCCATTCCCTATTTGCTCTCGGATAGAATCAGTGAATCTGGGACACATCTGAGACAGAACCCAAAACATTACAAGAATCTCGGAATCGACCACCTGCAGATGCGCGCAGATGGAGTTGATACTAAGAAGAGCTGTGTGGCCCTTGATAACGGCAAAAAGCTTGATTATGACCGCCTGCTTATCGCCACCGGTTCAGCCGCCACCACACCGCCTGTAGAGGGGCTGGACGGGCCCGGCATCCATCACTGCTGGACGCTGGAGGACACCCGCAACATTCTTAAATTAATCAAGCCCGGTTCGGAAGTATTGTTGATGGGAGCAGGCTTTGTCGCCTGTATCATCCTTAACGGGCTGATTAAACGCGGTGCTAAGGTCACCACCATCGTCCGCAGCCGCATGGTGCGGAGTATGATGACGGAGACGGCCGGAGGCATGATCAAGCACTGGTGCGAGGAGAAGGGTATAAGAGTGCTGACCGGAACTAACGCCACTAGGGTCACCAATGACGGCGGTTTGAAAGTTGATCTAGACAACGGCGAAACCATGAACCCGGCGCTTATTATCGTCGCCGTCGGGGTCAAGCCAAATGTGGATTTTGTTGACGGCAGTGGTATCAAGACAGACCACGGCATTCTCGTCGACGAACAC